>Ga0308007_10000472_pt1 | contig 18530 bp, 16 predicted proteins | sample Neamet71_FD_203152 | JGI IMG/M metagenome (GOLD analysis project Ga0308007, IMG submission 203152) | Marine microbial communities from water near the shore, Antarctic Ocean - #71 | ecosystem: Environmental > Aquatic > Marine > Unclassified | place: Southern Ocean | collected 2014-06-07
AAAAAATTGCCACTTGTCTCTATACTGGCATCATGACTGATTCGGGTTCATTTCGTTTTCCCTCGACCACTTCAAAGACCCATCATGTCATTGCAGAATTGATAAACAAAGGAGCGAATCATTCCGAAATTCATCAAAATATTTATGACACTTTCACCTTTGATCGTTTGCGACTCCTTGGAACAGCATTAACCAATTTGAAGAAAATTAAGGAACTACCTGTTGTCTATATTACAATTTCTCAAGAAGAACTTAATAAAAATAATTTCAAGAAAGGAGACACGGAAGGTTTTGTCAATTATGGCCTCAGCCTTGTTGGGATTTCAATGGCAGTAATTATGATTGAAAACGAGCAGGAGCAAATAATAAAAATGTCTTTTAGATCTAAAGGGGCTTTCTCTGTAAATGATTTTGCAAAAACATATTTCAATGGCGGAGGACATCACAATGCAGCTGGAGGTGCCTCTAAACTTAGCTTGTCGGAAACTGAATCGAAATTTATAAATTCTATTTCAAAAGTCAAAAATCTACTTAAATGAATAATATTAAGATTTTCATGCTTACCGTTATTTTGTTCCTAGGATGCAAAGAGCTAGAACCTCGACGTCCAATTAACAAACAAAAGCAGTTTTTCTTGAAAGAATCTGCAATAAGAAATAAAACCACTTTATCGGTAGAACAAACTCTTTTTAAAAAAATAATAAAACAAGAACAAAATTTTGAATTTAAAATTTCCCCAAAAGGATTTTGGTATGCTTTTAAAAAAGAGACCAATGAATCTTTATTTGTTCCTGAACGAGGAGATCGCGTCACATTTTCTTACAGAATTGAAGACTTAAATAAAAACTTATTGTATGATGAAGCAGCCTTAGGAGTTGTCTCTTTTTTCATTGACCAAGAAGACTTGATCCCAGCCCTTCGGGAGGGAATTAAGGTCATGAAGTCAGGAGATGTTGCAGTTTTTCTTTTTCCTTCCTACCTTTGCTACGGATATCAGGGAGATGGTGATAAAATTGGAATCAACCAACCGCTTCGTTTTACCATTGAACTTTTAAAACTTGAAAAAAATAAAAACCCATGAAAAAAATGAAATTAGTTGGAATGCTTATAATTGCAATAGTAATGAGTTGCGATACACAATACCCCGATCTTGATTCTGGATTGTATGCTGACCTAGAAACCAACAAAGGAAATGTCATCTTAAGACTGGAAATGGAAAAAACTCCCATTACTGTCGCCAATTTTGTTTCCTTAAGCGAAGGAGATAATACAGAAGTTGCTGAAGAATTTAAAGGAAAAAAATATTATAATGGTTTACTATTTCACAGGGTTCTAAAAGACTTTATGGTTCAAGGTGGGGATCCTACTGGCATAGGAACTGGAGGTCCTGGCTATAGATTTGACGATGAATTTACTGATTTAACGCACAGTAGTCCTGGTATACTTTCAATGGCCAATTCTGGACCGGCTACTAACGGAAGTCAGTTTTTCATCACCTATAAAGAAACTTCATGGTTAAATGGGAAGCATACAGTATTTGGAAAGGTTGTAAAAGGTCAGGAAGTTGTCGATAGCATTGCTCAAAATGACACCATCAAAAAAATCACTATCATACGAAAAGGAAGTGCCGCTCGTAGTTTCGATGCTCCTGAAGTTTTCTCAAGTTATTTTGCTAACAAAGCCATTGTAGAAAAAGAGAAAGCAGAAAAGTCAGCTGCATTGATCAAAGAAACTGTTGCACGATTTGAAAACCAAAAATCACAAGCAACTACGACTGCCTCTGGGTTACAATATTTTATTAGTGAAAAAGGAACGGGTGCAAAAGTAAGCACTACCGACAAAGCACTGACTCACTATGCTGTTTATTTTGCAGATGGGGTGGTCCTGGAAACTAGCATCTTAAAAACTGCAGAAGCACTTGGCATCGTTGATGAAAACAAAAAAGCTGCTGGGCAATATCAGCCAATTCCTGCAGATGTAGGTGCTGAGGCAAGAATGATTGAAGGTTTCAAAGAAGGGTTAAAACTATTAAGTGCAGGAGATAAAGCAACACTTTTTCTTCCTTATGACATCGCTTATGGAGAGAATGGCAACGGTGGTATTCCCCCAAAATCTGACTTGGTATTTGAAGTTGAGATTGTTGAGCTAATTAAATAGATAAAGAACAAACCACAGAAGCCCATTGTTTAAAATGGGCTTTTTTTATTTAATGGAATGAAAAATAAAATCAGTCTTCTACTTTGGGTTTCGATTTTACCTCAGCTCGTTTTTATTTATTATGTCCGAAGGAATCCTGAATGGGTTGAATCCTATTATAGTGAAAAATTTTACCCGCTTGTTTCTAAACTGCACTTAGGGTTCTTTAATATATTTTCTTTTTCTGCTGGAGATCTTTTATATTTTTTTATGATTGTTTTTTCAATCAGGTATTTCTATAAATTCTTCACCGTCGAGGTTAAAAAACCACTTCTTATTGTTCGAGACATCGGCGCTTTAGTTGCTTTAATTTCTCTTTTGTTTCATCTTACATGGGGAATTAATTATCACAGAAAACCATTGAACGAGCAGATGGGAATGAGTATCGAATATGATCAAACTGATTTAGAAAACACACTAAATTATCTGGTCACAAAGTCTAACGAGCTTCACCTGAGTCTGGTGGGAATTGATAGTTTAGCTGTTGATTTACCTTATTCGAAAGAGGAATTGTTTGAAAAAGCAGTTTCTTTTGACCCCCTAACAAACAATCAACTAGAGGAAATATACAAGGTGAAAAAATCACTATTTAGTCTCCCATTAACCTACATGGGTTATTCCGGTTATTTGAATCCAATAACATTGGAAGCACAAGTGAATAGCAAAATTCCTAAGGCCAGTTTCATCACAACGATTCTTCACGAAACTGCACATCAAATGGGTTATGCCTCTGAAAAAGAAGCCAATTTTATCGCCTTTTTATCAGCCATAAAGAGTGACGACCCATACATTCGATATGCTGGATACACTTTTGCAATAAGATATTGTTATGGAGATTTACTGTTGGTAGATCGAGAAAAAGCAATTGAAATAATCGGAAGTCTGAACCCGGGCATCGTGAAAAACATAAGAGCTGTCAATCAGTTTTGGATAGGCTACAAAAACCCTTTGAGACCACTTTTCAAAAAAACATACGACGGATACCTCAAAGCCAATGGACAAAAAAATGGAATTGTGAGTTACAATGAAATGGTTGGATTGGTCATCAATCATTATAAAAAATCCATTAAGTAGTAATACATTGTTTTAAATCAGGGAAATGTATCTTTGAGCTATGGATTTTATAACAAAAATAACAAGTAGCCAAAATCCCGCTATTAAAAAATTAAAGCTTTTGTTAGTTAAGTCTAGGGAAAGAAAAAAGCAAAGCTGTTTCGTTATTGAAGGCGAACGGGAATTGTTGCGCGCAATGGAAAAAGGCTATTTATTGGAAAGTGTCTTTGTTAAAGAAAAATATTTAAAAGATTTTCAGCTTAAAACCAAAGCACCCTTTTTTGAATTAAATGAAGCACTTTTTAACAGCATTAGTATTCGATCAGGTTCAGAAAAAATAATCGCAATTGTAAAGTCTAAAACACATCGTTTAGACCAATTAAAATTAAATAAAAAAAGTCTTGTTTTAGTTGTCGAAGCCCCCGAAAAACCGGGGAACATTGGGGCGCTACTCCGTACGGCCTCAGCTGCAGGAATGGATGCGGTAATTATTTCAAACCCGAGGACAGACCTCTATCATCCGACAGTTGTCAGAAACAGTTTAGGTGGTGTTTTTGCCCTCTCGATTGCCCTTGATAGTTCTGAAAATGTGATCAATTATCTCAAAGAAAAAAGTTTAAACATCATGGCGGCGGCTTTAAGTGAAAAAGCACAAGACTATAAAAAAGTAAGTTATACCCGACCAACAGCCTTGGTTTTTGGAACCGAAGACATGGGCTTAAGTTCTATTTGGTTAGATCAAGCAGATGTCATTGTCAAAATTCCAGTAAAACCTCCAATAGATTCATTGAATTTATCCGTTTCGGCAGGAATTTTAATGTATCATGTTATCGGGGATTAATTTTGAATAAATAAAATTTTTCAAGTATCTTTAGTTAAAGATGATCGTTAGCGAAGAAATAGAGAATAAAGAAATTGCAAAGCAATACAAAGAGCTTTTGCGAATCAGCTATCAAACGCTAACCAAAGAGGATAAGAAAATGATCCGGGCTGCTTTTGACACAGCAGTTGATGCGCATAAAACCCAACGAAGAAAAACAGGAGAGGCCTATGTTTTTCACCCCATTAGCGTTGCGAAAATAGTTGCTCACCAAATTGGAATGGATGCCACCTCCATTGCCTCCGCTTTGCTTCACGATGTAGTCGAAGATACAGAATACTGTCTGGAAGACATCGAAAGGCTTTTTGGGACAAACGTTTCTAAAATTGTTGATGGACTTACAAAAATATCTAATCTTAAAAAGGACAAAGATATCTCCCTACAGGCTGAGAATTTTAGAAAAATGTTACTGACCCTAAATGATGATGTCCGTGTCATTATCATTAAGATTGCCGACCGTTTGCACAACATGCAGACCTTGACAGGAATGCCCGAACACAAGCAGCTAAAAATCGCCTCAGAGACCCTCTATATTTATGCCCCGATGGCACATCGCATTGGGCTTTACAATATCAAAACTGAGCTTGAAGATTTAAGTTTTAAATACATTGAACCCAATCGTTTTGATTCTATTAAGAATAACATAGAAGAAAGTAGAGAAGTTCAAGACCAATATATAAAGTCGTTTTCTGGAATTATCGAAATGGCGCTCGATAAAGAACGATTGAAATACCAAATTAAGGGAAGGAGTAAATCGATCTTTTCTATTCACCGAAAAATGCTTAGTCAAAACATAACTTTTGAAGAGATTTTTGACAAATTTGCCATCCGGATAATCTACAAAGCCACCCACAGAAACGAAAAGTTTTTGGCGTGGAAGATTTATTCTATAATAACGGACCATTTTGTGCCTAACCCCACCCGACTGAGAGATTGGATTACTGGACCAAAATCGAATGGATACGAAGCGCTACACGTAACTGTTATGGGGCCTGAAAACAAGTGGATAGAAATTCAAATACGTTCTGAACGTATGCATGAGATCGCTGAAAAGGGATATGCAGCTCATTACAAATACAAACACGGAGAACAAAAAGATATCGGTATTGAAGGCTGGCTAGATAAGCTCCAAGAAGTTATTGAAAATAATACTGAAAATGCAATTGATTTTGTAGAGAGTTTTAAGCTAAATCTTTATGCAAAAGAAATTTTTGTTTTTACCCCCGATGGAGAATTAAAATCGCTTCCTAAAGGAGCTACTACTCTCGATTTTGCCTTTAGTATTCATACTGAAATAGGAATGAAAACTCGTGGCGCTAGAGTTAACGGAAAGTTGGTTCCATTAAGCAGGGTTTTAAAAAGTGGTGAACTTGTTGAAATCATGACTTCTGAGAGCATCAAACCAAGTGCTAACTGGCTTGATTTTGTGATAACTTCTAGAGCAAAATCAAAAGTAAAATCTTCCTTAAACGAAGAAAAAAAAAGAATTGCAGATCACGGAAGAGAGCTCTTAAGAAGGAAACTAAAGCAGCTTAAAATAACTCTGAATGAAAAGACAACGAGCTATATGCTTCGTTTTTTTAAGATCAACAGCAGTTTAGATCTTTTTTATCGTGTGGGTATAGGCACCATTGATAACAAACAATTAAAAGACTTTTATTCGGAATACAACAACAGCTTTTTAAATTTCTTTAAAAAGAAAATTAGAAAGAAAAACACTTTACTTATCAAAGATACCATGGAAATCACACAAAATTTTGATATCCTAGTGTTTGGAAAAGAAAGAGAGAATTTGAAACATTCTTTATCACCTTGTTGCAATCCAATTGCTGGGGAAGAAGTATTTGGGTTTATCACAATCAATGAAGGAATTAAAGTTCACAAAAAAGAATGTCCTAATGCCATTTCTCTTCAATCTAACTATGCCTATCGCATTATTTCTGCCAAATGGGTAGATTCTTCTTCTGATGAGTTTACAGTAAATCTTAAGCTTTCTGGAATCGACAATATGGGTATCGTAAGCGATGTAACCCGTCTGATTTCAAATCAAATGAATGTGAATATTATTAAGTTAAGTTTTGATAGCGATGATGGGATATTTACCGGTGTTATTCGCGTAAGTGTTAAGAATAAAACAATATTAAATCGACTACTGGAAAACCTTCTGAAGATTAAAGGAATCGATAAAGTTATGAGAGATTAATTTAACGCTTATCTTTGTAAAGTATGGAACCTAATAAATCAAGTCAGGAAATAGTAAAAGAAGTTTTTATAAATTTCCTAAGTAAGCATTTGCATCGCAAAACCCCTGAACGTTTTGCGATTCTTTATGAGGTTTACGATAACAAGGAGCACTTTGATATCGAGACGCTATACATTACAATGAAAAATAAAAACTATCGTGTTAGTAGAGCAACTTTATACAATACGATAGAGTTATTACTCGAATGTGGATTGGTTAGAAAACACCAATTTGGCAAAACACAAGCACAATATGAGAAGTCATATTTTGATCGTCAACATGACCATGTAATCTTTACGGATTCCGGAGAAGTTAAGGAATTCTGTGATCCCCGAATTCAAAATATAAAAAAGACTATAGAAGAAATTTTTGATATCGATATTCACAATCATTCTTTATACTTTTATGGCACAAAAAAAAAAAAATTATAATATAATATGCCAGTAGATTTATTGCTAGGACTCCAATGGGGTGACGAAGGAAAAGGGAAAATAGTTGATGTATTGACAAAGTCCTATGATATAATAGCTCGATTCCAAGGAGGCCCCAATGCAGGACATACACTTGAATTTGAAGGAATAAAACACGTTTTACACACAATTCCATCTGGAATATTTCACCCAGAAGCAGTGAACCTCATTGGGAATGGAGTTGTGATTGATCCTGTTGTTTTTAAACGAGAGTTGGACAACCTTGCTCCTTACAAAATCAATTACCGTGAGAAATTATTAATTTCAAAGAAAGCACATCTAATTTTACCTACCCACAGACTTTTAGATGCTGCTTCTGAAGCTTCTAAAGGTAAAGCGAAAATTGGCTCTACACTTAAAGGTATCGGACCAACCTATATGGATAAGACCGGTAGAAACGGAATTAGAGTAGGTGATATTGTATCTAAAAACTGGAAAGAAAAATACAAATCTTTAGTAGCAAAGCACATAAAAATGCTGGACTTTTACGATAGTAATATTGAATATGACCTTCCCTTACTCGAAGAAGAGTTTTTTGAAGGAATTAAGGTTCTAAAAGAGTGTCAGTTTGTTGACAGTGAAAACTATCTTCAAAAAGCACAGGAGGCTGGAAAAAACATTCTAGCAGAAGGAGCACAAGGGTCCCTTTTGGATATTGACTTTGGCACCTATCCTTTTGTAACCTCTTCTACCACCACAGCAGCAGGTGCATGCACAGGATTGGGGATTGCACCCAATAAAATAAAAGAAGTTTATGGTATTTTTAAAGCTTACGCTACCCGTGTAGGAAGCGGACCTTTTCCAACTGAATTGTTTGATCATGACGGAGAAAGAATGGCCAAACTGGGCAATGAATTTGGATCGACTACTGGAAGAGCAAGAAGATGTGGCTGGATCGATTTGGTCGCTTTAAAGTATGCCATTCAGGTTAACGGAGTTACTCAATTAATGATGATGAAAGGTGATGTGCTTTCAGGCTTTAAAAAAATTAAACTCTGCAACAGCTACAGAACTTCAGAAGGATCAATCGACTTTTTCCCTTACGATATTTCTCCAGAATTAGTCACTCCAGAGTACTTTGAAATGGAAGGATGGAAAGAGGATTTAACTCAAATGACCTCAGAAGATCAGTTTCCAAAATCATTTTATGATTATATAGAATTTCTTGAAAAAGAACTTCAAACACCTATTAAAATTGTATCCTTGGGGCCAGATAGAAAACAGACTATTTATAGATAGATTTCTAACGCTGCTTCATCAATATTTTTATTGTGAAATCAATTAAAAAGTATACTGTACTGACACTGACAAGTGCAATCACTTTTGTATCCTCCTTTGGGCAGGAGGCGCCGAAAATAATTGAGATCATACAAGCAGGTGGATCTACCCAAGACCAGACAAAATTCCCAGGAGCTAACATATTGGTAAAAAGAAATGATGTTAGAGTTCACCTGTTACATGAAGGGGCATTGATTAAATCAGATTTGACTTACTTCTATCCCAAAAAAAACTTTTTTAAAGCAAAAGGAAATGTGCTTTTCACTCAAGGGGATACCCTTAAGATGGCTTGTGATTATTTAGAATATGATGGAAATTTAAAATTAGCGATTGCTTGGGGTGAAGTTTTTCTGGAAAGACCCGACATGAATTTAAAGACAGATACTTTGTATTTAGATCGCCTAAATTCAAAAGCCTATTACAATTCGCGAGGAGTAATTCTGGATGAAAAAAGTAAGCTCACCAGTAATCGTGGGATATATTTCATAAATCAGAAAAAATATCGATTCATTTCTAATGTTAAAATCGAAAATCCTGAATATGATTTAAAATCCCAACAATTAGATTATTTCACGGAACTCAACAAAGCTTATTTTTATGGACCTACCACTATTGTTGGTGAAGACTATGATATTTATTGCGAAAAAGGAGCCTATGAAACTAAAATTCAAAAAGGAAATTTTCAAAAAAAAGCAATAATATTATACAATAATAAAGAGATTAGAGGAGATAGTCTTTTTTTTGAAAACGAAAGGAATTATGCTGCAGGGACAAACAATGTGAGCATCATTGACACCCTAAACAAGTCAGTAATTAATGGACATTATGGAGAAATTTTTAAAGCTAAAGACTCAGCAATTATTACCCGAAGGGCTGTTGCAAGAAACATTATCGACAACGATTCTCTATTTATTCACGCTGACACTCTAATCGCTACTGGCCCAGACGAGGAAAGAATTTTAAGAGCCTATTACGGTGTGAAAATTTTCAAATCTGACTTGCGCGGCAAGTCGGATTCCTTACATCTGAACCAAAAAACAGGTTTAATTAAATTACTCAAAATACCACTTTCAAAAACAGAAAACAGAACCTTTAACATCAGTCAAAAAAACGCGAGAAACCCTTTATTATGGTTTGGAAGAAGTCAAATGTCGGGGGATGAAATATTTTTAACTTCTAATATTAAAACAAAAAAATTAGACTCCTTAAAAATTATTGGAAACAGCTGGATTATAGAAAAAGATTCCATTAGTGACGAAGGGTTCAATCAAATAAAAGGGGGAATTCTCAACGGTAGATTTACAGACGGAAAGCTGAAGGATATTGAAATAGTTAAGAATACTGAAGTGATTTATTATATGTACTCTGATGATGAATCTGAATTGATTGGTATTAATCAAACTACGTGTAGTAAATTGACGATGGTAACGGCAAACAATCAAATTGAGGACATTACTTTTTACGTGAGTCCTGATGGAGATTTATTTCCAGAAAAGGACCTGCCTACAAACGAACGAATTTTAGAGGGATTTATTTGGCGAGAAGATGAACGCCCTAATGAAATCGATGATTTATTCAGTGAGGAAGACAATCTATATGTCCCTCGAGAAATTAATGCAATAGTTACTCCCGAGGGCTTTTTACCTAAAATTTTAAAACCATAGCCTTTTGCTTAATGATTTTCTAAAATATCAAGCAAAAACAACACCCTACCCTCTGGGTTTGGAAGTGAAAAGTGCAAAGGGGACTTATATTTTTGATATCCATGGAAAAAAATATTTAGATTTTGTGGCAGGAGTATCAGCATGTGCATTAGGACATTCTCACCCTAAGATTATTGAAGCCGTTCAAAACCAAGTATCGAAATACATGCACGTAATGGTTTATGGCGAATTTGCTCAAGAACCTTCCGTAAAGCTTTGTAAGCTGATCATTGATTTACTTCCTCAAAACCATGAGGTTGTTTATTTAACAAATTCGGGAACGGAAGCAATCGAAGGGGCAATGAAATTGGCAAAGCGAGTGACGGGAAGATCTGGACTCATCGGCGCAAAAAACTCTTACCATGGAAGCACGCACGGCGCTTTAAGTCTGTTGGGAGAGGAGAATCAAAAAATGGCCTATCGCCCTTTGCTACCAGGAATAGGTTTTATTATTTTTAATAATGAAAAAGATTTAGAGAAAATAAATAAATCAACTGCAGCAGTAGTTCTTGAAACCATTCAAGGAGGTGCTGGATTTATTTTACCCGAAAATGATTATCTAAAAAAGGTTAAAAAAAGATGTGAAGAAACGGGAGCGCTTTTAATCCTTGATGAAGTTCAACCTGGGTTTGGGAGAACAGGTAAAATGTTTGGTTTTGAACATTTTGGAATCTCCCCAGACATTGTCGTAATGGGAAAGGCCTTGGGAGGCGGAATGCCAATTGGTGCGTTTTCAGCAGCTTCAGCTTTAATGAAAGTACTTGAAGAAAATCCGAAATTAGGCCACATCACTACTTTTGGAGGAAACCCTGTAATTGCAGCTGCAGCTTTAGCAAATGTTGAAGAAATTATCAGTTCAAAAATTATTGCAGATATAAAAAATAAGGAAGAACTATTTAGAAAACACCTTCAACACCCTAAAATCAAACAAATCAATGGAACTGGACTAATGCTTGCACCAATATTTGAAGAGGAAGAAATTCCCACTCAATTGGTACATCGTTGTTTAAAAAAAGGACTCTTACTTTTTTGGCTTTTATGGGAAAAGAATGCCATTAGAATCTCGCCTCCACTTAATATTTCTGATCAAGAAATCATCGCGGGATGTAAAATAATATCTCAAACGCTCGATGAAGTCTAAAAATGTTGATATATTGTTCACAACAATAAATTGCTATCCCATCTAAATGCCCCTAACTTATCTAATTTTATTAATGTTTTATTAGCATTCTATGTTCGATCAATTTTCGGAAGATAACAACCCATCCATAAACAAGTTTGAGCAAATGCTCAAGACCAACCAAGTGCTCTTTTTTGATGCACTAGAGTTTGAAAGTATTATTAACCACTATATTGATTTTTCTCAATATAAGCTGGCTCGAAAGGCACTGGAAATGTCAATTGCACAACATCCTAGAAATGTTGAGTTGATGCTTTTGGAGAGCGAGCTATTGCTTTTCAATGGTTCTTTTGATGAGGCCCTTTCATTATTGCTTGAAATTGAGCAAATTTCGCCTTATCACGAAGAGGTTTTCTTACAGCGGGCAAGTATTTATTCGAAGAAAAAAAACCATAGCATGGCAATTGAATTTTTAGAAAAAGCTCTTGACTTGACTGATGATGAGGTTGAAGTTTGGAACTTAATCGGGATGGAATATATTTTCCTAGAAGACTATTTTAAGGCCAAAAGCTTTTTTCTAAAATGTATAGAGGAAAACCCTTACGACTATCAGTCATTACACAACCTATTGTATTGTTACGAGCAACTCGAAGAAGACCTCGAAGCAATTGGCACCTTAAACAATATCCTTGAAACAAACCCTTACAGCGAAATTGCTTGGCATCAGTTGGGTAAATTGTATGTTAATATCGAAAAAAATGAAGAAGCATTATCCGCTTTTGAATTTGCAATAATCAGTGATGATTCTTTCACTGGAGCCTACATTGAAAAAGGGAAGCTACTAGAAAAGATGGGGCGGATCAATGAAGCCATTGACAACTATGAGATATCACTACAGCTCAACGACCCCAATGCCTATGTAAATCACCGAATTGGAAAATCACATTTAAAACTTGGAAATGACGATCTAGCAGTTCAGTTTTTTAAACAATCAATTAAACTCGAACCTAATCATGAGAAAAGCTGGATTTCTTTAGTTGATTTCTTCTTAAAGAAAAAAGAATATCTAAAAGCGAGATATTATGTGCGAAAATCAATATTAGCAAACGGAGACAGTGCTGACTTATGGCAAAGAAGTGCAGAAATATACTTTGAAATGAATTTCTATGAAGAAGCTTCTTTGGCATGTGATAATCAAGTAGAACTTGGTCAACATGACTTAAAAACTTGGGTCATTTGGATGGATTCTCTTATTCATCTTAAAGAATGGGATCAAGCCATAGAAGTTGGCGAAAAAGCATTAGAGCACCATAACAACAAAGCTTCTTTTCTATACAGATTGGCGGGATGTAAAATGAGAATTGGGATGAAAAAAGAGGGCTTAAAGCTCTTTGAAAAAGCAAAACAAAATCTTCCTTTGCCTTCAAAAATCAATCATCTTTTTCCTGAATTTACAAAAATCTAATTCCGTAAATCAACATATTTTTGGGTACAAAAAAATCAAAAAATACTGTCCTGTTTTTAAAAGGTATGGCCATGGGAATGGCGGATCTGGTCCCGGGGGTCTCTGGTGGAACCATTGCCCTAATTACTGGGATATATGAGGAATTGATCCAATCTATCGCTAAGTTTAATGTTGAAAATTTAAAGTTATTATTAAATAACAATCCAAAACAGTTTTGGATAAGCATCAACGGAAAATTTCTAGTTACTGTTTTTTCAGGGATTTTAAGCAGCATAATATTTCTTTCTTTTTTCATAAAATGGCTGATTGAAAATCAACCGATTGCGATTTGGTCGTTTTTCTTTGGACTACTGACAGCCAGTATTTTTATACTAAAAAAAGAAGTTTTACACTGGAATACAAATAGATTTCTATTGCTTTTCGCTGGAATAATTCTCGCTTTTTCGCTGACTCAGATTTCCCCTAATACCCAAGAAATAAGTTTATTCTATCTCTTTATCTGTGGGATGATTGGAATCATAGCAATGATCCTTCCGGGGATTTCTGGTGCCTACCTTCTCTTGATTCTTGGCGCCTATACAACTTTACTCACCATTCTTCAGGATGCCATTAGGATTTGGTCTAACTTTCAATTTGATGCTTTCATCACTACATATACCAAACTGCTGGTTTTTTGTATGGGAGCAATCATCGGTTTGCGATCTTTTGCTTCAGTATTAAAATGGATGCTCGCAAAGCACAGTGACAAAACAATGGCCCTATTAATTGGGTTAATGATCGGAGCTCTTCACAAAATATGGCCATGGCAACAAACAGAAATAATTATTTTGGGGGAAAAAACAAAAACTTTAACCCAGGCCATAATGCCTCAGAATTATGGAGGCGATCCACAAATATTCATTGCAATTTTATTATTTATTGTTGGCGGTTTTTCTATCTTAATGCTTGAAAGAAATAAGAACCGAAAAATCAATTCATGAATTTATTTTCATCAACCATTAAAAAAAATATTTTATTGGTGTTTAAGGGAATCGCAATGGGAGCTGCAAACAAAGTTCCAGGGGTTTCTGGAGGGGTGGTTGCATTTGTCGCTGGCTTTTACGAAGAACTCATTTATTCTCTCCAAAAAATAAATTTAAAAGCATTTTCCATTTTGGTTAATCGCGGCTGGAAATCCTTTGTTCAGTATATCAATGGTAGATTTTTAGGTCTTCTATTCTTAGGTGTTGGCATCAGTTATTTTAGCGTCTCACTGTTGCTTGACTTCCTTATAAAAAACTTTGAAACTGAAGTTTTTGGACTTTTTTTTGGAATGATTCTCTCTTCCCTATATTTCATTTATCATGATGTTAAAAAATGGAATTATAAGACCGTTGGCTTTTTTTTAATGGGTCTTGGCTGCGGATTGCTGATAATGTTTACCAAACCCATGACCGAAAACGACTACCTTCCTTTTGTTTTCTTCTGTGGTTTCATAGGCGTTTCCGGAATGACATTGCCAGGGCTCTCAGGTTCCTTTTTACTTCTTTTGTTGGGTAATTATTCACTGTTGTTGGTAGATGCTGTAAATGCACTCTATTTTACCATTGCTGATCTATTGCAGTTTGACCTCGAGTTTGTAAATGATCCGGAAAGAGTTCGCCTTTTAATTTTAGTATTGGTCTTTACTTTAGGATCTGTTACGGGCCTTGTTGTCTTTTCTAATGTATTGAGTTGGGTGCTTAAAAAGTATAAAGAGAATGCAACAGCAACCATCATTGGTTTTATTGCTGGATCATTAGGAGTGATATGGCCATGGAAAGACAAGATTTATAAAATTGATTCTTTTAATGAAATACTTTACAATGCGGTTGGCAATCCAATTATTGCATATTATGATTATTTCTTACCTAATTTTAGAGAAAGTAGCTTCTGGATCGTTTTAATCTTCATAATTTTAGGAGGAATTACAGTCGCACTTCTAGAAAGATATGGCGTCTCAAAAAAATGAAATGAAAAAATTTGGATTGGTCGGAAAGAACATAGAATATTCTTTCTCTCGGGGATATTTTGCAGATAAGTTTAAAAAAAATAGATTACTAGATTGCAGCTATGAAAATTTTGATCTTAAAGAAATCGAGGAAATCAAAAGTGTTTTCAAAACTAATGGCCTTAATGGGCTCAACGTAACAATTCCTTACAAAAAAGAAGTGCTTCCTTTTTTGGATAAACTTTCACCACAATCTAAAAAAATAGGAGCAGTAAACACCATTGCATTTAATGAAAATGGTGAAACAACGGGACACAATACTGATGCGTATGGATTTCAAAAATCGTTGTTAGAAATTACAGAAAAACTCCCTGTATCTGCGCTAATTTTAGGGACTGGAGGTGCCTCAGCGGCCATTGCCTTTGCACTTGAAACACTAAACATCCAATTCAATTTTGTTTCGAGAAATCCAGAACAAGACCAACTTTCCTATGAGGCTATTGACTCTGAAATTTTAAAGAACAATCAACTCATCGTAAACACCTCTCCTGTTGGAACTTTTCCCAATACAGATAAATGTCCTTCTATTCCTTACAATGATTTAAATGGGTCCCATACTCTTTTTGACCTTATCTATAATCCGCTTGAAACCTTGTTCTTGAGAAAAGGAAAAGAAATGGGCTGTACAATTTCTAATGGATTAAAAATGCTTGAGTATCAAGCAGAAAAATCATGGGAAATATGGAATGAATAGGTTCAATCGTATATTTTTTGTAAATTTTAAACACAAATTTTAATTAAAAAAATAAAAATGGCCAAGGGAAATAGTAAAGCCAACGATCCTCAAGAGGAAAAAAAAGAGGAGGTTATCAGAACTGCTCTTCCTTTTAAAGGTGATTTAAAAGTAGTTTTAGAAAATAAAAAAACTTCTAAGGAAAAGAAACCTCAAAAAACTAAGGACGTTGCCAAAGATTCTGAAGAGATTTACCATGAAGTAAAGGAGGAAATTGATTACAAAACATTTGAAATTCCGAAACTTATCGCAGAGTTAGAAAAGTCGAGCAAATCAGATAACTGGAGTTCTCAGAATAAAAAAATACAAGAGATTATTAATCAGTTTGAATTAAAATTTAAAACTGAACTTAAGAATAAAAAAGAAGAATTTATAAAAGAAGGAGGAAATGAAATTGATTTTTATTACCGCCCAAAACATAAAGTAGATTTTGATGATAACATCAAAGAATACAAACAAAAAAAACGAAAGTTTTTTCAAGAAAGAGAGCAGTCGCAAAAGTTAAATCTTGATCGGAAGCTGGAAATAATAGAAAGCCTTAAAGAGCTAATTAATGTTCAAGAAAATGTAAACACAACCTATAAAAGATTTAAAGAGTTACAGGAAAGCTGGCGCAAGACAGGTCCCGTACCAAGGGAGCAGAGCAATAATCTCTGGCAGACTTACAAGCATCATACGGAGATCTTCTACGACTTTCTTCATCTCAATCGTGAACTTAGAGAACTTGATTTTAAACACAACTACGAAGAGAAAATTAAAATAATTGAAGAAGCAGAAACGCTTTCAAAAATAGACGATGTTTTAAAAGCTTCTAGGGATCTCAATACGCTGCACCGACTTTGGAAAATCGATTTAGGGCCCGTTGGTAGGGAACATGAAGATGAACTTTGGAAGCGATTTCAGGAAGCGAGCCATATTATCCACACCAGAAGGCAAAAGTTTGACAAAGAATATGATAATATAATAGAGAACAACCTAAAAAAGAAAAAGGCTATTCTTGAAAAAATGGAAGGTATCAGAAACATCTTGCCAAAAAATCATAATGAATGGCACAATACGATCAATTTATTCAATAAAATAAGACAAGAATTTCAAGACATTGGACAAGTTCCAAAAGCTGACAGCAAAGCAACTTGGAGTAAATTCCGAACGGTTAGTCGAGAAATAAATCATCAAAAAAATATTTTTTATAAATCTCAAAAAACCGAGCAAAAAAATAACATTGATCTTAAGAAAAATTTAATCCAAGAGGTCAAAGATATTCTAGAGAAAGAAAACTGGAAAGACTTCAACGACCGGATGAAGAACATCCAAAAAGATTGGAGAGAGATTGGGTTTGTTCCTCGGAAATTATCAAACGTTTTATGGGAAGAATTTAAAGCTATTTGTAATCTTTATTTCGATCGGGTTAAATCAGGCTATCAGAAAATAAATGAGGCTGAAGCTGCTGCATATAATGTGAAGAATGAATTTGTAGAAAATCTTAAAACATTGAGTTTACCCAATGATATTAAAGCTTTGAAGATATTTTACAGTGAGCGCTGGAAACAGTTCAACGATTTAGGAGCCTTAACAGGAAGTACAAATAAAAAATTATTCGCAGATTTAAGTAAAGTTTTTGCTTCTTTAATTGAAAAATCAAAACTAGAGGAAAGCGATAAAGAGGAGATCAAGACTTATATTAAATTACTCCTAATTGAAAACAATGAGGATGAATTGAATCAAGAAATTCAAAACGTCAAAAAAAAGACTGATGAAATAAATACTGAAATACGTCAGCTTGAAAATAATTTAGAGTTTTTCTCAAAAACAAGCAGTGACAATCCATTGTTCAAAGAAGTTTCTTCGAAAATAGCAGATCTTAAAATCAGGAATAAATTTTGGGAAAACCGTCTTGTAAGCACACGACAAATCATGAGAAGATTAAAGGCAAAACTAGATGAAGAAGCGACTAACTTAAATAACGAAAATCAATGAGAAGGGACAGAATAACTAAGGAATTTTTTTTGCTTTATTCCAGAAAACTTCCATCTGATCGAGGGTCAATTCATTAATTACCTTTCCTTCGTTTTTGGCTGATTCTTCGATGTATTTAAAACGTTTAATGAATTTTTTATTGGTTCTTTCTAGCGCTAATTCTGGGTTAATCTTAAGATACCTGGCATAATTAATTAACGAGAATAAAACATCACCAAATTCATCCTCCATTTTGTCAAGATTCTGATCCTCAACTTCTTGATTGAATTCGGTTATTTCTTCCTTTACTTTATCTAAAACATCCTCTGCATTGTCCCACTCAAATCCGACTCCAGCGGCTTTTTCTTGTATTCTAAAAGCTTTGACCAAAGCGGGGAGGCTTTTGGGAACTCCTCCCAAAACACTGTTTCTTCCTTCCTTAAGCTTTATTGATTCCCAGTTTTTAATTACCTGATCAGCATCATCAACTTTGGTATCCCCATAAATATGTGGATGCCTATTAATTAGCTTATCGCAAATCTCGTTGGCTACGTCTCCAATATCAAAAGCATTTTGTTCACTTCCAATCTTAGCATAGAAAACGATATGGAGTAATAAATCACCCAACTCTTTCTTGATCTCTTGCAAATCATTATCTAAAATCGCATCACCGAGTTCGTAGGTTTCTTCGATGGTCAAGTGTCGCAGTGACTCAAAGGTTTGTTTGCGGTCCCAAGGACATTGTTCCCTAAGTTCGTCCATGATGTCAAGCAAACGCTCAAAAGCAAATAACTGTTGGGAACGTTTCATGTTAAACGGATTCTTTTGGAAGTTCTTCCGCTGAATTTTCAGCATTCACCTCAGCTTCAAACTTTAATATCCCTTTGGACAGTAATAGGTTGTACCATTGAATGATTTTTTTAATATCACTTGCATAAACACGATCTTCGTCATAATCTTGAAAAACTTCAAAGAAATAAGCCTCTAGTTCGTCCTTATTTACTTTTGGGGTTATTCGTGTGCTTTCTCCTTTTTCATAAACAAAAATCTTATTAAACACCTCTTCTAATGGTACTTCACCTCTAATTCCGTAAATCTGAATTTCAGTTAGAACATTGATTTGTTCTCTTGGATTGGTGACTGTTTTTTTACCATCAATTAGCGAAGTTGCAATCACGCCTGTTCTGGTTTGAGATAGCATTCTAAATAATCCTGGTTTTCCAGTAATGACAATTATTTTTTCTAACATTTTTTCACTCATCTTCTTTTTTTTGTGTTAGGAAAACGCATGTGATATTCAGGTGATATTTTTCCTTTGGAGATATCACTTAATTTTCCTTTGATTAATTTTCTTTTAAATGGACTCAGTTTGTCTGTAAACAAAACCCCTTCTATGTGATCGTAT
>Ga0308007_10000476_pt1 | contig 18453 bp, 14 predicted proteins | sample Neamet71_FD_203152 | JGI IMG/M metagenome (GOLD analysis project Ga0308007, IMG submission 203152) | Marine microbial communities from water near the shore, Antarctic Ocean - #71 | ecosystem: Environmental > Aquatic > Marine > Unclassified | place: Southern Ocean | collected 2014-06-07
ATCCTTCTTAAAAGAATGTTGTAATCTTTGTAGAGTAATTTCAACGCTTCATTAAGCTTCTCATTTTGGTTGTTTGAAGCGTAGAAATAACATTTATTGATTTGGGTCTGCACGACTCTGATGCGGCTGGATATCGGCAAACTATTAAAAGGTTCTGGATACGGTGAATTTATCAGCAAAAAGGTTAGTTTTTGTAGGTCCTTAAGAAAAACAACAATGCCCTCTGGGTTGAGTTTTGATATGTCCTCAATTGCATCTTTAAATACAATAAAATCTGGCCATTTTTCAATTTCATTCTCAACTATAAACTCAGGTGTGAACTCAATAAACTTGACTGCAATTTTAGGAGTATCAATCTTTAATGAATCTTGCTTAACAGTTTCATCAACTTCAACTTTAGGCTGAATCTGCTTGCAAGACCCAAGGCTAAAAACAACTATAAAAAAAATTAAATATCGCATTGTTCATCAAAAATAATGAATTACAATCCTATTGTGGTTTGTTTGATTAATAATACGGTGAAAAATATGATCTGAAGCAAATATAAGTGATTTGGAAACCCACTTTCGACCTTAATTTTCAAAAAATGATATACAAATTGGAGGCATAATGCTAATAATCCCCAACCGACGTAGTTTTGCAATGGAGCTTCTCCTCCGTCAAAGATCCAAAAATCGAGATGTGGCGCCACTGGCTCTATCAAAAGATCTAAAAGAAGCATTAGAGAAACTCCTATAATACTTCGCATGAATATATTTTCGTAAAACTGGTGGGCTATCGCTCCTGTTATCATCGTAAGCATTGCCCAATTGACTCCAATCATCAATGGAACTCCCAGCATCTTATAACCCAATTGTTCTCCATATTGATAATTTCCAAAAATCCATCCAAATTGAACCCCTAGGATTTCAGAAATCATACCGACTAAGAAAGCGATAAATGCCATTGGAAAAAACCATTTGTGTCCTTTCGAATTAAGAAGTAATAAAACAAAACTTATTAAAAGGTTTAATGGAGTCGCGGAAATGAACCAGTCAGAATTCCCATAAAGCATTCCAAGAATTCCACTGACATGAAACAACCAAATAGTTGCGATGGAGAGGTTTTCCCTAGTTAATTTAATCGGTATCATCAGTTCCTTTTGGGATTAAGTCAGTTGTGATTTTTGCGGACAATAAACAAAGTGGAATTCCTCCACCTGGATGAACACTGCCTCCACAAAAATATAAATTTTTGATTTTGGAAGTGAAATTTGGATGCCTTAAAAAGGCAGCCATTTTATTATTACTAGAACTTCCGTACAATGCCCCTCCATAGGAAGCTGTTTTTTCTTCAATCAAAGGCGGTGTCAATACCTGTTCCACCTCAATAAATTTTTCCAAATCAGTTTTTAATATTTTATTCAATTTATGAATAACTCTTTTTCTTAATTCGGTGGTGATTACATCCCAATCCTGACCTTTGTCAGATGGGGTGTTGATCATCACAAACCAGTTTTCGCAACCGTCAGGTGCATCTTTTGGAACATCTTTTGAGGAAATATTAACGTAAACCGTAAAGTCGTCAGAAAGCTCATTTTTATTAAAAATAAAATCAAATTCATTTTTATAATCATTGGAAAAAAAGATATTATGTAAGTCCAGATCTGGAAAAGAATGCTTAATCCCCCAATAAAAAATAACTGCTGAACTGGATCGTTCTTGTGCCAGAACGCGCTCGGGGGCTGGCTTGTTTTTAAGCAATTTTCGATAAGTTGGATAAATATCCATATTGGAAATAATGACATCGTAATTGATCTTAACATTATTCACCACAACCCCTGTTATTCTTCCCTCATCGATAATAATTTCCTCCACCTGTTCGCTGAAGTGAAATTTGACTCCCTGTCGTTTTGCCAATTCATAAAGCGAGTTCGAGATTTGTTCCATTCCGCCTTCAGGAATAAAAGTTCCAAATTCCTGTTCGAGGTGCTGAACAAGGGTCATTATTCCAGGAGTTTTAAATGGACTAGAGCCATTATAAGTAGCATAGCGATCATACATCTGAATCAAATGTGGTTCTTTCAATTGCTTTGAATTGACGCTGTGCAGAGTTTGATTGATTTCATAAAGGCTTAAACTTGATAAGGCCTTTAGAGTATCTAAGTTTAAAAAAGTCTTGAGCTGATGCAGTGATTTCTCAAGAAAAAGTGGTGCTGTTAAATCAAATTTCTTTTTGGCTCGAGTTAAATATTTTTTTAATGGTTTAGTATCAATGTTTAATTTTTCCTGAATTTCTTTAAAAAAAAGATCTTGATTGTCATAAGCGGTTATTTGAGTCTGATCCTCCCAAAAATACTTGCATGCAATTTCTTTCTTTTTAAAATTAAAAGAATCCCGATGGTCTTCTTCAGACAGATCAAAAAGTTCGGTTACATAGTCGGGCATTGTAAACAAAGAGGGGCCAGCGTCAAATCGATACTTTCCCAACGTAAATGCACTGAGCTTTCCTCCGGGATAATCGTTTGCTTCATAAACAGCAACTTGATATCCTTTTTTTGCCATTCTTATACTGGCGGCAATTCCAGCAATTCCTGCACCGATCACAACCGCTGTCTTCATTTAATATCTTCTGTTTTTTTAAATCCTGTATCTGAGATTAAATGAAATCTTGCGAAAAGATCTTCGCTATACCAGCCTTGAGATTTTGTTTTTTTTATAATCTCTGCATGTGCTTTCCCTTTGTAAGCAAAGGTCTTAACCGCTTCCATGTTTTCCCAAAGACTCAAAGTCGCTTGCTGAACAAAAGGCCATTCGCCAATTCCCTTAAAAAAGGACACTCCTTTTGCATTTTCTATGGCAGCACTTGCAGCGGGTACTGATTTCCAAAATGGTAACAAGCGGTTCCATTTCAAAGTTGCGCGGGTAATTACTGCTACAGGAGCCGTGGGATCAATATTTGGTTTTGTTTTCTTCTTCAATTGAAAAGGATTTTGACCACTCCAAAGTCCATGACTGTGAATCGGATTGAGTTTTATTGTCCTGAAAACATTTACTTTTTTCATGTACTTTTTAATCATAGTACTTTTTGAGTAAAAATCATTGGCTTCTTTTTCAGAATTCCACACACCCAATAAAGCATAAGTACCAAAGTCTGGCCAAAGACTAAAACCATTACCTCCACCGGTTCCCATTAGCTTAAAAAACAAAAGACCCTTAACTTTTGACAAGTGCATCGGCATCAGTCCCATTTGTTTAAATGCCCAAAATTTGTGGGAATTAAATTTAAAAAAAGTGACAGTGGTAAAACTGACCATATGTATAGTTTTAGAATTAAATCTAAGGTAAAAAGAATTGAAGAATATGAATTAATTAAATTGATCATGTTTTAAAAAAACGCTATTAAAAAATTATTTCCTTGAAATATCTTTCCATTTTGCATAAATAAACTTGATGCACAATCTGAAATAATCAAAATTCCATATATTTGAAGTATAACTATATTATTATGTCCATATTTTCCGTAGCAGTCTCAGTCATTATAACTACCGTAATTGTACTCATTGTGATTTTTATTGATATGTCTAAAAATTAAATTAGGTGAAGTCTCCAGTTTTATTTGATAAGTTTATCTATGTGTTAATTATCCTGAACATCGTTGCGATGATTATGGAATCGCACGTCAGCCTTAGCTTGGCTTATGGAAATGCATTTGGAATTTTTGAAAGGACTTCTATTTTTATTTTCTCTTTTGAATATCTCTACAGAGTTTTCATTGCTTTTAAAGATGACAAACTAAAAGGAGTCTCTAAGTATGTTTTTAGTGTTTTTGGAATAATTGATTTGATTTCAATTTTGCCGTTTTACTTAAACACGTTTATAAAAGTAGATGGCCGTTTTCTCAGAATATTAAGGCTTTTCCGTTTAACTCGAATTTTCAAATTAGGAAGGGACAGCTCTTCATTAAAGCTTTTTACCAAAGCGCTGTCTTCAGTAAAAAACGAGCTGAGGTTTACCCTTTTTCTTTCTGCTTTAATGATTTTGTTTTCTGCATCTGCGATTTACTACTTAGAAAATGAAGCACAACCTGAAAAGTTCTCAAGTATCTCGGAATCAATTTGGTGGGCAACCGTCTCTCTGGCAACGGTTGGTTACGGGGATGTCTACCCAGTAACTATTGGTGGTAAAATATTCGCTTCCCTAATTTCTTTGATTGGAATTGGAGTCGTGGCCATCCCAACAGGAATTATTAGTGCATCTTTCGTTGAAGAAATTCGATTGGTGAGAGAAGAAAAAGCATCACCAATTAAGTCTACTAAGAAGTAATTAATTATTTTATTTTCATCTAAAATAAAGATATCTTTGTTAGGCTCATGAAAAGAAAAATTACCATTATTGGATCAGGATTTTCCTCCCTATCTGCAGCTTGTTATCTTGCAAAAGCTGGGAATCAAGTTACAATCTTCGAAAAAAACAATAGTCCTGGTGGACGCGCAAGACAAATACACCAAGATGGTTTTGTTTTCGACATTGGTCCCTCATGGTATTGGATGCCAGATGTTTTTGAAAAGTTTTTCTCTGACTTTGGAAAAAAACCAAGTGATTATTACCAGTTAGATCGTCTTGATCCTGGCTACCAAGTATATTTTGGAAAAGATGATTATATGATGATTGGCGATTCCTTAGAAAAAATATATACAGAATTTGAAAAGGTTGAAGCTGGAAGTGCTAAGAAATTAAAACGTTTTATAGGAAAGGCCGCTGATAACTATAAAATCGCAATTGATGAGTTGGTTTATCGTCCCGGAATATCACTTCTAGAGCTAGTAACTCCTGATACCATTAAAAAACTAGGCTATTTTTTTACTACTGTAAAACGAGAAGTTGTTAAGGAATTTAAAAATCCGAAATTGGCTCAAATACTTCAGTTTCCTGTTTTGTTTCTAGGAGCAAAGCCATCCAATACTCCTGCCTTTTATAATTTTATGAATTATGCAGATTTTGGATTAGGCACCTGGCATCCAAAAGAAGGGATGTACAGCATTGTAAAGGGAATGATTGCACTTGCCGAAAGCCTTGGAGTTAAAATTGAACTCAACAGTCCTATTGAGTCTATTTTGGTAAAAAACAAGAAAGCCTTTGGTGTTATAATTAAAGGGGAAGAAATCTTATCCGATGTGGTTTTAAGTGGCGCCGACTATCACCATACCGAAACACTCCTTGAGCCTGAGCACAGGGCTTACAGTGAGGCCTATTGGTCTAAGAAGGTGTTTGCTCCATCTTCACTGTTGTTCTTTATTGGTTTGGATAAAAAAGTTAAAAATGTATCCCATCACACATTATTTTTTGATGTGGATTTTGATGTACACGCCGAAAGTATTTATGATGATCCAAAATGGCCAAAAGAGCCTATGTTTTATGCGAATTTCCCTTCCAAAAGTGATGCTTCAATGGCACCAAAAGGAAAAGAAGGCTGTTTTTTATTGGTTCCCATTGCTCCAGGATTAGAAGATACAGAGTCTTTAAGAGAGGAGTATTTCGAGATTGTATTTCAACGCTTGGAAGAACTGACTGGTCAAAGCTTAAGAAACGATATTTTGTTTAGAAAATCCTTCTGTGTTAATGATTTCAAATCTGAATATAACTCTTACAAGGGGAATGCCTATGGAATGGCAAACACACTGTTGCAGACCGCTTTTTTAAGACCAAAACTTAAAAGTAAAAAAGTAGAGAATTTATTTTTCTCGGGGCAACTTACCGTTCCTGGGCCAGGAGTGCCACCGGCATTAATATCTGGTAAATTGGTTGCGGGCTTAATAGAAAAAGCTACCACCACCAATAGATAAAAGTAAATTGATCACTCTTCTGTTTAATCACGGAGTCTAGTTTTTTAATATTATCCCCTAGCGTTTGATCGTATTCAACAAGCTGTTCCGAAATTTGATCCCATAGCCCCAATCTTTTGAACAAGTTGTATTTTAAAAACCTGTCATTCTGTATATAATTTCTGTTTTTAATCCAGAAATCAACTTCATAAAGATCGATCTGATCTAATTCATAAATCCATTTATTGGCAACACGTCCTTCAAATTGATCCACGTAAACTTTTTCTTCCCTATCGGTATTTAAGATCAAATACTTTAAGTCAGTTCCGTCATAGGTGTCGTTGACAAACCTTCCTACTTCTGAACCTAAAAATCGGAATGTTCCATCAAGTTTAATCGACTCGTAAACCACACGAGGAGGGTTAAAAGGATTATAATTAGTATAAAAAGACAACGGAGAATAAGGCTCTTCATCTTCTTGATCTAGAAAAATAAAAACATTCTCATTGTTATCCTCCCACTGATCATAAAGCGCTTTGTAGAGTGCTTTAATCCATTGGTTTTCGTTTATATAATCTTGAGTATAGGTTTGGATATCTTGCATTTCATCCCTTAAACCAATCAAATTATCAATGTTCGACTCTCGATCTCCATAGTCTTCTCCCTGACTTTCTACACCAAAAGAGACCAATACACCGAAAAACACAATCAAAAACTCAACAAATCCTTTTTTGATTCGATCATAAAAGTCCTGAATTGAAAATCGATCTCCAAGAGTAATGATTCGCATGAACCAACTCAACTGTTTCTTATCTATTCCTTCTTCTTCTTTCTTCATAGAAGTTTATTAAATTTTAATCGAATTAAAGTTAACAAAAATCTAATGTTTTAATTTTTATTAATGAAATTTAATTTTTGGTTAAATATATCAAGAATGATCTCAAATAAAATTTCTTCAAACTTAGACAGGTTTACCGCACAAATACCTTGAGAAACAAGGGGATCGCTTTTAATAAATTTAATAGAGAATTTCATAAAATAGCTGGGTAAATTTCTAAATGAAATGATTCCTGCTTCGACAGCTTTATAACTGCTTATGAATTCTGAATGTACATAAGAATATAGCAATATTTGAAATAAATAAGCATAGTCTCTGTTAGATGAAAGTAACTCCCATTCAGAAATTTTTAGTTGATTTGGAATTACTAGACCCGTCTTGTAATCTATAATCCTCAAGGTCCCATTTAACTCGTCAATGCGATCCACCACACCAATGAGCTTGACAGATTGTGAAATCCCTGGAATAGAGATTTCCTTTTCGAATTTTTTTTCTAAATGGAGAACCTTTAACCGGTGGCCTTCTTTTACTATCTTTTTCTCCGCTTTTAAAAGATCAATCACAGATTTTTGAAGTACTTCGAAAATGATATAATTACGACCCGTTCGTTCATTATTTCCGTGATAAATACTCTTGTATCTCTCTTCCATTAAAGACGGCAACCGATCAAACATAGAATCAAAATCTTCGGTCATTAGTGCTTTTCCGATATAAGGTTTATACAATTTCTCTAATACCTCATGTACCAAAGTTCCTTTATCCATATTATTAATGGAGTTTTCCATTTTTTGAGCTTCGGAAATCCCTAAAACCCTCTGATAATAGAACGCTAGAGGGTCTCTCAAATACAACGAAAGAGAGGAGGGCGAAAAACCCCTGGCTGCTATAGCATTAAGTTTATTCATTATTTCATCGGTCTTCACAACTGTCGAAATAGGGGTGGCTGGTGGCTGATAGTTTAATGTCAACTGTTGCTCAACAAGCTTATGAGCAGATTGCCTTTCAAAAACAAGTTGATGTAGAAATCGACTCTTTTCGCCGGCATTAAGACCATCGCTTTCCGTATTGTATAGCAAATAAACATTTTTTGCTCTTTGGAGTAATCGATAGAAATGATAGGTGTAAATGGCATCATTTTCGACGAAAGTTGGAATTTCAAATTTTTTCTTTAAGTCAAAAGGTAAAAAAGAAACTGACTTTTTTCCAGCTGGAAGTATTCCCTCATTCAAGTTGGTAATGATGATGTTATCAAAATCCAAAAGACGGGTTTCAAGTAAACCCATAAACTGGATTCCCATAAGTGGTTCTCCCACGAAATCAATTTTTTCGGACTTGGTCAACTCTTTGAAAATTAACACTAATAATGAAATACTTTTTACAAACGGATGCTTCTGATTGATGAAAATCATTTGATTAAATTTTTGTCTAAATCGCTGAAAATAAGCAAGGTGTAATAATGCCTCTTCTCCTTTTTGACTTTCTAAAAAGACGATGAACTGTTCAGAGACTTGCACCAGCCGCTCAAGCATATTGGCCACTGTTGTGAAAGGCTTAAAACAAATAGCACTTAAGGAATCTGAATCTTCTTTGTCTAAGAAAAAAGATGGAGAAACATAACTTAAATTCTTTTTTTGCAACTCAGAAAGCGTTTCTTGTATGTTGATTTTTTTAGATTCAAAGAGCGCATCGCACCATGCGGTATTGAAAAAAGATTGTAGGTTTTTAAAATAAAAACTGCCCTTTGAAATATTGGAATGTAATTTTAAAAAGGTGTCGAAAAAAGTTGCAGCAGTTGTTTCTTCCAATGGATAACCCATCGTTACATTCCATTTTTTCTGGGCAACTGAAAGCGAAGAAAGTGCAGGAATCAAAAGGGATTCATTCCCCAACACAACAGCAGTTTTCTCGTCACTCCCTTTAGCTTGAATGTGCTCCGCTAATTGAGCGGCATACTTTGCTTGTGCAATGTTTTTTGTTACTCCAATCAAGTTGATGTTTTTAACCTGGCAAAAATTGTCTTTAAAAACAGGTTTTTTTTCACTTCTTAGCAAACTCCATTCCTCATAATACTTCCGAATGAATTTTCCTGCAGAATGAATGCCATCTTCAAAAAAACAACGGTCAATATCCCAAATCACTCTGCCTACATCTTGAGAAATAAACTCTTGAATTATTTGAGATTCAGATTTATTTAAAGCATTAAACCCTACAAAAAAATGTTGCTTTTTGTTTCCTTGAATATAGTGCTCTAAATTAGCAACAGCCTCTCTAAACAACATCCCCAACATTCCTTTTTGTTGATTGTAAAGCTGATCATTCAGACGTTCGTATAATAGAGGCAATCGTTTCCAAAAATTGAGATGATTTTTAATTAATGGAGTAGATGATTCTTCTTGTGCCCATTCTTGTATTTCATATAGTGAAGTTTGATATTCAAAAAATACTTTGGTATCAACAAGATGTGCATCCATTTCATTGAAATCACCAAGTACGGTTGATGCCCAACCCAAAAATTCGTCGAATTCATCCTGTTCCTTGTCCGGAGTATACTTTTGATAGACCTCATAAAACTCGTATAACGAGTAAATGTGCTCAACTTTCTCTAATCCTGAAAGTTCCTCAACAAAACTTTCAATACTAACAATTTCTGGAGCAAATTGAGGTTGATCAATTTGAGCCGCCAAGGCATTTTTTAAAAAAAGAGTTGCTCTTCGACTGGGTACAATGATTTTTATTTGCTCAAAAGGGTACTTTGAGGAAATGATTTCTTGAGCAACTTCATCTAAAAAACTCTTCATCCTTTTAAATATTTTTCACCTCTATTTCATCATCTATATAAACCAAATATTTCTTAAAAACTTTGGTTTCAAAACGATTTAAAACTTCTTCATACTGACGTAATTGATCTTCATGCTTTGGACGGTATTTACCTGTTTTGTAATCGATAATAACCCAACCCTCACTTGATTTAACAATCCGGTCTGGCCTGACAAAAGAAGCGTTTGGCACTAAAATATTTTGCTCATTAAAGATAATTGCACCCTCTTTATAATAGGGCTTAAGCTCTTCATGCGAAGTGACCATATATAATAAATCATTATAATATTCTATCTCATCAATTCTAAACAAACCTTTTTCTACAGCATTTAAAACCAACGGGGCTATATCCTCTTCATTAACTATTTCTCCTAACAGATCGTGAATCAAAAGCCCCCTACTCCTTGCCTGATCGGTCTCTTCATTTTCTCCAGAATAGATCTGAAACCAGAGGTGTTTTTGCCAATGGGTAGAGATTTTAAATTCTGGTAATAAGGGTGAAATTTTCTCTTCTTTCTTTTCTCTCGCCTGTGTGATTTCTCCCCAGTAAAAAGGGTTTTCTAAGGTTGGATTATGCCCTTGATTTTTTACAAAGTGATTGATTAAAGCGGAATAACTTTTAGTAGCTTCTATGTTGTCTTTCTCAAGTGGGCAGATAAGGTACAACTGAGAAATAGCTCGGGTTAAAGCCACATATAATGTGTTTAAGGAGTCCATGTGATCTTGCCTCATCTTCTCTTCATAAAATACCTCCCCTTGTTGGCCTAGCAGTTTCAGTTTAGATGAAAAATTAATCCTTCCCCACTCAAAATCATTTCCGTATTCCTCATCGATAGGGTACCACATTTTATCATTTAAAGAAACGGATAATTCTTCTTCAGCAAAAGGAATCACAACCACTGGAAATTCGAGGCCTTTTGCTTTATGAATCGTTAGTATCTTTACAGCATTGATTCCTTCCGGGGTGGAAATATTTACAGCGTTTGCTCTCTGTTCCCAGTAACTGAGGTAACTCACAAAATCAGATTCATTTTTTAATGCAAACTCAAAAATATTGTCTAAAAATGCATTGAGATAGGCATCAATAGTTTCTGAAATCTCAAAAGTCTCAATTGCATACTCGATGGCATCGTAAAGTGAGTTTCTTTTAAAAACATCGAGATTAAACGAAGATTCAAAATCACTATTGATCAAGTTGAAAAATTTATTTTTATCTCCGAAAAGATAATGTTGAAGTAGGTCGTGATAATCCATTGGAGATTCCTTTTTACTCCATAAAAACTCTAAAACTTCCTTGCGCTGTTCTAAATCATCAGGGGCTATGGACAGCCGCAAAAGGGCAATTAAAAAAGTTACTTTTTTAGACTGAGATAAGGATAAGGATTCTGATGAAACAAAAGGGATTCCATGCTCTTGAACAATCTCGGCAATCATACTTGCTTGTTTCTTTTTCCGAACCAAAACTGCCATTTCTTCCCATAAAAAACCATTTTTTTGTGCTTGCTTTAAACACCTGATGGTTTGTTGCTGATAAATCGGAATTGTGTCCTCCTTTTTCCTTGTGTTTTCAATAAAAATTATCTCAACATATCCACCGTCTTTATTGTTTAACTTTTGTTGGGTTTTCTCAGAATACATTGATTTTTGTTTCGCATCTGCAACTTCACCTCCCACAAAAGAGAAAAAATTATTATTAAACGTAACTACTGAGTCACAACTCCTGTAGTTGGTATCTAAGTTTTTAGTTTCAGAAGGGATTTGAAAAGGGGACTGCTGATCGAGTAAGTTTAAAAACTGCTGATTGTCTCCCCCTCGCCAGCGATAGATCGCCTGTTTTGGATCTCCAACTAAAAGTAAAGATCCCAGCTTTTGTTGATCGTCAAGACTTTCCAATGAATTTGCTATTAATGGGATTAAATTTTGCCATTGCAATCTAGAAGTATCCTGAAACTCATCAATAAAATAATATCGGTATTTTTCTCCCAAGCGTTCATAAATATAAGGTACGGGTTGGTTGGCTATTGTTTTGGCAATGATTTCATTAAATCGACCCAAAAGCATTTGTTGTTCAGAATTTTGAAAATCTTCTAAGCCTTTTTCCAACTCATTGATCAATGATACGGGAACCCAATACTTTATCAAGTCTTTTAAAATCAACACCTTGCCAACCTTGGCTTTGGCCTCAAAATACTTCTCAGTAAGTTGCGGCTGAATGCGATCTATGATTTCTTTTTTATAATCATCCAAACCATTCGCATACAATACTTTTTCCACGAGTAAATCAGCGCTCAGCTTGTTACTATAGATCCCCTCATAAACGCCATCGGAATGTTTTTTGAAATGATTGTAAATGATTCCTTTTCCTAAAAAATCTTCCTTTTCAATTCGATTAGATTTGATGATTTCAAGGGCTTCATTTCCTATTAAGATCAAATCTTTTTGCTTTGTTTTTAACGCTACTTCAAACCGTTTTTTTTGCTCTAAAAAATCCTCTAAACTTTTTTCTTTAAGGCTTCTAAGGGGAAGACGATCGTTTTCGTTAAGCAATAATTTTGAAAAATCATAAAGATCTTTTCCAATATCCCAACTGCGTAATTCTTCTGTTTTTGAAAGACTGAAGGCAACCAAAATTTTTGTTAAATCTTTATCAACTCCTGCTTTTTCAAGAATACTTTCTGTTAATTGTTGTAATATTTGATCACTTTCAATCACCACTTCGAAACTTGAAGGAATTTTCAAATCTCGAGCGAAAGTTCTAATTATTTTATGGGTAAAACTATCGAGAGTAATAACTTCAAAAGCTGCATATTCATGTAAGATTATTTTTAAAACACGTTTAGATTTGTCCTGTAAAACCTTTTCACTTAAATCAAGGTCTTTAATCAACATTTGATGAATCGTAATAATTTTTTCATTATTTAGATCACTCGAAAGGAAGAATAAGAAATTTAAAATTCTAACTTTCATTTCATTTACTGCCTTATTGGTAAACGTTAAGGCAAGCATTGACCTAAAGGTATCATCAATTTCGGCCGAAAGTAACTTTTTTAAATACAGATAAACCAAAGAAAACGTTTTCCCTGATCCTGCTGCTGCATTTATTATTTGAAATGAACCCTGATTCACACTATTTATAAATTTATTAAATTTAAGAGATTTCATTCGCATGCTTCACGATTTGAGGAAAATAAATTTTATTTTTGTAACTAACTAAAAACTTAATTATGGCTTTTGAATTACCAAAATTACCTTATGCATACGATGCGCTTGAGCCGCATGTTGACTCAAGAACAATGGAAATACACCATGGCAAACACCACAATGGATATACCACTAACCTAAACAACGCACTTGAAGGGTCTGGTATGGAAGGAGAAAGTATAGAAAATGTACTTAAAAACATGGACATGAACAATGGTGCCTTGAGAAACAATGCTGGTGGTTTTTACAACCATTCGTTGTTTTGGAAGGTAATGAGTCCGAATGGAGGGGGAAAACCCTCAGGAGTGCTTGCTGACGCAATTGAGTTGACCTTTGGTTCTTTTGATGCTTTTAAAGATACTTTTTCTAAAGCGGCTGCAACAAGATTCGGTTCTGGATGGGCATGGCTATGTGTTCACGAAGGCGGAAAGGTTGAAGTGTGCTCTTCTGCAAATCAAGACAATCCTATCATGTCGGGTATTGGTTGTGGCGGCAAACCTATTCTTGGAATTGATGTCTGGGAACATGCTTATTATTTAAATTACCAAAATAGAAGACCTGATTACATTTCTGCATTTTTTAATGTTGTAAATTGGGATAAAGTGAGTGAGTTGTTTGAACAAAAAAAATAAGCTTCATTTTGAATATTTGGGTTTATTGCAAATAAAAAGGGAGAATAAATCCTCCCTTTTTGCCCCAAATCTTACCATGAACTTAACCTACTTATGTTCAGGTTTTATAAAATTAGATTTTTACATTAGTTCGTTGTTAAAAAAACCGATTAAATCCTTTTAATTCGGATAAAAGACACGTTTCGAACTTTACATATATAATTGAGTAATTTTTTGACTTTTAAATAATCTCTTTCAAAAGTTATTTTAATATGCTCTTCCAGACTTACCCTCATAAAAATTCATGAAAGCACGATTCACTACTCGATTCCCTCCCGGGGTTGGATAGTCTCCAGAAAAATACCAATCCCCCAGATTGTGAGGGCATGCCTTGTGAAGATCGTCAATGGTTTGATAGATTACTTCAACTTCCGCTTTAATGATGTCTCCTTTTAAAATAACTGCAATTTTATCAGAAACTTCCTGATCGTTAAAAGGAGCATAAAGTGCTTTAACGTGATTCTTAACTTCTGTTATTGGCAAGCCAACCGATTGTTGACAATCTTTATATATTGAATCGAGCGTTTGAGTCAATATTCCTCGGTCCTTGTGCAACGCTAATGCTGCCTTAAAGGCAATGAAGCTATTGAGTTTTGCCATATCAATTCCGTAACAGTCCGGATACCTAATTTGAGGTGCACTCGACACAACAACAACTTTCTTAGGATTTAATCGATCCAGCATTTTAAGAATACTTTTTTCCAAAGTAGTTCCCCTCACAATACTGTCATCTATAATAACCAAATTATCCGTTGGTTTTATAACACCATAAGTAACATCATAAACATGAGCGACCAAATCATCGCGACTTGCGTCTTCAGTAATAAAAGTCCTTAACTTCACGTCTTTGTTTGCGATTTTCTCTATTCGTGGTCTAAGCGATAATATTTTATTTAATTCTGACTCTTTTAGCGATTCTTTATTTTTAATCGCTTCGGTAAGGGATTGAACAATGTTGTCCTGAACTGCACTTAAAAGTCCATAGAAGGAAGTTTCAGCAGTGTTTGGAATAAATGAGAAAACGGTATTTTCAAGATCATTATCAATTGATTTTTTTATTTGAGGGAACAATAGTCTTCCCAAATGTTTTCTCTCTTTATATATAGAGGCATCACTTCCTCTTGAAAAATAAATTCTTTCGAAAGAACAGGCCTTATAAGGAAGCGGTTCTAGTATTTTACTGACAGAGGTAACTCCTGACTTCTTAGTTAGCAATGCATGTCCAGGCGGAAGCTCAATGATGGACTTAAATGGAACATCAAAAACGGTCTGAATAACCGGGCGCTCTGAGGCAACAACTACCACTTCTTCATCTTCGTAATAGTAGGCAGGTCTGATTCCGGCAGGATCTCTAATCACAAAAGAATCACCATGTCCCAATAGGCCAGCAATTGCATAGCCACCATCCCAGCTTTTAGATGCCTTTCGAAGGACTTTTTTCATATTGAGTCTTTCCGCTATTTGAGGCGAAGCATCTGCTTTTGTATAGCCTTCTTTTTTTAGACTTTTATATATTTTAGCAACCGCATCATCAAGAAAATGTCCTATTTTTTCCATCACAGTAACCGTATCGGCTTTCTCCTTAGGATGCTGACCCAAATCAACTAGTGTTTCAAATAATTCGTTTACATTAGTAAGGTTAAAGTTTCCTGCTACAATAAGATTCCGATGCATCCAATTGTTTTGACGTAAAAATGGATGAACACTTTCAATACTGTTTTTCCCAAAAGTTCCATACCGAACATGACCGAGAAGCAATTCTCCTGCATAAGGCACTTTTTTTTTAAAAAGTGTAGTGTCTTCTAACAAGTCAGGAAATTCTTTTTGTGATTGGGAGATTCTTTTGTTTATTTTTTTAAAAATATCCTGAATCGGTTGTTGGTTATTTGAACGCACCCTACTGATGTATCGCTCTCCAGGACTCACGTCTCGTTTTATACAAGCAAAGCCAGCACCATCTTGTCCACGATTGTGCTGCTTCTCCATCATCAAATACATTTTATTGATGCCATACAAGGCAGTTCCATGCTTTTCTTTATAGTAACTAAGCGGTTTTTTTAAGTGGAGTAAGGCTATTCCACATTCGTGCTTTATGGCATCACTCATTTTTTGTTTATGGTTTTGGTATTATTCAATTTCAAAGGTAGTTAATTCTTTAAAGGCTTTTAATCGGTCGCTCATTGCTTGATGAGAAATATTAACAAGGTTTTCGGTTCCAAATTTTTCTACGGTAAAAGAAGCCATTGCAGACCCATATATAATCGCGGATTTCATGTTTGAAAAAGAAATATCATCTGTTTGGGTCAAGTAGCCTGTAAATCCTCCAGCGAAACTATCTCCAGCTCCGGTCGGATCAAAGACTTCTTCAAGAGGAAGTGCTGGAGCGCAAAAAATCTCGTTATTATGAAAAAGTAAAGCTCCGTGTTCTCCTTTTTTAATGATCACGTATTTAGGACCCATTTCATGGATCATTTGTGCTGCCTTAACTAAGGAATACTGATCGGTCAATTGACGTGCTTCTTCATCATTTATTGATATAACGTCAACCTTTTCGATCACTTTGTCTAGTGATTCTCTGGCATGATCCATCCAGAAATTCATGGTGTCCAAAACCACCAACTTAGGTTTATTTTTTATTTGTGCTAATGCTGCTAATTGTATATCCGGAGAAAGGTTCCCTAACATGACAATGTCAGGAGTGAAAAGATGATCAGGTATCTTAGGGTCGAAATTTTCTAAGACATTCAAACGCGTATCTAGGGTCGTCCTGGTGTTTAAATCGTTGTGGTATCTTCCACTCCAAAAGAAAGTTTCTCCTCCCGGAACGATTTCTACTCCAGAAACATCAATTCCTTTGTCTTTTAACAGTGCTAAGTGTTCTTTTTCAAAATCTTCTCCTACGACCGAAACAACGGCACAATCTATAGAAAAACGAGAAGCTGCAAGACCAATATAAGTAGCTGCCCCCCCTAAAATTTTATGTACCTTTCCGAAAGGCGTTTCAATAGCATCATAGGCCATGGTGCCAACTACCAATAATTTATACTTCATAAAACAAAAATAATAAACTTATTAAGTGATGTCTATTTTTTAGTCAAAGATTTATATAAGGGGTTTCAATAGTGTTTTTTATTGCTCCTTGGTTTTTAAGTTTTGCTCAAAAGTGCTATCAACAAGAAGGGTTTTTTGTTTTGCTGCATTTACGGCCAACCGATCACAGCGTTCATTTTGAGGATGGTCATTGTGACCCTTAATCCACTGGAAATCAACCTTGTGTTTTCGATGAATTTTTAAATAGCGTTTCCATAAATCAGGGTTTTTCTTTCCCTTAAAACCTTTTTTTTCCCATCCGAAAACCCATTTTTTTTGAACAGAATCAATTACATATTTCGAATCGGAACAAACCAACACTTCCATCGGTTGTGTTTTTAAAGTCTCAAGTCCGACGATGACAGCCAAAAGCTCCATCCTATTGTTGGTCGTCATGCGATAACCTTCAGAAATTTCTTTTTTGTGATTTTTACCCACCCACTCAATGATGGCTCCATAACCCCCTGGGCCAGGGTTTCCCAAAGAAGAACCATCACTATATAGGTGAATTTTATTAAACATCATTGATCTTTTAATAGTTGGTGAAGTACCTCTGGATAATGCTTGTATTCTAACTGGTGTACCTTATTAGCAATGCTTTCAACCGTATCGGCTTTTGAAACTTCAACTGCACTTTGAAAAATAATAGAACCCTCGTCATAATTCTCATTAACATAGTGTATCGTTATTCCTGTTTTACTGTCTCCAGAGTCTAAAACACTTTGGTGAACACGATCGCCATACATTCCTTTCCCAGCATGTTTGGGAAGAAGCGCTGGATGAATATTTATTATTTTATCTGGATATGCGGCCACAATAGATTTTGGGATTTTTAATAAAAAACCAGCCAAAACAATTAAATCAGGTTTAATAGTTTGAAGTTTATTTAATAGTGAATCGTCTAAATACTCCTCTTTTTTAAACAAGTAAAAAGGAACATTAAGCGACTTTGCTCGATCCAAAACTCCTGCCTTTTGGTTGTTCGTTAGGACAAGATCGGTCGTGATTTGATCAAAAGTACTGAAATGTTGGATGATATTCTGGACATTTGAGCCCGATCCCGATGCAAAAAAGATAATTTTTTTAATAGTTTTGTTTCTCATTTGACTTCTAAGTGCCTTTAAATAATAACTTTAAGGATTAATTAAACATTTATTTCACAAAGAAAAGTTATATTTATTTCCCTTAATAGTGTTTTCATACAAAGTTTTTTATTTTTGTTCACAATAATTCTAAACCAATTAATTATGTCTGATATTTCATCAAGAGTAAAAGCAATCATCGTTGACAAACTAGGTGTCGATGAGAATGAAGTCGTCACAGAAGCTAACTTCACAAATGATTTGGGTGCCGATTCACTGGATACAGTTGAACTCATAATGGAATTCGAAAAAGAATTTGATATTCAAATTCCAGATGACCAAGCTGAGAACATTGCCACTGTTGGGCAAGCGATTCAGTACATCGAGCAAGCAAAATAAAAATTGCTTAAATGGAACCAAGACGTGTAGTTGTTACCGGATTGGGAGCATTAACTCCTATTGGAAATACCCTTCCGGAATATTGGGAGGGTTTGATCTCTGGTAAAAGCGGAGCTGCCCCGATTACCTATTTCGATGCCTCAAAATTCAAAACGCAATTTGCGTGTGAATTAAAAGGCTTTGATCCATTAAATTTCATGGATCAAAAAGAAGTGCGAAAAAATGATCGCTTTGCTCAATATGCATTGGTATCTAGCCAAGAAGCAATTGAAGATTCAGGCCTAGAACTCGATAATATTGACAAAGATCGTGTAGGAGTTATCTGGGGAGCCGGAATTGGAGGATTGGAGACTTTTCAAAATGAAGTCCTCAATTTTGCTAGTGGTGACGGAACTCCAAGATTTAACCCCTTCTTTATTCCCAAGATGATTGCGGATATTGCTCCGGGGTTGATATCAATAAAATACGGATTTTGTGGTCCGAACTTTACAACGGTATCTGCCTGTGCTTCATCAGCAAACGCAATGATTGATTCCCTTAATTACATTCGAA
>Ga0308007_10000478_pt1 | contig 18439 bp, 17 predicted proteins | sample Neamet71_FD_203152 | JGI IMG/M metagenome (GOLD analysis project Ga0308007, IMG submission 203152) | Marine microbial communities from water near the shore, Antarctic Ocean - #71 | ecosystem: Environmental > Aquatic > Marine > Unclassified | place: Southern Ocean | collected 2014-06-07
TTATTAGATGGTTTTTCGTAGCCAGAGTTAGGGAATGGGTTAAAAGGAATAAGGTTGATTTTACATTCTAATTCTTTCAGTAACACTGACAATGCTTGAGCTTGTTCTTCGCTGTCATTAACGCCGGCCATCATGGTGTATTCAATAGTGATATGGCGTTTATCTGGCAAGCTGACAAGGTAATGCTGGCAAGCTTCTAGCAACTCAGCAATGGGGTATTTTTTATTGATAGGTACCAGTTCATCACGCAACGCATTGTCTGGAGCGTGTAACGAGATGGCCAAAGATACATCCGTACGAGCTGCTAAGTCATATATTTTAGGTACGACACCAGAGGTACTTAATGTCACTCGACGTTTTGACATGCCATAAGCATTGTCGTCCATCATCAAGGTCATAGCATCAACAACAGGTTCAAAATTCAATAAAGGTTCACCCATGCCCATCATCACTACATTAGTAACTCGACGAGGGCCATTGGGATCAAAATCCCCAAACGACTTAATAGCAACCCACACTTGACCGATAATTTCCGCTGGTGTTAGGTTACGATTAAAACCTTGTTTACCCGTTGAACAAAAACTGCAATCTAATATACACCCTACCTGAGAAGACACACACAAGGTCGCGCGATTACCATCAGGAATCAACACGGTTTCCACACAATCGTTACCGGTACCATCCGTACGAATAATCCACTTACGAGTGCCATCTGTAGAGATCTCTTGAGTTACGACTTCAGGCGCACGAATCTCACATGTTTCTTTTAACTTGGCTCGCAGCATTTTGCTAACATCGGTCATGTCATCAAAGTTATCGGCACCCTTTTGATGGATCCATTTTAATACTTGAGTGGCCCGGAATTTTTTTTCACCAATGGATTCAAAAAATTCAATCAACTTTTGTGGCGGTAATCCTAAAAGATTTACCTTGGCGTTTGTCGTCATAATTATGTCGCTTGCCACTGTGTGGCATTAAAATATCTATCTAAGACCTTTGCACGACTACTGTGCTTACCAATACTTCGTGCAAAGGTTTCTATCTAAACTGAAATGAAAAAGCTTCTGAAAAAGACACCCTTTTCAGAAGCTTTTTAAAAGAGTGCTTATCATAGAATAAGATAAACACTCTTTTCTGTGAAATAGCGCTTAATGAAAACCGCTATTTCAACAGTATGGTTTATTCTTTGAAACTATTTAACTCCAAAAAAGTAACCAATTTCACGTGCAGCAGATTCAGTTGAATCAGAACCATGTACCGCATTCGCATCGATAGAAGCGGCATAATCTGCTCGTAATGTTCCTGCTGACGCTTCTGCAGGGTTAGTTGCACCCATCAGCTCACGATGACGCAATACAGCGCTCTCGCCTTCAAGAACAGAAATCATAACAGGGCCAGATGTCATAAAACCAACCAAGTCTTTATAGAATGGACGCTCTTTGTGCTCAGCATAAAAACCACCAGCGAGGGCATCATCTAGTTGAACCATTTTAGCATCAACTATTTTAAGACCAGCACGCTCAAAGCGAGAATAAATTTCACCGACTACATTTTTAGCAACTGCATCAGGCTTGATAATAGATAAAGTACGTTCGACAGCCATTTGTAAACTCCAAGAAATAAATCTAATAAGTTCCACTTTTTCGTTAAGTTGAGTGGAACCTGTCCCAAAAAATATTAAGCGCGTGGATTATACGCATCTATTCTATAAACATCTATACGAAGAAAAAGTTCATTAAACCAACCCTTTTTGCTGCAAAATTCGCTCAACTGTATCAACAGTAGCTTGTGTATGGCTGTCTATTTCTAGATTCACGTTATCATCCACTTTTAGCGCACCAAATGTCGTGAGTCTGAGCGTTTCAGGGATTAAAGACACTTCGATCCAATTGTCACCGATATCACAAATAGTCAGGCTAGAACCGTTCAAACCTACATAGCCTTTATTAAATAAATACGACATTGGATGATTTGCTGCGAGCACGCCTTCTGAAGCTGAGCTTTCTATAATTGAGAACCTTAAACGATGACTGTCTTCTTGTGTACGAATTTGGCTCACCGTCAAGCAACACATAATATGCCCTGACATAATATGGCCGCCAACCTCATCACCCATTTTTGCGGCTCGTTCAAAGTTTATGATCGAACCCGCTGCCAATAACCCCAAATTTGTTAGAGTAAGTGTTGTGTCTATCACATCAAAGCTAATCAGGTCAGCTTGCACAGCAACAACGGTCAAACACACGCCGTTAATAGACACACTTGCCCCTAATTGTTGAGACTGCATAGAGGATTCGGGAAACTGAATCTGCAAGCGTTTGTTGCTGCCAAGCCCTTGACACTCAACAACCTGCGCCATACCCTGCACTATACCTGTAAACATAAAAGCACCTATAATTGTAAAAATGTACCTTCTGAATTAAGAAAAGTTCGAATACCTTGTCTTGCTTAATTCAACTATCAATTTTGAATGGACTAATTTTACATGGCCTCTGATTTTATGGAACACCCCCTCACTACCTTAATAAAAAGGGATTATAAAAAAACCATGAAAAAAATCAGTATGAAAAAAGCCATGCCGTTAGCAGCGCTTATATCTCTACGTATATTCGCTCTTATTATTATGCGTTCGCTACTTTTTTCAGGGTTATTTTTATCGGGATTAGTTTCTTCTGGACTATTCTCTTCCGGATTGTATGCAGCCTCCAATGACGCCCAGCCCTTTTTATGGAAAATACAAAGTCGTTATTCCACCGTCTATTTAGCGGGTTCTATCCACGCACTTAATGATGATTATTATCCATTAGCAAATTCTTATCTTTCTGCCTTTAATCAAGCCGATAAATTAGTACTTGAACTCAATATAGATAATATAAATCCCGCCAAAGCACAGGCACTCGTTAAATATAAAACGTGGTTACCTACAGAGCGCTCTCTTGAAGAGTATTTAAATCAAGAAGAGTTAACTCTTCTACGCCATTATGCGAAACAGGCTGGTCTAACGTACGCAACATTAATAAGAATGCGACCTTGGATGGTGATAGAAACTTTAACGGGGTATCAATTACGCCAGTCAAACTTCAATACAGGTAAAGGCGTAGACCAGTATTTTCTAACTATGGCAAAAGAGAAAAAGATGCCTATTTTGGAGTTGGAGTCATTAGAGCAACAAATAAATGCCATGGCAGACGCGCCTTTTGCGTCTCAACTTGCTGCTTTATCCCTTTCACTAAAACAAATGGAAGACAATTCTTACCTAACAACAATGGCTGATTACTGGCAACAAGGTGACAACCAAGGATTATATAATTTTGTATACCAAGATATGCAAAACTATCCGGCTATCAAACCCATGATGATCAAACTTCTAGATGATAGAAATAGAAACATGACAGATATTATTGGTATTTATCTCGCCACACATCAAACCTATTTTATTGTGGTCGGCGCCCTTCACTTAAGTGGCCCACAAAGCATTCTTGCCATGTTGGAAAATAAAGGATACAAGATTGAAAAAGTAACGAGTCCAAACTAGACAACCATCAACAGGTAGCCATCAACAAAGAGTCTTGATGGTTTTTTCTTATTACTGCGGCTTTTAACGGAACTTTAACTAAGATTGTTTATCTGTTCTATATATATAAATCATCAGGAGCGCCACTATGACATTCACCCACACCACTTTTCGCAAAGCGATTAACCTTTTTAGCCTAGCGTGTATGCTCGCCATCATACCGCTTAATGCCGCCGAAACTAACCTAGACAAAAACAACCTTGCCATAGAGGGTTACGATCCTGTGAGTTATTTTTCAGATCAGCCGGCAAAAGGCAGTAAAGCCATTACCGCCACTCATAGCAATGCCACTTACTACTTTAATAGCGAAGAAAATCGCGACACCTTTGTTGCAAACCCAGAAAAGTATATTCCTGCTTACGGCGGTTGGTGCGCTTGGGCCATGTTAGAAGGCGATACAGTCCCTATAGACCCATTAAACTATAAAGTCATTGATGGTAAAAACTATCTTTACTACAAAGGTTTTTGGGGTGATACAAGACAAAAATGGAATGAGAAAATTGAAGAGACGCCAGAGCCAGAATTAGTTAGTCAGGCGAACACAAACTGGTCTACTCTTTAACGATTCAACATTTTAGCGTCTAAACACTGACTTCTGAACTAATTAAAACGTCCTTAACTAGTTCAGAAATCAGCACTTAGAACGGCCAAATGCAATACTCTTTCGAATTCGGTTCTGTACCCGATAAAAAAGTAAGATCCACTTTTTCACCACAACGATCAGCCACCTGTTTAAACTCAAAAGGATCTACTTGCAAACGTTCTGCCCCTAACGGTAAAGCAAAATCTAATGATTCTGGATTTAAACGCCGCATCATATCAATCCACACTTTTTGCGCACCAGAACTGCCGGTAATAGACAAAGGATGATTATTATCAGCGCCAAGCCAAATAGTCGTTGAATAATCTCCCGTAATTCCTTGGTACCAACTGTCTCTTTGCTCGTTCGTTGTGCCTGTTTTCGCCGCAAATCTGAGGTTAGGCAATGATGCTTGGGCTGCACGTGTTGTGCCTATTTTTGAACTCATTGTCATGCCATCACGCGCTGTGGCTAATGCAGGTTTTGAATAAGAAGAATGTGAGGTACGAGTGAATTTTTTAATCACTTCACCCTCCGCGGTAATCACCGCCGCCACAATGCCTAGTTGGCTCGATTCACCCGCCGAGGCAATGGGTTGATATAATCTGGCCACTTCAAAAGGCGATAACTCCAATGCCCCTAATGCAATCGAAGGTAGCATCATAAACGAACGCTCTACGCCTAACTTACGCAGGCCCTCACCCACTTTTTCAAAGCCTAATCGATACGCTAAATCCAATGTTGCCAAATTATAAGATTTGGCCATAGCCATATACATTGGCACCATGCCATGATATTTCAGGTCAAAATTTTCTGGCTGCCAAATAGTACCATCCACATCAAAACGTACTGCTGCGTCGTCTAGAGGTGTTAGCCATGTGAATTGTTTGCTGGCTATTGCTTCAAGGTAAATCGGTGGTTTAACCAGAGAACCTATAGGCCGAACCGCGGCTAAAGCACGATTAAAACCCGTATAAACACCATTACTAGAGCCCAAAATGGCTTTCACTTCCCCTGTTTTTGCATCCGTTACAACAGCGGCGCCTTGCAAATCATGGAGATCTTTTTTACTGCGAGCTAACTGTTTCACCTGTGATTTCATGGCTTCCACCACGGCTTGCTGTACCCGAGTATCAAGTCCTGTGTATATCTTAAGATTTTCCGCTGCTAATGTGGATTTATCGAAGTCTTTAGAAAGTTGAAACGCCACCAAATCAAGATAATCACCATAAAGACTACGAGATTCTTTTAAGGTAACGGTTTTAATGTCTTTATCCATCGCATTAAAATATCGCTGTTGATCAATAACACCCTGTTGGAATAGCAACCTTAATACAACATCTCTTCTTTCTTGTGCTCGTTTAGGAGATCGATTTGGATTATATAATGAAGGGCCTTTTACCATGCCAACCAGTGTGGCCATTTCATCAAGATTCAACTCAGCAAGAGGGCGAGCAAAAAAATATTTACTGGCTGCAGCAAACCCATGTATTGCACGGTTGCCTAATTGAGCTAAGTACACCTCATTAACATAGGCGGTGAGTATTTCTTCCTTACTAAAACGATACTCCAATAATAACGCCATCACCATTTCCCGCACTTTACGGGTATAACTACGCTCAGAAGTAAGGTACATGTTTTTAATCAACTGCTGTGTCAAAGTACTGCCACCTTGACGACGCTCACCTGATTGAAAATTTACCCACATGGCACGCACAATGCCGGTAATAGAAATCCCCCAGTGATGATAAAAATCTTTATCCTCAACACTTAATAAAGAATCAACTAACAAGGTTGGAATCTGATCGAAGGTGAGCAGCTCTCTGCTCTCGGTATTACCACCATAGAGATGCCCAATCAACTGGGGTTCTAAAATCGCAGTGTCAATAGTATGACCCGCCAAATCACGAATGTGTAATTCGCCTCCTTCAAACGAAAAAATCCGTCTCTGCGCTGGGTAAGTACCAGTATGATCAGAAAAGGAACGTAAATACGCACTCACCTTTGTCGAACTTTTGGCAGCCCAACCCACTTGCTGACTGTTTACACCAAAACGATAACCTGCCTGCTTTAAGCTATTTGCTAAGTCGTCTTTACGCCACGCATCGCCTGTTCGTAACATAGTCGGTGCGCTATATACTTCTGCTGGCACCTGCCATTTTTGACCTTCAAAACTTGCAACCAATTCTTGGTCTAACGACCACATCCAAATAGATAAAGGGATAGCAATCACTAAAGCCGCACCTAATCCAAATAAAAACAGTTTTTTGATAGTACGTTTTAGCAATGAAGGCTTCTTACTTTTCGAAGGCTTTCTTCTACGTGTTTGGGAGCGTGTACTTTTTTTAGCCGGAGTGCGTTTGACAGGTTGTTTAGGGTAACTCATAAGTTTTTACTAGCAGACCAATTTATGAAAGGACATTAAAGAATAAGGCAGAGTATAAAGACAGGCAGGATAAGGCGCAATTATTAGGCAATAAAAAATAATGACTGTACGTAAAAATAAAAACCTCTTCTATAATTAATTAAAAATACAATTACGCACCATAATAGGTCAAGAAATGTAAATGGTTATTGCTAAATTACAAAACACTTATTAGGCTGGCAACCAATGGTAGTTTCGCTTTTTTTGATATGCCTCAATTTCGTGAGTATTCGCCTATGCGAACATATTGGAGTCCACTAGATGAGTTTAATAAAAATCAATTTCACCCAATCAAAAAAAATTGTCATATTGATGCAAACGCTCATTATAGCCATAGCCATAGGGCTACCTTGGTTTCAACGTTATTATATTAATCCTGCTTTTGAAAAGATCATCCTACAAAGCGCCGAAGATGAAGCAGAACGAGTTGCTAAGCATATTCAACACATTATTTTTCTAGAAACCGATAATGACAAAGTACCATTTATAGAACCGTTTGCTGGGCAGAATTTTACCATTAGCAAAGACACGCTTAGTTATCTACATGAAGCCATCATCGATTTTAAGCTCTGGAAGGTCAAACTCTTTGATAAGACGGGTAAGGTTATTTACTCCACTGTTGAAAAAGAAATAAACACAGTAAATACAAAATCCTACTTTCATAATATTGTTGCCAAGGGAATGAACTATACAAAAACAGATTACAAAGGTATTGAGAAAGGCGTTCCTGATCATTATTTCGCTGAAGTATATATCCCCATCATGTATGACGATAATTTTATAGGCTCTTTTGAAATTTACTACGACCTAACTGAAAGAAAAGATAATTTAGATTTTATCACTAATGAAATTTACGGCATTACCCTATGGTTATCTGCTACCAGTATTATACTTGCCATTATAATGGGGCTTATATTAGATAAGTTACGTGCCGCTAGAACAGGATACGAAGAAGGGTTATTCAACCTTGCTAGTAAAGACAAATTAACTCAATTACTGAATCGCCACAGTATAGAAGCGGCAATACAAAACAGCATAATGAATTATCGTGAAAACAAAATAGAATACAGCCTCATCATGTTTGATGTTGATCACTTTAAGCAAGTAAATGATGTTCATGGACACCAAGCTGGTGACGAAGTGCTCATGGCTCTAGGCAGTATAACTAAAACTAGGTTGCGTGATGCAGATATAGTGGGTCGTTATGGTGGCGAAGAGTTTATTGCTCTACTACCTCATACTAATGCTAGTGGCGGTCTAGCGCTTGCTGAAAATCTACGCAGTATTATCGAAAAAGCCTCTATTCCAACCTGTGCTGGTGATATCAATATCACTGTTAGTTTAGGAGTGGGTAGCTTTATAGACATCGACGACTTAGCGCCTCATACCTTAGTGAAAAAAGTCGACGAAGCCATGTACGCCTCTAAACATGCTGGCCGTAACCAAGTTAGTTACGTGCGTACCGACTAACTCTTTTATCGTTTTCTCTACGCCGTCATAAAGCTCGCTGATAGGTTAATATTTCACTGTCCCATTAGTTTTAGAGAGAGGTAGGGACACACAATAAATATTAAAGATAGCATCTTATAATTTGCCATATACTTAAAATAAATGAGTGATAATTCGTGTTCGGGTATAGCGAACAATTTGCTGTGTATGGATGTAACGATGGTTTTCATTGATATTAGAAGCATCGTCGCAAAAAGTAAAAATCCAATATTTAAAACGGACGCCCATCCAAGTAATTCAGTAAGCTGCGAAAGTGTAATCATATTAGTATTTCTCTGCTGAGTGTGTTCAACCATCGTTATTTCAGCATAATTATTTATAACCGCAGGCGCATCATTTTTATCTAAAAAAGATGACATTAGTCAAAATAAAAGAATCATAAATAAGCATAAAAAGCGCGACAGGCATCTTAGTGTTTTTCTGTGGAAAAATGGGCGCTGGTAAGTCAACTAAATCCAAAGCGATAGCTCAAGAAGTTAACGAAGGTTTACTGTTTGAAGACGAATGGCTAGCCGCTCTTTATCCTACTGAAGTTAGTACTTTTGAGGATTATTTAATCTATCCAGCTCGCCTTATGCTATGAATTAAAAAACATGCACAAACAATACTAACTCAACTTAAAGTATTGAACTTGATCCATTACCTTATTGCCGGCTTCACTAAATTTTGCTGTTTCATTAGAAATACTCACTGTTTCAGCAGTAAGTTCATGCACCACTTGCATATTGTGGCTAATAGAATCCGATACCACGTTTTGCTGCTCTGCTGCCGCTGCAATATTTTGAATTTGTGCATTAACAATATCAACATGCTTTTCTATATTCCGAATCATTTCATTATTGTCTATCATGCTGGATTCGGTAGACGTAGCGGTTTCTGCACTTTCGTCCATAATCGCTACCGCATTATTACTCGCCGCACTCAATTGCGTTAGCATGGCTTCTATCTCATTAACGGAAGACTGAGATCGTTGAGCGAGTGTCCTTACTTCATCAGCAACCACCGCAAACCCTCGCCCTTGTTCTCCTGCTCTAGCGGCTTCTATAGCAGCGTTTAAAGCCAATAGATTAGTCTGCTCGGATATACTACGAATGACATCGAGAATAGTTTCAATTTTTGATGATTCTTCTTTTAAGTCACTGACTACTAATGAGGCTCGCTTTAGCCCTTCAATCAGCGACAGCACCGTGTTCGTCATTTTTTCTGATGTCTTCGTACCATTAGTCGCTAACACATGAATTTCTTCTGTGGCATGCACTGTCTCTTTAATTGTTTCAGTAATGTTTTGATTAGTCGCAGAGAAATCATTAATAGCCGTAACCACTTGATTTGTTTGCTCAGACATTTCCGATGTAATTCTTTGAATTGACGTGTTGGAGTCTAATAAGGTTTTGCTATTTTTACCCACTTCAACCGTTGATTCTGATATTTGAAGAAGCGTCTTTTTTAAATGAATAACCGTATTATCTACCGCGTTGCCCAAATCACCTATTTCATCATGACGAGTAAATCCTACTTTAATATTAAGATAACCATCGGCCATTTTTTGCATGGCCGTTTTCACACGATCAAGTGATGTTAAGATAGACCTAGAGACAAACTGACTCAAAAGTAATGCAACAATTAAAGTGATAAAAATAGAAGCGTAAAATACGATATCTTGAAAGAAAATAATTTTTTGTGTGGCCGCATTAGACTTTTGAGCTTCACTATCTGCATATTCTTGAAACTCAACAAATGTTGCCATAATTTTTGCGTAAGATGCCATATAAGCACTAAACACATCAAAAGGCGCTTTATTAATGGGTGAATCTTGCATGGCTGTAATAAATGATTGTGCTTTGCTGTGGAACACAGAACTGTCTGTTTCAAGTTTGCTGATTAAGTTAACGTCACCACTGTACTGATTTTTCAGACTATCCATGGCCACTTTAGATTTAGAAAAATCATCTGCAAGTTGATTTATATTGTCTTGTTGTTGTTGAGTGAGCTGTAAAAGGTAAGCTATTTGTAAGCCTCTAATATTGAGCATGATATTGACTTCAATGGCTTGAAAATCATCCAACAACATAGATACTTTGAAATTTTGCTCATAAAAACCAACAAAATTTTCAGCCACACGATCATTCGCTATTTTGATAAAAAACATCGAAAAAAGAAAAATACTACTTACGGCACCCACCAATAATAAAATTTTTCCACGCATTTTGACATTACGTATAAACATTATTTATGCCTCTCCTAAATACAGCTTTGAACACAAAATAGTATTAAAAAAAATATAGTCGAATTAATTTTTTTAACAGTAATAATCATTCTCAGAACAAGAATCTGATATTGACACTATACACAAAAATTAGTTGTTAACATCAATATCAAACGTAAAGCAGTACGAAGTAAAAAACCTCAGGAGAGTAAATAAGAGAATAAAAAAACGTGCGCCTACAAACTTTGCGCAGTTTTGAACACGCAAACGGAATAAAACTAAAAGCGCTGTTAAAAAATCATGGCATGATCAACAAGGTATCTATCATCTCTTTTTACCAGAATCATTTCAGCAACATACTCTCCTGGCACATTAGCATAATATTGCTTCCACACTATCGCTGCAGAGTCTGGGCGTTTGAATACAGCAACGGGTGTACGTTGTGCAAAGAAGCCTCTTTCAGCCTGATAGTTGACACAGACTTTTTTTAGATGCTTTTTGGTGACGATTTTTGACATTCTATCGTCAGAGTCTTGGACATAACATTCGTGATCAATTTCTGTAGAGGCATCCATTAAGTTATCCATAATTGGATTGGCGATAGCAAAAATCTCTTCATCTGACATATTTTCAAAGCTCATAATTCCCCCTTCTGAATATACTACCAATAATTAAAACTAATAATTAAAACTAAAAACGACATATAACTATATCGGCCGTTGAAAGTTATTCCGTACTTTTTCTACCTTTGCTCTAATAACGCAGTCTTCTGCGTGATCATTGATTAGTCCCATTGCTTGCATAAAAGCATAGGTTGTCGTTGGTCCAATAAACTTCCAGCCGGCTTTTTTCAGTTGTTTAGCTAACATGATCGAGTCTTCTGACGTTGAACGGTTTTGCGGTTTAAATGTGTTGCTCAAAGCCGGTGCATAACGCCAGAGAAAAGCAGCTAATGAACCGGTTTCTGTAACTATTTCTTGAGCACGTTTGGCATTATTAATCACCGCTTCAATTTTACCTCGATGTCGAATAAGGCCTTCATTTTGTAACAATTTTGCCACATCATGCTCGATAAAAGAGGCTATTTTATTAAAATTAAAATGGTGAAAGGCCGCCCGGAAATTTTCTCGTTTCACTAAAATAGTTCGCCAGCTTAAACCAGACTGAAAACCCTCTAAACAAAGCTTTTCGAATAAACGATAATCATCGTCTACCGGAAAACCCCATTCACTATCGTGGTAATGTAAAAATTCTGGCGCTGTACTAGACCACTTACAACGTCGTTTTCTATCTGCACCCTCTATCGTGCTTGTCATGATTTTACCCTCTCAGACAGTTCCGTAAAACAGTCCTACAAAATAATCCCGTTAGATTTTTCTGCCAGCGAAATATTATGTGTTATAACACTAATGCATAAGTGTTATTGAATATTGTCCATTAGTAAGTACAAAGTACAATATGACTCTACATAGAAGATTAAACACCTTCTTTTTACGTCAATACCACGTCAACGATTTAAGCGCTTATGTGTCTCTGTCACAAATAACATCAAAGCAATATCATCAAGCATAAGTCGCTAAGGTCTGACACTATTTACTAAATTTTTCTTGCTTTTTGTCTAATTAATCATAAAATTCGCCCTCTTTTTTAACTCCCATTAAGGGGTGTATGATTTAGCTCAAGCGTTTTTCTATTCCCTGTTTCTCACTTTCCCTATGTCAGGAAAGTGAGAAGGTAAGAAGACGCGCAAGCATACAGCGATGTCTTACACTTAACGCAGTAACGCGGGTAAGTGGACTCAATATAATGAGGAACGCCTGATGGGAGAAAACCCTCCATCTAAGTCACAAATGGTGGCAAATTCAAATAACGCGTCATGGTCAATTGAGCAAAGTCTTGAACTTTACGGTGTTCATGATTGGGGCGCAGGATATTTTGATATCTCATCATCGGGTGATGTGGTCGTAAAAGCGCCCTTTGCTAAAAAAACCAGTGATGTATCGTTACTCAATATTATTAAAGATATGAAAGACCGTGGCCTCGAAATGCCCAGCATTCTTCGTATCGAAAATTTACTAGATGATCGCATCAAAGCGCTAAATGAAGCCTTTCGGCGCGCTATTACCAGTTATCAATATCAAAACGAATATCGCGGTGTTTTCCCGATCAAGGTCAATCAACAATGTCATGTTATCGAAGAGATAGCCGACTTTGGTGCCGCCTATCATCATGGTTTTGAAGCCGGTAGTAAAGCCGAACTCATTATTGCGCTTTCAAAAATAAAAGATGATGACAGCCTGATCATTTGTAATGGCTATAAAGATTCAGAGTTTATTGAGCTTGGCCTGTACGCTAGAGAAATGGGACTCAAGTGTTTCTTCGTATTAGAAACGCCTGCAGAATTACCCATTATTCTGGAATGCAGTAAAAAGCTAGGAATAGAACCTTTACTAGGCGTGCGTATAAAACCCAGTGTGACGGTTGATGGTCACTGGAATGAAGACAGTGGTGATCGCTCTATCTTCGGTTTGTCTACTTCGTCATTAGTTAAGGTAGTAGAGCAACTCAAGCAAAATAATATGCTGCACTGCTTACAGTTACTGCATTGCCATTTAGGCTCGCAAATCCCTAATATTCGTAATATTCGTAATGGTGCTCTTGAAGCGTGCCGTTTTTACAGCGGTTTAATTACGGAAGGCGCACCAATGGGCTACCTTGATTTAGGTGGCGGCCTTGCGGTTGATTACGAAGGCGCTCGTAGTAACAGCCATCACAGCATGAACTACCAGCTAGACGAATATTGCGTCAACATCATCGAAACCATTTGTGAATGCTTGAATCCATTAGAGATACCACACCCTGTTATTGTCTCTGAATCTGGTCGTGCTACTGTCGCTTATTCATCTTTACTGCTATTCAACATATTAGATGTGCGTGATCACCGCCCTGTGCCGTTACCCGACAAATTGCCTGCTCATTGTCACGATTTATTGCATAATTTATGGCAAGTCAATAACGACATCAGCATTGATAATTTCCAAGAATGCTATAACGATGCTCTTTACTACCGTGATGAAGTTCGAGAACTGTTTCGTCGCGGACAAGCCTCATTGAGTGATCGCGCCATTGCTGACAACATCACTTTAGCGGTACTGGAAAAAGTCGCTTTACACCTTAAACAAGTTGATCGCAGCTACCCTGAGCTAGACAATTTGCCCGAATTATTAGCTGATATTTACTACGGCAACTTTAGCTTATTTCAGTCACTGCCTGATGTTTGGGCAATCGACCAACTCTTGCCTGTTATGCCCATCCATCGCTTAAATGAAGAGCCTACTCGTCAGGCGGTTATTGCCGATATCACCTGCGATTGTGACGGTAAAATCGATCACTTTGCTACTAGTCAAGGCATTAAACGCACGACTAGCCTGCATGAAATGAAGGAAGACGAAGAATATTACTTAGGCGTTTTTCTGGTGGGAGCCTACCAAGAAACTCTAGGAGATTTACATAACCTTTTTGGTGATACCAATGTGGTTAGCGTGCACATCAAAGAAGATGGCAGCTATGACTTTGTGCGTGAATTCCATGGTGACAGTATTGCTGATGTTCTTTCTTATGTGGAATACGATACCAAAGTCATGACAGAAGAGTTTCGTAAACGCGCCGAAGCCGCCGTTAAAGCAGGCAAAATAACGGCCGCCAAACGTAAAAAAATGATGAAAGCCTTTAAAGACAGCCTAGATGGCTATACCTATTTTGAAAAAGAGGAACACTAATGACTAAAATTATGATTATTGGTGCCGGCGGTGTTGGTAATGTCGTTGCTCATAAATGTGCACAACAAGCAGACACTTTTTCTGACATTATTCTTGCTAGCCGTACCGAAGCGAAATGCATAAAAATAGCGAAAAATGTGAAAAAGAATACGGGCGTCAGTCTAAAAACAGCGCAAATCGATGCCGACAAAGTTCCAGAACTCACCGCGCTATTAAACAAAGAAAAGCCCTTTTTAGTCATTAACGTTGCTCTACCTTATCAAGATCTAACCATTATGGATGCCTGTTTAGCCGCTGGCGTACATTATATGGATACCGCCAATTACGAACCGTTAGACACCGCCAAGTTCGAATACAAATGGCAATGGGCTTATCAAGATAAGTTTAAAAAAGCAGGCCTCACGGCATTACTAGGCAGCGGTTTTGACCCTGGTGCCACCAACATGTTTACCGCTCATTTAGCCAAGAATCATTTTGACGAAATTCACGCGTTAGACATTATCGATGTTAACGGCGGCGACCACGGCTATCCCTTTGCAACCAACTTCAACCCAGAAATTAATATTCGTGAAGTCAGCGCCGAATGCCGCCATTGGGAAAACGGTGAATTTATTACCACGCCCGCCATGAGCAAAAAAGCCACCTTCACTTGCCCAGAAAACATAGGTGAATTCAATATTTACCGTATGTATCACGAAGAGCTTGAATCCTTATCACTGCATTATCCAACGCTAAAACGGGCTCAGTTTTGGATGAGTTTTTCTGATAACTACTTGCAGCATTTAGAAGTACTGGAAAATATTGGTATGACAAGTATTGAAGAAATTGAATACCAAGGGCACAAAATTGTGCCGATTCAATTCCTCGCCAAACTATTGCCTGATCCCTCCACGCTTGGTCCAAGAACCAAAGGCAAAACCTGCATCGGTACCGTGGTGCAAGGCATAAAAGAAGGCAAACAAAAAATCATGTACTGCTATCAAATTTGCGATCATGAAGCCTGTTACAGCGAAGTACAATCACAAGCTATTTCTTACACCACCGGCGTGCCTGCCATGATAGGCGCCAAAATGATGGTAGAAAAACATTGGCTCGAACCGGGTGTCTTTAACATGGAACAGTTTGATCCTGATCCCTTTATGCAGGCAATGAACCACTGCGGTTTACCTTGGAAGGTTATTGAACTCGATCAGTTTGATCTTGACCAGCCTGACTCTTAACCAGTTTGATTTTGAACAGTAAAAGCGGTTAATAACACGATGCATTTTACCGACTTTAGTAAGCTCGACCTAGCTCGATTGCCTTCTCCCTGTTTTGTGGTGGATGAAGTCGCTATCGAACGCAATCTACGCATTCTCCACGAGGTAGAAGTACAAAGTGGCGCCAAAGTATTGCATGCCCTTAAAGCGTTCTCCTTGTGGGATTTAGCACCGCTTACACAAAAATACTTGTCAGGCATCTGCGCCAGTGGTCTGCATGAAGCGCAATTAGGTAAAGATTGCTATGGTGGCGAAGTGCATGTTTTTTCGGCCGCTTTTACCGATGACGACTTGACCGAGTTATTAACCTTTGCCGACCATATCGTGTTTAATAGCTGCTCTCAATTACTGCGTTACGCCGCGCAATGTAAACAAGTAAAAGCCAAACGCCCCACACTTCAATTTGGTCTGCGCATCAACCCTGAACATTCAGAAGGTGACGTACCGATTTATGATCCTTGTGCTGTCGGTTCCCGCTTAGGCGTCACTCGCTCACAATTAGACCATTATCTTAAAAAAAGTGAATTTCAACAGGCATTTTCATTACTGTCTGGACTACATTTTCATACGCTTTGCGAACACGGTTTTTTACCTTTAGAACGTACATTAGTCGCCGTAGAGGAAAAATTTTCCGACCTATTCACTAGCATGTCATGGATGAATTTTGGTGGCGGGCATCATATTACCCATCCAGAATATCAACTCGATGCTTTGGTGAATTGCATAAAACAATTCCAAAAAAAATACTCAGTACAAGTGTATTTGGAACCCGGTGAAGCGATCGCCATTGGCACCGGCATCTTGTCATCAGCGGTGTTAGATATTAGTTTTAACAAACTGCCTCAAGCCATACTCGATACCTCAGCAACCTGTCATATGCCAGACACCTTAGAAATGCCTTACAAAGCTGATATTACAGGGGCGATTGCAGCAACAAAAACCAGCTATAACTATCGTCTTGGTGGCTTAACCTGCCTAGCGGGCGATATCATGGGCGATTACAGTTTTGCTAATCCTTTAGCTGTTGGTGATCGATTAGTATTTGAAGATATGGCGCATTACACCATGGTAAAAACCAGTACCTTTAATGGCACCAAGTTACCCGCTATCGCCGTGTGGAATTCAACAACAGACGCATTACGTATCGTGCGTGAATTCAGCTACAACGACTTTAAAACAAGGCTTTCATAATGCAAAACCAGCCCGCAGAAAAAACGATTTTCTTAGCCTCAGAAATTGAACAATGCCCCATCAAGCAAGCGGCTTTTTCTATTTTACCCGTACCCTACGAAAAAACCGTCTCCTATGGCGGCGGCACCGTTAATGGCCCTAACGCCATCATTGAAGCATCAGAACAACTGGAAACATGGGACGGGAAATCCAACCCATCTGCATTAGGCATCCACACCTGTGACACAGTGGATTGCAATGCTGACGCAGAAATCGTTATCGATCGCATCGCCAGTGACGTTAAACGTATTCTTGAAGCTGGCAGCATGCCTGTCGTGTTAGGCGGCGAACACACCGTGACCTACGGTGTTATCAAAGGTTATCTTGATGCGGGCATAACAGATTTTGGCGTTGTTCAAATCGATGCTCACGCTGACCTGCGTGACGCATACGAAGGCGACCCACTAAGCCATGCCTCAGTAATGAAGCGTGTTGTCGACGAAGGCATTCCACTCTATCAATTAGGGATTCGTGCTTACTGCGAAGAAGAACGCGACACTCGTGAACAAAACCCGCGTATCTATTATAAAGACGCTGACGACCTTGTTCCTCACAACATTCAAACCATCGAACTGCCTAAAGACTTCCCTAAAAAAGTCTTCTTTACCGTTGATGTCGATGGCCTCGATCCTTCTGTATTTCCCTCAACAGGCACGCCTGTACCGGGTGGCTTAAGCTGGTATCAAGCCTTAAACATGTTTGAATCCGTTGCCAAACAACGACACATCATCGGTTTCGACATCATGGAATTCGCCCCCATTGAAGGCTTCCACACCTATGACTTTTCCGCTGCTCTACTGACTTATAAATTAATGGGAATCGTGCAGCGGGAGCAGAAGTAAAAATCAAGAATGACTCAGTGGCAATAAACTAGAATATTCGTTAATAGTATTTATTTAAACTGAGTTATTTCTACATCCAACCCATCGGGAAATTTCGCGTGAATCTCAAGTTTTCCACCTAACGCTTCGACATAGGACGATAACGTGCTCAGCATATTATCTGGGCGACTTTCGATTTGAGAGACGTTGGGCTGAGCAATACCCATCATTTTTGCCACCACAGATTGATTGCAGCCACGCAGTTTACGTGTTTCTGCTAAAGACATTTCGGCCATTATCGCAACAGCTTTTTCTCGTGCGGCTACTTGAACGACTGGGCTTATTTGTTTTTTAAGTTCACTTAAAGGCTTAGCCATATTGTTACTCCTCACCTATTGAATGCCTTCATTTTTAAATGGTGCACAAACTCAGCTTCTGCTAACGGCACCATTCTCTTGTAGAATAATTTATCTTTTGAACCATCTTTGCGGCCACCACATAGAAGAACAGCTCGTCGTTTAGGGTCAAAAGCATAGAAAACTCGATATGGTTTCCCTACATGCTGAATAATCAGCTCTTTCAGATTTTTAACCTTTTTGGTGCCTTTAATGGTATCAGCGTATGGGCGAGCTAAATTAGGCCCTTTAACCTCCAATACCTCTACCATTGCTTGAACATCTATCTGTTCTGATTCAGTTAGCGTCAAAAACCATCGTTCATATTCATCAGAAATCAATATTTCCCAGTTCATACTCACTCCATCCTTGTTAGATCAATATACTGCCTGAGATATATATCGTCAAGGATATATATAGCAACAATTTTAATAATCATGTCTTTCTGGCTATGTAAGTAAGTATTTGTCCGTACAAGTAAGCACTATTAAAAATGGTGCAAATAAGAAATGTATTCAACCTTTCATTCATACTTACATTCAAAGAAGAAGTGCAAAAAGTTACGCAACATTAAAAAAGGCATGTCAGAAAAATGAAAGCCATAAAAGAGCCTAAGTCATTATCGCTAATGCCTTAGGCTTAAGGCGTCACAATGCGTTAT
>Ga0308007_10000489_pt1 | contig 18194 bp, 18 predicted proteins | sample Neamet71_FD_203152 | JGI IMG/M metagenome (GOLD analysis project Ga0308007, IMG submission 203152) | Marine microbial communities from water near the shore, Antarctic Ocean - #71 | ecosystem: Environmental > Aquatic > Marine > Unclassified | place: Southern Ocean | collected 2014-06-07
ACAAGTGAACCACCTGAATGGCTTAATTCTCTTGTAGAAGAAGAAAAACGATTAAAAAAAGATGATCAAGAAACACTAACGCCTTACCAAAAAAGAGTGTTATCAGAACAAAAACAACGTCAAACCCAAACGGTTGAAAAGAAAGAAAGGCTGGATAACGCTAGCACAGAAAAGCAATCTGCCCCGTGGGAAATTGAGTTAGCTGAATTAGAAGCCGTACAGAATTCAAAGCCTGACAAAAAACCAGAAATAAAGCACAAAGAGAACCGTAATCTAGTCAAATCGGTTACGAGTTCCGCTGCTCTAATGAAAAATCTTGATACAAAGCCTGTTGCTGATACAAGCAGCCCCGCTATTCAGCCAGAATATATGCATGCTTTAGAGCAACTAGCGCAATCGGGAGGAAATGACGAAGGCTTTGTGGATCAACATATCCAATATCAAAAGGATGCTCAGCAAAAGCTCAGTGAGCTTATTGAAGATGATACTGAGCTCACTAAAACGCCTTTACCTACAAAACGCCACAACGGTTTATGGTTCTCTGGTTGTTTGATAGTGATGGCCTTACTTGCGATTCAGCTGCTTAGCTTTAATTTTGAAGCCGGTTCACGTTCTGCAACATTCAGACCTGTTTATAAAATCGTCTGCACTTATTATGGTTGTCGATTACCCACGTTTGAAGATGTTAGCCGCATTGACGTTCAATATGTTCGTGTGCAAAGTCATCCAACACAAAGCAATGCTTTATTAGTCAATGCGATTATGACAAATACCAGTTCTTTTTCTCAACCCATGCCCAAGATAGCCGTAGAGTTTTTTGATCTAAATGGTAACCCTGTCGCCGCGCGATTATTCTCTCAAAATAATTTTCTTGATAAAGACTTTCTTGATATTACTTATATGCCACCACACACACCAATCCACTTAGTGATTCCGATTGCTGACCCTGGTGCCGCTGCCGTGACACATCAAGTAACCGCTCACCGTGCAAGCACACGATCTTTTTAATACCTCACTTTAAAAAGAACAAAAAATAGCCAATTTTCGCCTTGTCAAGACTTTCAAAATTCCCTTTGCATAGGTATTATTCACGCCCACTCATATTGTGGCGACTATGCGATATCAAGGACGCAAAACAACATGGCTTTTACTATTGGCCCTTATTCAATTTTATCACCTGTAATACTTGCTCCTATGGCTGGTGTAACAGATCTGCCTTTCAGACACCTTTGTCATTCTCAAGGTGCTGAATTAGTTGTGTCTGAAATGATCACTTCAGATGTGCGTTTATGGAACACAACCAAAAGTCGTAATCGGCTTATGCATGATAAAGAGGTCTCTCCACGGTCAATACAAATTGCCGGCGGAGATTCTTCCATGATGGCAGAAGCGGCTCGCCTCAATGTAGAACACGGTGCTCAAATTATTGATATTAATATGGGGTGCCCAGCTAAAAAAGTATGCAACAAAGCCGCAGGCTCAGCGTTGCTCAAGGATGAATCCCTTGTCAGAGAAATACTCGAAGCAGTGGTTAATAGTGTCTCTGTACCGGTAACATTAAAAATAAGAACAGGATGGAGCACAGACAAAAAAAATGGTGTGACCATAGCGAAAATGGCTGAAGACATAGGAATACAGGCCATTGCTGTCCATGGCCGCACTAGACAATGTAAATTTCAAGGACAAGCAGAATACGACACTATAGCCGAAATCAAGCAATCATTATCAATTCCTGTTTTTGCTAACGGTGATATTAATGATGTGCACAAAGCTAAATTTGTCAAAGAATACACGAAAGCAGATGGCATTATGATTGGTCGAGCTGCTCAGGGTAGACCTTGGGTTTTTCGTGAAATAATCCATTTTCTAGAACACGGTAGTGAATTACCACCCATTGCAATAGAAGAAATAAAAATATTCGTACTGAAACATATTGCTGCTTTACACCAATTTTATGGAGAATATTTAGGCGTTCGTATAGCTAGGAAGCACGTTGGCTGGTATCTAAATACCCTACTTGATAAGAGCTCTTTTAGGAGTGCATTTAATCAAATGATAGATACAAGTGAACAACTCGATGCTTTAGAAAACTTTTTTGTTGAGAAAATAAATCAACAAGACACACATAGTATTATAAGTAATTAATATCATACGAATATCAAAGTATTCATTGAATTAAATATTATACTGCTAACATTTTATCACTTTAAATTAGAAGGTTAATCACCCGTGACAGAACAAGCCAACTCTCAAATATTTCAAGCTATTTCTTCAGGCCAAGCACAAACATTACGTGACAACGTAGAAAGATCGTTAGCAAACTATTTTTCTCATGTTGACGGGCAACCTATATCCGATCTTTATCAGTTAGTGTTAGCTGAAGTCGAAGCACCGTTGTTAGAAGCTGTGATGAATTACACTCATGATAATCAAACAAAGGCATCAGAAGTATTGGGATTAAATCGGGGTACACTGCGTAAAAAGCTAAAACAGTACGGCATGTTATAAAATATAAAAAAGGCGTTTACGCCTTTTTTTACTTTTATCTCCTTACTTATTCCTCGAATACATATTTAGAGAATCATGATGGCCAATCACGCTCAAGTCACTCCTATTAAACGCGCACTCATTAGTGTCGCCGATAAAACCAATATTGTTGAATTTGCAACTCAGCTTGTTGCTCATGGCGTTGAAATTCTTTCTACTGGCGGCACATTCAAGATGCTCACACAAGCCAATGTCAAAGCCACAGAAGTATCTGATTATACAGGATTTCCAGAAATGATGGATGGTAGAGTAAAAACACTCCATCCAAAAATACATGGAGGAATTCTTGGGCGTCGTGATATGGATCAAGACATTATGCAACAACATGGTATCGATGAAATTGATATGGTTGTTGTTAACTTATACCCTTTTGAAGCGACCATTACTCGACCTGATTGTGACTTACCTATGGCCATTGAAAATATCGATATTGGTGGTCCCACTATGGTTCGTTCAGCAGCAAAAAATCACAAAGATGTGTCAATTGTAGTCGATCCAAATGATTACAATCATATATTGTCATTGCTCAAAGAAAATGGTGGCTTAACGTATGAAAAACGCTTTGATCTGGCCGTTAAAGCGTTTGAGCATACATCTCATTACGATGGCGCCATTGCCAACTATTTAGGTAAAAGAGTTGCTGAAGGCAGTGATGAATTTGCTCGTACTCTTAATTTACAATTCAATAAAAAAGAAGAAATGCGCTACGGTGAAAACCCTCATCAAAAAGCAGCTTTCTATGTAGAAGCACACCCTAAAGAAACATCAATTAGTACGGCCATACAAATACAAGGAAAAGCATTATCCTATAACAATATTGCAGATACTGATGCAGCACTTGAGTGCGTAAAAAGCTTTAATGCTCCCGCTTGTGTCATTGTTAAACATGCTAACCCTTGCGGTGTTGCCACTGGTGACACTCTATTAACCGCTTATGACAAGGCCTACTTAACAGATCCTACTTCTGCCTTTGGTGGCATTATTGCATTTAATCAAGAACTTGATGCTGATACAGCTAAAGCCATTATTTCTCGCCAATTTGTTGAAGTCATTATCGCTCCCAGTATTAGTGATAAAGCCGTCGAAATAGTTAGTGCAAAGCAAAATATTCGCTTACTAAGTTGTGGTCAATGGTCAGCAGAAAAAACGTCAACTCTCGATTATAAGCGTGTAAATGGTGGTTTATTAGTACAAGACAGAGATGATGGCATCATTGCAATCAATGATCTTAGCGTTGTGTCTACTCGCCAACCAACCGCAGACGAACTAAACGATCTTTTATTTGCTTGGAAAGTCGCTAAGTTTGTTAAATCAAACGCCATTGTTTACGCAAAAGCAGAACAAACTATTGGTGTAGGTGCTGGACAAATGAGCCGTGTCTACAGCGCCAAAATAGCCGGTATTAAAGCCGCTGATGAAAACTTGAAAGTAGAAGGCTCCGTTATGGCATCTGATGCTTTTTTTCCATTTAGAGATGGTATTGATGCCGCGGCTGAAGCAGGCATTACCGCCGTAATCCAACCTGGTGGTTCAATGCGAGATGATGAAGTTATTGCCGCAGCCAATGAAGCAGGAATGGCCATGGTGTTCACGGGCATGCGTCACTTTCGCCACTAAATTATAAAGGGAGTCATTGATGAAAGTTCTTATTATAGGTAATGGTGGCCGTGAGCATGCTTTAGCGTGGAAAGTTGCTGAATTTGATAACGTTAATCAAGTTTTTGTGGCACCAGGAAATGCAGGCACCGCTTTAGAGCATAAAGTTGAAAACATTAATATTGCCGTTACAGATATAGATGCGTTGGTTCAATTTGCCTCTAAAAATAAAATTGAATTAACCATTGTTGGACCAGAAGCGCCTTTAGTTATGGGTGTGGTCGATGCCTTTGAAAAAGAAAATTTAGCCATATTTGGCCCAACGGCGGCGGCGGCACAACTAGAAGGTTCTAAAGCGTTTACCAAAGACTTTTTAGCTCGACATAATATCCCAACCGCCTCATATGGCAATTTTACTCAAACACAGGATGCCATTGCTTATATCAAAAAACATGGAGCGCCCATTGTTGTAAAAGCAGACGGCTTAGCCGCGGGTAAAGGCGTTATCATTGCCGATACAGAAGCCGAAGCCATTGCAGCAGTAGAAGACATGTTACAAGGTAATTCCTTTGGCGAAGCAGGTAACCGTGTTGTTATCGAAGAGTTTCTAACGGGTGAAGAAGCCAGCTTTATTTGCATGGTTGACGGTGAAACCGTGTTGCCATTAGCCACCAGCCAAGATCATAAAGCACGTGATAATAATGATTTAGGGCCCAACACTGGCGGTATGGGAGCGTATTCGCCTGCACCGGTTGTGACTCCAGAAATACATGATCGGATAATGAATGAAATCATTATGCCTACCGTAAAAGGCATGAACGCTGAGGGCAATCGTTATAGAGGCTTTTTATACGCTGGCGTTATGATTTCAGCAGATGGAACACCAAAAACGCTAGAATATAACTGCCGTTTTGGTGATCCAGAAACTCAACCAATTTTAATGCGTTTACGCTCAAACTTAGCCAACTTATGCCTTGCAGCGATTCAAGGGAAGTTAGCTCAAGTAACAGCAGACTGGGATCCCAGAGCAAGTCTTGGCGTTGTGCTCGCCGCAGGCGGCTACCCTTTCGAATACAATAAAGGCGATATCATTACTGGACATGATCGCCAGCTAGAGGCAAACAAAAAAGTCTTCCATGCTGGTACAACTAGTAATAATGGCAATACGATCACAAACGGCGGGCGAGTATTGTGTGCGGTTTCTCTAGGAGACTCGGTAGCAGAAGCACAAGTTGGCGCGTACGATGTGGTTAATAACATTTCTTGGGATAAGGTTTATTTCCGTACTGATATTGGCCATAGAGCCATTAGCCGTGAGCAAGAAAGCAAATAACGAGTTCTCTCGTTGAATCGTTTTTATACCAATTGCTATGTCTTAGCGCCCGAATAATTCAACAGCAATAACTCTCTAGCTCTTTGTTAGTGGGTTATTGTTAATTTTCTAGACTTTATTTTTTTAAAGCAGCCGCTTTTTTATCTAAAAAAGCCCGTAATACTCGACCTAATTCCAATATCAGCAAACCAAATATTATTCCTGCTACCCAATCAAGTGCTAACAAGAAACCAAGTGCGGCAATGAAGCCATACAAATACACTAAATTTTGTCTGGTTTGCGGATACTGACGTCGACAAAACCAAGTAATTGCCAGCAGTCCAAAACAAAAAAACAGATAATATTCAATTAAGATCGGATATAGCATTCTCATTCCTATCTTGGGAAGGTGCGAATAAGTATACTTACGCCTTCATTAGTTAATAATATGCATAAACACGTGGATATTAATGGAATTAAAGTAATGATAAAACCCATTTTATTTTTCATCTTATTCATTTCAAATTTTAGCGTGGCACAAATACAACCATTTGTCTTAGACAGAGATAATTCAAGAGTTAATATTGGATCAATAGGAGACTTTTTCTACGATGAAATGGGCGTCTTAGAACTTTCTGAGTTAATGCAGGCAAATTACAGTAATCAATTTTTACCTATGCATACAGATTTTATGCAGTTTGGGGTAAAAAAAGGTAATATCTGGGTCAGAAGCCGTTTCAGTCTCAAAGAAGTCAATTCAATCCCTCTCATGATCAAAATTCGAGCACCTAGGTTACAGATACTCGATATTTATATTCCTCAAGTAAGCCCGCGCCCTATCGCCGAACTTGGTGAATTAAGACCTATAGCAAATAAAAACAACTACCCTTACGCTCTTATCGAACTGCCAACAAATCTAACGCCAATTATTGATGTTTATATCAAAATGGCATCCAGCACACCTATTAATGCCAATATAAATATCTTACCTGTTACTGATTTGGCTAAAGATCAACACAAAGAATACCTTCTTAGTGGTATTCTTATTGGATTTATGACGTTACTTTTCTTGTCATTTATCTTCATCTTTGCTATCTACAAACATACTATGTACCTTTTTTATAGCCTAGTATTGCTGAATGGCATAATTTTGCATTTAGTGTTGCATGGGTATTTATCTCCCCTACTACCCGATATTTTTAATATACAAGCTAAGGTTTATAATTTTTCAGTTTTAATAACGACTGTAGCCACCCTACTATTTTCTCGTGCTTTTTTAGATATAAAAAACTCTCTTCCCGAATTTGATTTAGCTTTTATTATTCTCAGTCTGGCTAATGGTATTTTTGCCTTAATATATGGCCTACAGCCAGACTTTTTAGATATCACCTATCTTTCAAGTTTAATCGCCTTGTCGGCCTTCTTCTTAACAATTGTGAGTGTTGTTGCCACTATCAAAAAAGTACCTTATGCAAACATCTATCTCACGGCCAGAATGACACTATTTGTAGGGTATAGTTATTGGACGTTAACCTTGCATGGTATTACCTCAAATATGACTTACTTTTTTTGGGGATTAACATCTACTATTTTATTAGAAGCCTTTATTCATTTCGTAGGGGTATTCATCAGATTCAACCCCTTTCACAAAACACATAGAAAGACAGAAAGTTCTTTTTATAATCATCAAATATTCGAAATAATTAATGATTTGGTTGATCGAATGAAACGACAAATCAATACCATTAATGGTTCTTTAAGCTACTTACAAGATGCTCGTACCTCAGAACAAAACGAACCAAGTACCAATATAGAAAAAGCAAATCGTAATTTAGAAAATTTATTAGAACGTTTAGAAAATCTAAAAGACTGGCAGAATTCAAGAGAAGAAAAGACAAGTGGCTATATATATGTTGAGAGCCTTATTGATGAGACACTCAACGCGTTTAATGAACTAGACCAAGATCAAATACAGATTGTTTTACAAGCCTCAGGTATAAAGCAGGACGAACAAGTAAATCATGCGAGATTGTTAAAGCAGTTATTACTCACTTTATTATTAGAATTCAAAAACTTTGGCAATAAAATGCTTACCGTTACTCTAACAAAACGAGTCAACGCTCAAGAAGGCATTAGTTACCTTGATATCGTCGCCACGCCTCTACCAAGGCATATTGATGAAGAGAGTATAACTCGTTTAAATTTAGGGCTAGGCTATATCCACGCCTTAATCAACCAGCTAAACGGACAGTTATTAACAACGGATAACAATCCCAAGAACAAACAGTTTCATATCACTATACCGGCTCGATATAAGATATTAGACCGTCAACCAGAGACAGATAGCATCCAAGCATGTCAGCTTTTTATTATAGGCAACCAGTCTAATACTCGTAAAAAATTATTTGCCTTACTACAGTCCTTACCGATTAATATTATTCACGTAAAGGACGTCACAGAGTTCAGTAAACACGAGGTACAAAAAAGCCTTCAGGGCACTATTAATTTGATTATTTTATTAGAGCATGTCGGTTATATTCCTCAACTCGTTATTCGACAAATAAAACCGTTATTACGTATTGAAGATCAATGCTTACTTATCAGTGATAACTTTAAAATGCCAAAAAACTTTGCTGTGACGCTAGGGTTTGATGAATTAATACACTCACTAGAACTTGAACAACAATTCAAAACAACCGTTGCCAGACTCACAGAAAAAGGATTACGCTTACAAAAAGCAAGGCTTTTATAAAAGAGGCATAGATCAACAATACACAAAAGACGAACAAACATGTCTTCCGATTTATGAGTGGGCTTGATAAAGTTCCATATAGTTTTATTACCTTTCTTTATCTTGTCATAAAGAAAGAATTAAGGAGTTTTCATTGGATTGCCTATTTTGTAAATTAGTAGCAGGTGATATTCCTGCTACCGTCTTATACGAAGATCAAAACGTTATCGCTTTTGAAGACATCATGCCACAAGCACCTACTCATTTTTTGGTCATACCTAAAAAGCATATAAGTACATTAAATGATGTAACAGACAGTGATACGCTAATTATGGGGTCATTACCCATTGTTGCCAGTCAAATTGCCAAACAAAAAGGGGTTGCAGAGGGCGGTTATCGATTAGTCATGAATTGCAACCAAGATGGCGGGCAGACTGTCTATCACATACATATGCATGTCTTAGCAGGCCGAACATTAGTCTGGCCACCAGGTTAACCGTTAAATGAGGTGAAAATGAATCTATCAATTGATAACACCATTATTGGACTGGATAGAGTGTTACGTACTCTGGTCAACAATGCCGCCTCAGCTCAAAGGCAATCACCTGCACACGCATGTCCAGAAAATGCACTATCAAAAGCAGAGCGCAAACACAGTATTGGCTTAATGCGAGTTAACCATACAGGCGAAGTATGTGCCCAAGCTTTATACACAGGCCAAGCTATGACAGCAAAGCTGACAACCATTAAAGAACAAATGGATCATGCAGCCGAAGAAGAGATCGACCACCTTGTTTGGTGTGAGCAAAGATTAACGGAATTAGGCGGTCGCACTAGCCACCTTAACCCCTTGTTTTTTGCGGCGTCTTTTACCGTAGGTGCAATGGCAGGATTAATCAGTGATAAATTGAGTCTTGGTTTTGTTGCCGCCACAGAGGATCAAGTCTGTACTCATATCACCGAACATCTCGATGCTTTGCCGATACAAGATTTACGTAGCAAAGCTATTTTAGAGCAAATGCATATTGATGAAGCAGAACACAAACAACTCGCGCTCAATGCCGGTGGCTATCTATTTCCTAAAAGTGTAATGAAGTTGATGACGGCCGTTTCTAAAATCATGACCACCTCAACCTATAAAGTGTAATTATGAATCAAGATATTAGTTCAATACGTCGTGACTATAATTTTAAAGACTTACTCGAAAGTGAAGCACCGCTTGATCCACTTTCTTTATTTGATGAATGGCTACAGCAAGCCATTAAATCTTGCCCACACGATCCAACCGCAATGACATTAAGTACTGTTGACCAAAATAATGCACCTCATGCCCGCGTTGTTCTATTGAAGCAAAGAGATGATCAGGGGTTTGTGTTTTTTACTAATTATGACAGCGATAAAGGTAAACACTTAACTCGTAACAATCAAGCCTGTATAACGTTTTTTTGGCCTGAATTAAGCCGCCAGATACGCATAGAAGGTAAGGTTAGCAAAACTGAAAGAGTCGTTTCTGAAGATTATTTCGCGACACGTCCTACCGGCAGTCAAATAGCAGCCACCGCTTCACCACAAAGTCGGTATATTACTCGCGACGCTTTACATGCGAACTTTGAGCAGCTAGATGATGACTTTAAAGACAAACTCATTTCTTGCCCTGAATATTGGGGAGGCTATAGCTTGACGCCAACCTATATTGAGTTCTGGCAAGGCAGGCCAAGTCGACTACATGATCGTTTATGCTATCAGTTCGATGATAAGACAGCCTGGTCATTAAGACGCAAAGCCCCTTGATATAACAAAACTGATATTCACACAATCTATACGGTAACAAAACATGACGATCGATCTATTCAAAAGGATTTCCAACTACGTTAGCAAGAACATCGAAAAACGCAGCTCTATATTAGATATTTATAGAGGATCTGCTGTTTTTCTCATGATCATTTACCATTTTTGCTGGGACTTAAGGGCCTTTGGCTATGTTAAATATGCGTTAAGTGATCCTTTTTGGGTTAACTTTAGAGGCATTATCATGACGCTGTTTATTAGTGCAGTGGGTTGGTCTGCTTATTTGGCTTACCGACATGGAATCAATGGGACTAATTTATTTAAACGCCAAGGAAAACTATTGCTGTGTGCAGGCGTAATATCTCTTGGTTCTTATATCGCTTTTCCAAATAATTGGATCTTTTTTGGTATTATCCATTTTATATTTATTGCCAGTTTGATCATTATCCCGGTTGCTCGCCTACCTATATTAAGTTTTTTAATCGGTATAGGCATTCTCACCGTTTACCTAGTAAATGATGACGTTCGAAACTTTAGTCTACATCATGCTTTAACCTCCACTTTTACCCTTCCTTCTTATACATTAGATTTGGTAAACATCGTGCCTTGGATAGCGATTGTATTTCTTGGACCTATACTTGGTTATTTTAAACTGCATAATTTGCACGTACCCAATCATCCTATCTTTACTATATTCGCTTTTTTAGGACGTCATGCTCTACTCATTTATCTATGTCATCAACTCTTAATTTATAATCTAATCTCTTTTACAACCTTCATACTCAACACACTAAAATAAATATTTGCTCACTATTTTTGGACGAAATTTTAATACGCAAAAATTAACAAAAATTAATTTAAAAGAGTTGCAAAAATAAGTTCTCGAACCGTTAGGGGTAAAAGAGTAAGTAACTACTTATGCCTTTATTCTTTCTCATTTTATCTTGCCTTCACCACTTGATTTTCCATTCAATGAGTTCTATCTTCGTCTATAATAATCTCACACAACACTATATGTAGTGTCATTACCATTATATGAACACTATATACAGTATTTAAACAAAGTTTATTTTTTTGCGGATAAATCCTACATGAGCACCCTAACTGTTTGTAAGCGTAATGGTGAAACTGAATCCATCAATTTAGAAAAAATTCATAAAGTAATAACTTGGGCAGCGGAAGGATTGAAAAACGTCTCCGTATCTCAAGTCGAATTGAAAGCACATATTCAATTCTTTGATGGTATTAAAACAACAGACATTCATGAGACACTTATAAAATCCGCTGCTGATCTAATTTCTGAAAGCACACCTGATTATCAATATTTAGCCGCTCGTCTCGCTATCTTCCATTTACGAAAAAGAGCCTTTGGAGAGTTCGAACCACCGCACTTATTGAAGCATGTACAGAATTTAGTCGGTCAGAAACGTTATGACGCTTCTATTTTAGAGCAATATAGTGAAGAAGAATTTAGTGTCTTAAACAGTTTTCTTGATCATTCTCGTGATATGAACTTTTCTTATGCGGCTGTTAAGCAATTAGAAGGGAAGTACTTAGTACAAAATCGAGTGACAGGTGAGATCTACGAAAGCCCTCAGTTTGTTTATCTGTTAATCGCGATTTGTTTATTTTCAGAACACGATAAGTCTATTCGCTTAGATTATATTCGACGTTTTTACGACGCAACATCAAATTTTAAAATCTCCTTACCTACTCCAATTATGGCCGGTATTCGCACCCCGACACGTCAGTTCAGTTCATGCGTATTAATTGAGTGTGGTGACTCGTTAGATTCAATTAATGCAGCATCAAGTGCCATAGTCAAATATGTGAGCCAGCGTGCTGGAATCGGTGTAAACGCTGGCGCCATTCGTGCACTAGGTAGCACTATCCGTGGTGGTGAGGCTTTTCATACTGGCTGTATTCCTTTTTATAAACACTTTCAAACAGCCGTAAAAAGCTGCTCACAAGGCGGCGTTCGTGGCGGTGCAGCGACGATTTATTACCCTATATGGCATTTAGAGGTAGAAAGCCTTTTAGTACTTAAGAACAATAGAGGCGTTGAAGAAAATCGAGTTCGTCATCTAGATTACGGGGTACAGTTTAACCGTCTTATGTATCAGCGCTTAATAGAGAGCGGTAATATCACTTTATTTAGCCCTTCTGATGTACCAGGCCTTTATGATGCCTTCTTTGCTGATCAAGAAAAATTTGATCGCCTTTATGTACAATATGAACAAGATAAAAGCATTCGCAAACAAACTATTAAAGCCTCAGAGTTGTTTGCCTTGTTTGCTTCAGAACGAGCCAGTACAGGCCGTATTTATTTGCAAAATGTTGATCATTGTAATACCCACAGTCCATTTGACCCTGCTGTGGCGCCTGTAAAACAAAGCAACCTCTGCCTTGAAGTGCTACTGCCAACGACACCTTTGCAATCTGTGGACGACGATCAAGCGGAAGTGGCGCTTTGTACTTTGTCAGCCTTTAATTTAGGTTCTTTAGAGAATTTAGATGAGCTAGAAGGCCTTGCTGATTTGGTAGTAAGATCACTGGATAATTTACTCGATTACCAAGATTATCCAATACCAGCAGCAAAACGCTCTACCGTTTTACGTCGTACTTTAGGCGTTGGTGTAACTAACTACGCTTATTATTTGGCTAAAAACAATGTTCGTTATTCTGATGGCAGCGCCAATGAACTGACTCATAAAACATTTGAGGCAATACAATATTATTTATTAAAAGCATCAAACCAAATAGCAAAAGAAAAAGGCCCCTGTTTAGCTTTTGATCAAACAACTTATGCGAAAGGTATTTTACCTATCGATACCTATAAAAAGGATATTGATAAACTTTGTTCTTCTGAGTTGTATTATGATTGGGAAACATTGCGTAAAGATATTGTTGAACATGGTTTACGTAACTCGACATTATCAGCATTAATGCCTTCTGAAACATCATCACAAATTCACAATGCCACTAATGGTATTGAACCTCCTCGTGGCTTTGTTTCTATAAAAGCCAGTAAAGACGGGATTTTAAAACAAGTTGTTCCAGAGTTTGAACGTCTGAAAGACAAGTATGAACTACTATGGTCAATTCCATCGAATGATGGTTATTTAGCACTTGTTGGTATTATGCAAAAGTTTGTCGATCAAGGTATTTCAGCCAATACAAATTATGATCCATCACGATTTGAATCCTCTAAAGTACCAATGAAAGTCTTATTAAAAGATCTGTTGACCGCTTATAAATTAGGTCTGAAGACACTCTATTATCACAACACACGAGATGGTGCTGATGATCAGCAAGATGATATCGATGATTGTGAAAGCGGTGCTTGTAAAATTTAATAGTTATCATCTTAATATCATAAACCCACCCCTACTGAATAGGGGTGGGTAATTAAATTCGTTGCTAAGGATTAAACACTTAAATGAGCTACTCTACTTTCAACCGCAAGCGCTTTGATAGTATGAAAGAACCTATGTTCTTTGGAGAGAATGTTAACGTTGCTCGCTATGATCAACAAAAACACCCTATTTTTGAAAAATTAATCGAAAAGCAATTATCCTTCTTTTGGCGTCCTGAAGAAGTGGACTTATCGACAGACAGAAAAGACTTTAAGCGCTTAGAACCTCACGAACAACATATATTCTTAAGCAACCTAAAGTACCAAACCCTTCTAGATAGCATACAAGGCCGCTCACCTAATGTCGCTTTGCTGCCTATTGTTTCTCTGCCAGAACTTGAAACTTGGATTGAAACTTGGGCGTTTAGCGAAACCATACATAGCCGTTCTTATACGCATATTATCCGTAATATTGTTAACGATCCAAGCGTTATATTTGATGATATTACCGCTAATGAAGAGATCACTAAACGCGCAGACAGCGTCTCTAAATGGTATGACGATCTTATAGAATTGGTGAGCCTGTATAACACGCTAGGGCTTGGTGTTCATACTATTCCAGACAAGGGCGATATCAATGTTTCAATGCGCTCTTTAAAAAAAGCGCTATACCTGACCATTGTTTCCGTTAATGTTTTAGAAGCTATTCGCTTTTATGTAAGCTTCGCCTGTAGTTTTGGTTTTGCTGAACGCACGCTAATGGAAGGTAATGCCAAAATCATTAAGCTAATCGCTCGTGACGAAGCACTCCATCTAACAGGCACTCAGCACATGCTTAACCTCATGATTTCAGGTGTTGATGATCCAGAGATGGCAGAAATTGCTCAATCCTGTGAACAAGAGGTTTATGATATTTTTACCGAAGCGGCAGAACAAGAAAAAGAGTGGGCTAAGTATTTATTTAAAGATGGCACCATGATTGGACTTAATGCAGAAATACTAAGCCAATATGTAGAATACATTACCAATGTGCGTATGCAGGCTATTGGTCTGACACCTATTTTTACTACAAAAAATAATCCTATTCCTTGGATTAATGCTTGGTTAGTAAGCGATAATGTTCAGGTAGCCCCACAAGAAGCAGAAATCAGCTCTTATCTAGTCGGTCAAATTGACAATGACTTAGAAGGTGCTGACTTTGATAATTTTGATTTATAACTTATGAAGACGAGCACCTCTCAAAAAGAACACACTTCAACGAACCAGACTCTACACAGAGTCTTGTTAGGCCATCAAGAAATTTTAGTAACGGAAAATGAGCCTTTGCTTGTTCAATTAGAAAGAGCAGGAGTCATTGTTGAATATCAATGCCGTGAAGGGTTCTGTAGCTCTTGCTCTTTGCAGTTGTTACGTGGTCATGTAGATTATGCTGTTGAGCCTCTTGCTTGGGTTCAAAGTGGTTATCTATTGGCTTGTTGTGCCTTTGTTAAAAGCGATATAGAAATCGCTTTTTTTACTTCTTAACATTTTATTTTTTTAACAGTTCTACTAAAAAATAATTCTAGTTTAGAACAACCAATGTCCAAGTATATTGAACAATACAATCAAACAGAACCAATCTAACCAATATGTACTTCCAATCAAATTGCATCCATTGAAACTTCAATAAAACAGTATAAACCTGCTTTGTTTTTAATCCATCTGGTAGTCCGTCAAACTCAATGATCGGCATTATGGTTAACAACATACTAACGCCTGCTGCAAACCCCATTTGCCCCCAAAATTCAGTAAAATGTTGAGGTGCGTACCATAGAATATTCCACAATGCGACCATCACAATTAATAGAGCATAACGAGAGGTTGTACGCTTAGCTACAGTAAGAAATGTCCATTTAAGAGGTAGGTTTTGTAAACTTGCTACTAACGTAAAAATCATACATATGTCAGTCAAAATGCCCATTCAATAAAATCCTGTAACAAAACCATTTTTAGATAAACCTACCATTATTAAGACATATGACTATTTTAGCGCTAAATGCGACGAATAGATTCTTGTACATGTGGTAATCCAACATAAACTACCAAAAAACCATGCTGCTATTGTAAAGTAATTAGGGAATACACAAATCACTATAAAAAAGAAAATAGTTTCCGCTCCTTCGGTTAACCCACCTAAATAGAATAATGATTTTTTCCCATAATCTAAATTCGTAATATTGCGTTTTTCCGCCATTATGGCAAAGGCTAAAAAACTGCTGCCCGTTCCGACAAAACTAAAGATTAAAAAAGCAGCTGCCAAAGAGTTTTCAGCAGGAACAGCTAGAGCAAAACCAAATATAACAGCGGAATAAAAAATAAAGTCTAAAGTGATATCAAGATAACCACCTAAATCGGTTGCACCCTGCTGACGCGCAACGGCGCCGTCTAAACCGTCGCAAATGCGATTTATAATAATTAGAATCAAAGCTAACCAGTACATTTGTAACATTAATGCTGGGACAGACATCAAACCTAATACAAAACCAAAAACGGTAATATGATTAGCTTTAATGTTTATTGAAATCAACAGTTTAGAAAAAATGTTCAGCGGTTTTTTTAGACGTTTTATAAAATGTGTATCTAACATAGTGACAATTCTATTTACCTTATCAGAAGAGAGCAAGCATAATAAGAAAGATTAGTTTTTAAGAATGATATCAATATCATAATTGATAAAATTCTTTTTAAAATAACGGGATAAAAGCAAAAGAAGCACGCTTTGATAACTCTGAATTTGACCTAAAGTGAGTTGAAAACTTTTATGATACATTCCAAACACTACCCTTTCAAAAAAAGCTCAGTCTCAAAAAAATTAGCGGAGGATCAAGAATCAACCAAAACTATTCTTGTCATTCATGGACTTTTTGGCAACAGTGATAATTGGCACTCTATTGCTCAAGCTCTCAGCTCAGAATTTAACATTTACACTATTGATTTACCTAATCACGGCCAATCTAGCCCATTAGAACAGGCTAGTTACGATACGATAGCAACACTGATTAATGAGTGGATGCAACAAATCAAACTTGAAAAATGCTTTTTACTCGGACACTCAATGGGTGGGAAAGTTGCGATGCAATTAGCAACTCAGTATCCAGAAAAGGTACAAGGTTTAATTGTTGTCGATATCGCGCCTGTAGATTACCCATCAGGGCATCACGATATTTTTGATGGGTTAAAAGCAATTAATCCTCAGGTAATTCATAGCCGTAAACAGGCAGATACTATTCTCAGAGACTATGAACCTCTCGTACCAATAAGACAGTTTTTATTAAAGAGTTTAATAAAAGGCGATAATGGTTTCCAGTGGCTAATCCACATCGATAATTTATTTAACAATTATGTATCTATACGTTCTGCGCCTCCATTGCCCGCGTCTTATCAAGGTAACACCTTATTTATAAAAGGTGAGAATTCTACTTATATTCAAGAAAAGCATAGAGACACTATTTTACATTGGTTCCCTACCGCGCAGGTTAAAATCATTCCAGACGCAGGTCATTGGTTACACGCAGAAAAACCACTGCCTTTTACTAGCCTGGTTAAACGTTTCTGCCATCCTCATTAAATGAGCGTCATTTAAACATGGCTTTTTTCTCACCGTTTCACGCTTAAATTAAAAAAATAATTTTTTTGCATCCAAACCTCTATTTGGTTTCGTCTTATTAAATGAAGGGAAAATAAATTACCCTCCTTATACTAAAGACAAAACCAAATGGAGTATGAATATGAAAGCCCAATCTACATCAATCGCTACTAGCCTAGCTGTTATTCTAACGTCTATCGTTATCAGTACAACCGCTCTTGCCGATGACAATATGTTAACAGATAAAGCAGGTATGGCTCTTTATACCTACGATAAAGATTCAACAGATGTCTCTAACTGCTACGGCAGATGCGAAGACAAATGGCCTCCTTATTTAGCCGGTGCTAATGCAGAAATAAAAAGTGGTTATGGTATTACTACTCGCAAAGATGGTTCCAAGCAATGGACCTATAACAGCAAGCCTTTATACACTTGGGTTGGTGACTCTAAAAAAGGAATCGCAAAAGGTGATGGTGTCGGTAATGTATGGCGCACAGCAATACCAACTAACTAAGAAAACACACTATAAATTATTCAGGATATATTAATATGAAACTTCAATTTAACATCATTCAGACTCTAGCCGTAGTACTAATAGCAATCGGTAGTAGTAGTGTTTTTGCCGCTGAGATCTTAACCAATAAAGAAGGTATGACGCTGTATACCTTTGATAAAGATGCAAAAAGCGTATCAAACTGTTACGACGGATGCGCAGTGAAATGGCCCCCTTTTATGGCAAAAAGTAATGCAGCAGTAAAAGATGGTTACGGTATGACTACTCGAAAAGACGGTTCTAAACAGTGGACTTATGATAATAAACCTCTATACACATGGGTTGGTGATACTCAAAAAGGAGATACAAAAGGTGATGGTGTTGGTGGTGTATGGCATGTTGCAAAAGAAAAAACATCAGGCTATTCATATTAAGCAGCGTCATATGAATTTATACATCTAATGATATTGGATTAAGTTTCTTTACATTTTGTAAGCAAAGCGATGAATTACAATTTACCGCTTTGCTTTTCCAACAAATATATTCATATAATATTTTTTTTGCTGGATAGAGAATGTAAATAGAATGGATAACACAGAATGGAACATCCATACCAATGCCTTGATTTACCGAGTACAACAACAAGATAAACAAGCATTACAAGCACTGTATGAACTCACTAGTGCAAAAATGCTTGGTATGATTGCCCGCATTCTTGTTGATCGATCTGAAGCGGAAGATGTATTA
>Ga0308007_10000492_pt1 | contig 18164 bp, 20 predicted proteins | sample Neamet71_FD_203152 | JGI IMG/M metagenome (GOLD analysis project Ga0308007, IMG submission 203152) | Marine microbial communities from water near the shore, Antarctic Ocean - #71 | ecosystem: Environmental > Aquatic > Marine > Unclassified | place: Southern Ocean | collected 2014-06-07
AATAAAATATCATTAAAAACCATATACGTAGTGCCAACTGGATCCATAGTAACCCTAAATTCCTTATACTTATTAGATGTGGTGATCTTTAAAGATTTTTTCATTCCCTTCTCAAATTTCACATTATCCTCATTTAAAAGAAGTTCCTGCGTCCCGTTCGGTTCCTCCGTCGTCACTACCGACCGATCTATACCCTCGATGGTCCAGGATGATTTCATATTCACTATTTCCGTATTACTATAACTTCGTGGAAATATTTCTATACTGGTGAGATTTATGTGTACCGGTAAGGTAAAAGTAAACGATGAAGCCGCGCCCCCCGCCACACTATGATACGCATGACTGTCTCTCGTCTCATCGTATGACGCGAGAGACTTGGTACCCACATTAAAAAGACCCTCTGCATCAAGCACGCCGTTCCATTCGTCATTAATTAATAGACTGCTGTTCGCCTTCACCGTATATGTACCATAACCATAATCAGTATTCTCTACCTTCCATGAGTATTCATTTTTGGTAATATCCCCACCCGATGCCCCCGGATAAGGCTTAGGGGGGTACGGACGGGAGGTGTCGGAGATATCTATGAACGAGTCCTCCGCCTCTTGTGGGGTCATTTTTATGCAATTTTTGTGCCAAAACTCACCAAACTTCTCTCCATCAGAATCACTATAAAAATCTTTTATAGGCTTCATACCACCCAAAGTGAAATACATCTCATCACGGTCGAACGACTTCTTCCATTTGCGCATTAAATTACACGAATTGTCAATTTTTTCCAAAGACAATTTACTCACATTCATCTCCTTCAATAGATGTCGCCCCGTCCCCGGTATAAATCCCATAGCATACACCGAACTCGAAAGCAGTAACAGCAGCAACACCAACACCAATAACAACAATAGCATTTATAGTATAGTAACATTATTTTATATAAAATTTCTTATACCTAATACTATGGCGAGTGTGAAAAGTACACCCCCACGAAGTCGTAGGACCAAGTGGAGTGTACTTTCTTTTTGGATGTTATAGTCCGCCAGGGTCCGCCCATCCTCCAACTGTTTTCCCGCGAAGATGAGACGCTGCTGGTCTGGTGGGATACCCTCTTTATCCTGAATTTTCGCCTTGATATTATCTATCGTGTCCGACGATTCCACCTCGAGGGTGATCGTCTTACCGGTGAGCGTTTTTACAAAGACCTGCATAGTACCTTATTCGGGGTTTACTTTTTTAAGCAAGTGCCTTAGGGCTGCGGAGGGTTTGCGAGGAGCTGGGGGGCACGTGGGTTCTACAACATTCACTTGTTGCCAAATGAGTCGTTGCATATCGGGGCACAGTGTATTCGTCGCCTGACAAAAGGCCAGCTTGTAGTCATATGTCACGAGAGGGATGTAGTCGGTAGACATTTTGATATGAATATTACATTTCTAGTTCTCACTTAGGTTTACTTACAATTTCAATTATAACTTCTTCTCCAACCTCGTTGACGGCCACGATAACCTCCCGAGACACTGATATCACTGAGCGCCGGTGGCCGTCGTAACAGTTCTTATCTTCTTCTTCTTCAACCTCGTTGACGGCCACGATAACCTCCCGAGACACTGGTATCACTGAGCACCACCGGCCGTCGTAACAGTTCTTATTTTCTTCTTCAACCTCGTTGACGGCCACGATAACCTCCAGAGACACTGGTATCACTGAGCACCGCCGGCCGTCGTAACAGTTCTTATTTTCTTCAAGCGAAAGTGTTCGAGATCGACATCCAAGAGAAAACGTTTCAACCAGTCTGGAAATAATCCCCATACTGAAAAGTCGAAAGTATTTTCCTTGACAACGTTGTAGACGGCTTCAATCCACATTTAATTCTTTTCATGCCTTTTTTTTATCTACGTAAATGTAAGATGGTCGTTTCATTACAAGACGTCCCTAAGAAAGTGCAATACATCACGATAGATTCACAATATGTCACGGGGTCCAATAATACATTCACGGTCGATATATCCCTGGAGTCGAACATCCATATCGAAGATATGAACAAAGTTATAGGTATAAAAATGGTAGACTTCTACGTGACCCAAATAGGTCAAAGTGATGCCACAGGGAATACGAACGTCGCGAAGTATATAGATGTGGTGTGTCCAGATGTACCCAAAGTGGCACAGATGTTAGATGAGAGGAAGGGGCAGATACTCGCTCGGGTCCCCCTGGAAAGAAGTTTCACTGGAAGTACGGCATTCATCATGAGAGATAAACAATGGAAGTCTTTCAATAGACAGACGAATTATTTCAATCCTATATCCATACAAAAATTACATTTTAATTTATTCGAATCTCAAGGTGATGGGGACTATGAACTTCTCCAACCCTCTGTGTCATTCTACATGGTTCTCGAAGTGACCACGATAGATGTAAAAGAAAAACCAATCAATAAAGACGTACAGATACTCGAAGCCCTGCATACCCTCATCAGGAAGATTGAGACCCTGAACCAAAATGTTCAGAAACTTCCTGATAAAGAAGAACCAAAAAATAAAAAATATTCATTCAATTATATTCTACTCGCACTCTTCGCAGCCATTGGGGGCTACATGTATTACATTAATAAGTTTACACTGACATCGTAGACTTCTTCTTCTTCGTAGACTTCTTAGGGGTCTGGTCTACCTCGGGGAAATCAAGAACCATATTGTTATTTTCAGTAATCGTGGGAACCTCGGGGGTCTCCTCAACAACCTCGGGGGTCTCCTCAACAACCTCGGGGGTCTCCTCAACAACCTCGACAACCACGGGGGTCTCCTCAACAACCTCGACAACCACGGGGGTCTCCGGGTGGAGTACGTCTATGACCCTGAGGAGAGTGGTGTACAGGTGCCTTTTGTCGAGACGAAGGCGTTGAAGTTCAAGTTTAATATCTTCTTTGATGGAATCCATTGTATATATATAAAAGGGAGATTATCTTTATAACAAATGTTATTCATCGGTCCAACCTTGGTGAGTGGAATCGGGCAACACCTGAAAAAGTATAGCACTCTGTTTCCTGGAAGTACCTATGTGGAAATCATGGAGGATAACATACCCGAGTGTGGAGAAGCATTCATATTTGCACTCCCTGTACCTTATTGGCTCACGAGGATACCAGAGATGAAGCGAAAAATTAAACACCTGACGTGTATGACAGTTTGTGAAACAGAGACGGTCCATGAAGACTATGGAAAACTCTTCGAGCACTTTGACCGTATCGCGGTGCCGAGTAGTTTTTGTCAGAGGGTGTTCACTCGACAATTTCCAGATACCACATTCTACATCGTACATGCTCATATACCCCGTGACGAAAGATATACATTTTATCACATCGGAAATATCATGGACCCTCGCAAAAACTTTAGATCCATCCTAGAAGCCTTCGTACGTTTGAATGAACCCAACGCTCGTCTGGTTGTCAAGGCAACCTGTAACTCACCTGTGAATATAAACCTTCCTAACGTTCAGGTTTTGAATGGGCTTGTGTCCGATGATGATATGCACGACTTACATAAAAGGTGTGACTGCTACGTGAGCTTTTCACACTCTGAGGGGGTGGGTATGGGTGCAGTGGAGGCGGCGCTGCAAGATAAACCAGTCATCATCACGGACTATGGGGGGGCGGTGGAATATATAAAAACACCCTACACTATCGAATGTACACTTCAAGAGTTGGAGAAGGATGACTTCCTCTTCAAAAAGGGTATGCTTTGGGGAAACCCTGACCCGAACCAACTCTTGGAGTTCATGCGCGACGCGTTCAATAAACGAATGAAATATATGAACCATACACATACTAAAAATATAACCAGTGCCGAAAACGTGTTACACGAGCTCCTGCTCAATAACGTAGTGAGACGCAAAAGCGACGATACCAGTGAGAATAGCTCCTGAAGAGAGTGACCCCTTCTGGGTGATGAGCATCATAGTGAGGTCATCGATGATAGCGATACCCGTGGGCTTCTTGAGAATTTCGGGGAGGAACTTGGCTATGATAAGATAGATGACCATAGCAAGTATCACAGGTTTGAGCGAATCTTGGTCGAACATTTATATACTACACTATTTATTTTCATGAGATTTTCATATTAAATCTTTTTACCTAATGTGACCATTTCTTTAGTAGAAATACTATGTTTTTTGCAAAAGCACCCATATTTTGCCTTGAATGTACACTTCTTCCCCTTGAGTGTTGTAGACTGACAAATATTCGTCATATGTTTTTGTTCCGCCACGTGCTTGGGTGCCTCTGATATGACCATGACTGACCGCGCGCGTTTCTTCTCCTCGTGCTGACTGTATTTGCTTTTCATCTTGAGCATACTCCTGGCCAGATGAGCACACCTCTCATCTGGTGTAGAAACTTTTTGGAGGCGCATGGCATCGCGGAGGCAATCTTCGTAAGACATTGTTGACTTTATAGTTTTGGAATGTTTGAGGTTTGCTTCCCACTTAGGTTTAAAAAATACACACTTTATAACTATATGTATCTCAAATGGACCTCCATGTGTTACAAATGTGAAGCGCCCATAAAACCCCGAGTCGTGGTTCGTGGGCGTATAAATAAATCCTTCGTCCTGGAATATACAAACATTCGTCCGCTTTTCTTGGCTAATAACCTGTTGTATTATTCATTCGTCGGTTTAAAACTCGAGAAAGTATGTTATGCATGTTTCAAAAATAAAGTAAAAATAGGACCTAAGTCGTTGAGGTCCCGTGAAATTGGTCATATCAGAAACTTTGCTCCTCGGAGTAAAGCGAAGACCGAAGCAGAAATTGTTCAGTGGTTCGAGGGACTTCTGAGACGTGCATACGTAAACAGCTTAAACACGACACACACAAAGTCAGTATGACGGAGAGTATTCAGAAACTCACGCACGTGGAGCATATTCTCAAGCGCCCGGATTCCTACGTTGGACCTGTATCAAGGGTTCATGAACCCTACTGGGTCCGTATTGGGGATGGTTTTGAAAAGAAGATGACCGCGTATTCACCCGCACTTTTGAAAATCTTTGATGAGATTCTTGTGAATGCCATCGACAGAAATTCTATGCACCCCAAGAACACATCATCCATCTCTGTGTCTATCGACCGTGAGACTGGTATGATTAGTGTCGAGAACAACGGTCCCCTCGGTGGTATCGATATTAAGATGCACGAGAAGGAAAACCTGTGGAACCCTGAACTCACTTTTGGTCATCTTCTCACGAGCACCAACTATGATGACAACCAAAAGAGAGTGGTGGGTGGTAGGAATGGTTATGGTGCAAAACTTACCAATGTATATTCCACAAAGTTTGTGGTGACGATTAAAGATGGAGAAAACAAAAAAAAATATACCCAACAATGGACCAATAATATGCGCACCTGTGACCCCCCTGTTATCAAGTCTCATGCTTCTGCCACATCCTCTGTCTGCATTTCTTTCACCCCCGAATGGCGCCTGTTTGGTATGACTGCTATGGATGATGATATTTTTAAGATTTTTGAAAAGCGTGTGTACGATGCGAATGTTTGTACCTCTACCAACTGCAAGGTGAAGTTTCAGGGTGAAGTCCTCCACAAGTGTCCCTTCAATGTTTATGCCAAGATGTACACCGATAGTGAAGATATCATCATGTTCTCCAGTGAACATTGGACCGTCTGTGTCGCCCCGAGTGACGATGGTTTTGAGCAGGTGTCGTTTGTCAACGGTATTTGTACCACCAAGGGTGGTACACATGTGGACCATGTCGCTAACACCATTTCCAACGGTATCATTGAAGAGATGAAGAAGAAACTTCAACTCCGACCCCACCAGGTGAAGAATGCATTCATGGTGTTTGTCAAGGCTACCCTTGTCAACCCAAGTTTCGGGAGTCAAGTCAAGTCAGATTGTACTCTCAAACCGCAGGAGTTTGGGAGTAAGTTTGACCCCCCTAAAACATTCATTAAAAATATTCTCAAGACGAGTATTCAGAATGAACTCATGGCGCTGTCAAAGTTTAAGGAGATGAAGGAGTTGAAAAAGTCTGATGGGGCGATGCGTTCTAAAATCACCGGTATCCCTAAACTGGATGACGCCAATAAGGCTGGTACAGTTGACTCTGGTAAGTGTACGCTCATCATCACAGAGGGTGACTCAGCCAAGACACTCGCTGTCGCTGGACTGTCAGTCGTGGGTCGCGACCACTACGGGGTCTTCCCACTCAGGGGTAAGTGTAAGAACGTTCGTGACGCGAGTATCAAACAACTCACAGACAACAAGGAGTTTAATGACCTCAAGAAGATTTTGGGGCTTCAACAGGATAAGGTGTATACCACACTATCTGAACTTCGTTACGGTCGCCTTATGATCATGACGGATGCTGATGCAGATGGGAGTCATATCAAGGGTCTCATCCTCAACATGATTCACTTCTTCTGGCCCAGTCTTTTGGAACTTGGGTTTCTTGTGAGTATGGTGACACCCATCATCAAGGCGAGCAAGGGTGCGACCGTGAAACCCTTTTACACTGACTCAACGTTCCGCGAGTGGTACGGAGATGGTAAGCCCGGGTGGAAAATTAAGTACTACAAGGGTTTGGGTACCTCCACATCTGCGGAGGCGCGAGAATACTTCAAAATGATTAAGGACCTCACTGTGCGCTTCGATACCGATGAAGATACAGAGAAGTCTGTCGTACTCGCATTTGATAAATCCAAAGCGGATGATAGGAAGACGTGGCTACTGGAATCTACGGAGAAGAAGCCGTCGGAACTCGAGGTGGCCTATGGGTCTGTAGATAAGTTGGGTATCACAGACTTTGTGCACAAGGACCTGGTCAACTTCAGTCTCGCCGACCTCAAGAGGTCCATCGCTCACGTGTGTGACGGTCTCAAACCTTCTCAACGCAAGGTGCTCTACGCGTGCTTCACGAGGAACCTCACCGGTGAGATGAAGGTGGCACAGTTGGCTGCCTATGTTTCTGAAAAGACATCCTACCATCACGGCGAGGTGTCACTGGCTGACACGATCGTGAAGTTGGCACACAGTTTCGTGGGGTCCAACAACATTCACCTCTTAGAACCCTGTGGTCAGTTTGGGACGAGGCTCATGGGTGGGAAGGATGCGAGTCAACCGAGGTATATCTTTACAAAGTTGACTAAACAAGCGAGGCACCTGTACGACCAGAAAGATGACGCCGTTCTCGAATACCTGGATGATGATGGTAAGAGTATCGAACCTGACCACTTTGTACCTATCATACCCACTGTCCTTGTTAATGGTACAGAGGGTATTGGCACGGGGTTCAGCTGCTACGTGCCGCCCTTCAACCCCTCTGATATCTGTGATAATATCGAACGTATGCTCGCAAAGAAGGATGTAGTACCCATGAAACCGTGGTTTAGGGGTTTCAAGGGGCGGGTCTTTACAGATTCGTCTTGGTCTCCTTGGGTGGCTGAGGGGGTCTGGTCATACAAGGGGGATATCCTCAAAGTTACCGAACTCCCCCCAGGTCGGTGGACACAAGATTTCAAAGAGCACCTTGACACTCTCATCGAGAAGAAGACTATCCATAACTACACCAATAATAGTACAACTGACAGTGTTGACTTTGATATCATGGGGTACTCGGGTTCTAACCCCGTCAAGGATTTCAAACTTCAGAAGACGTTTCATACAACAAACATGCACCTATTCCATCCTACCCGGGGTATCCACAAGTACGACTCACCGGAAGAAATTCTCAAGGATTTTGTCGATATCAGGGTGGAAACATACAAGAAGAGAAAGGCGCATATGATTGAAGTGCTTGAACAGAAGATGAATAAAAACAAAAACATGTCGAAGTTTGTGGATATGGTCATCAATGAAAAGTTGGTGGTGTTCAAGAAGAAGAAAAATGACCTCGAAGTGGAGATGGAACCACTCTTTGACAAAATTGGAGATTCTTTCGACTACCTCTTGCATATCAAGACGTATCAATACACTCACGAGGCTGTGATGGCACTCAATGAAGATACTTCTCAAATGTCGAAGGAACTCGAGGAGATGCGGGGAACGACTCATACGGACATGTGGAAAATGGATTTAAAAAAATGCATACAGTAAGATAGTATGATTGTCACTGGACCAGACACAGGTGCTGTTATAGCCTTGAATGCTATTGGACAACAGGATACGTATCTCTCAAGGTCTGATCCTGAACATTCATTCTTTAAATATGAAGCGAAACAACACGCAAACTTTACAAAGTTTCATAGGAGTACCCAAGTGACCAACCCATTCGGCCCCACGTGGCCATTTGGGCAGACTGTTAAAGTGACACTCAACCCTCGAAACATGGGTGACCTGTTGAGTAATATGTACGTGTACATCAAGTTTCCTGGGTTGAGTACCAATTCACACCTCGCAGACCAACTGGGGAGACACCTCATAAAATCTGTGACGATGCGGGTGGATGAATTGGTCGTCGAAGAATATCACGACGATTGGGGGATTATATACGACGAACTGTACCTCGACGCTTCGGAAAAGCGCACGAAACGCTACACCATCAACAGGAATCTCGCTGAGGATACATCTCTTCTCACAGGTAACCATGTTCTCGCACAGTTTGACTCTGAATTAATGATTCCTATACCCCTTTTCTTTTCGAGGAAATATGAAGGTGACGAATACTCCACGAATAATCCTAACAGGCCATACTTCCCCGTGTGCGCCGTTCATAAACAAAAGATTGAGTTTGATATAGTGTTTCGACCCAAAACATTCTTCACTGATACCCCTGACACTCTTTCTTTAGATTTTTTTGATATCATCACCGAAGAGATGACAGTCTCACACGAAGAGCGAACATATCTCATGACACAAAGACAAATATTTGTGACTGATATAGTGAAAAAACATCCAAGTACACAGACCATCGTGGGTGATGACACGGTTAAATTGGGGCTCGTCCCAGATATCCCAGTTAAAACACTCAACTGGTTTCTTAGGGATGCAGATTTTGAAGATGAGACCGCGTTCAAAGGGGGCACTGAACTTATAAGCAACACTTTCGCCAATAGATTTAACTTTTCATCAAACATTCAATTTTCAACCATAAATTCATTCTTCGAACCAGTACTAGAGAGTGCAAAAATATTTGTAAAAGGTCAACAATTACCAAATATACCTATAGCCGACCACACGTTCTTTAAATATATAGTACCGTTTAACAGTCGTCTATCAAGACCTACACGAAATATATACACGTATACTTTCTCGATGAATCCGATTAATGTGGAACCATCGGGAAGTTTGGATTTCGGGCAATTACAATCAAATAAGACACTGTTGGATATTAAATTAAAGAGTGGTCTTACAAAAGTATACACTTTACACATTTACTATGTTGGGTATCAAACGTTTGTATTCGACCAGGGATTTATGTCACTCGCTTACTAAATAATGCATCATGATTTTTACGAATATATTCAACTATATTATTTTTAATACACCACCTTATGAAATTCAACTGAGCCACGGTCGTGTGTATTTCATCATCTGTCCCGGGGACTGTATATACAATTTTTTCTGAACGACAAAAGGGGTCGAATAGTTTTTTACTATACCCATCTAGACTCGACTTGTATGCACAGTGTACACTGAATGTTTTTCCATCACTTGTTTTGTACACAAGGTTGTTCTTCTTTGAATAATTTGTAATGAACCACTCGAGGTTGCGGAGAGATATACCACCACTTTTGTTGAGGAGTTCCATAAGCGTAGTTCTATTCTCGGGTGTAGTGTAAAAGGTATTTATGGAGGATAGTAGAATATCTGATTTGTTCATTATTACATTATAGTAGACAAATCTCTAAACTCATTATTATCTCTATTTTTTGTAAGTAACGCGCACGCTGGACAACCCTCTTGTAGGGGTGAGGGATACACGTGGTTATGTCTCACCGTGTCTTTTATCACGATAGGTTTATGGGGTCGTGAATCATTAACGTGATGCAGACAGTATCCATCCTTGACTATTTTATTCGTACATAACTTCCCACTTCTTTTCACACCCATACAATACCCATCCCCCAATAAGTCTCTACGAGCTATTTTCAATGGTACCGAATACAACTTTGAAACCTTTTCTACCATTGCACACAGCCTTTCATGTGTCTGTTTCTCAACTTCTGATTCAATCAGAAGTGTCACCTTTTCAGGTATACCCATGTATTACTATGGCGTCTCTTTTTTAAATATATCACTGACCAACAATTGTTTTTTCTTTGGCCCCTTCGGCGTCTTAGGTGCCCTTGGCTTCTTCTCCGGTTTCGTACTCTGGATGAGATCGCCGAATATTTCCTCTTTTGGGTTGGTGAACAGGGGTTCTAGAAGGTCACACACGGGATTTAAAAACTTATTCTTGAAATAATACACATAATCCACCTTGAGTTCCTTCTCCTTCGTGTACACGGGGTCCTCAGACTTTTCAAAAGCCTTCGCCCTATGGTCACCTGTGTCGAGGAGGATATAGGGAACTCGGTCCCCAGACTGTGGTTCTGAACCAGGTTGTCTCAGCTTCATCTTGTCACGGACCCTCACGTGTGCCAAGTTCGAAGACTTGTAAGAATCCCCCAACTGTTGAGAAAGAACAAGCTTCTCGTTGGAGACCTCACCCTCCAATAGTTCTACGGCCCGCTTCCTCGCGAGCGCCTTGGGAGCCACCGTGTCGTTACTTTCCAACACAACGTCCAAGAGTTCTTTGCAGACCTCGCGAACATGTGGGGTGTTGTCACGCCTCACGAGTTGCAGACCCTTCACGTCAATGTAGTCCATGTTCATGTTTCCATCCTTACCCTTGGTCCACAACTTGGCAGCGTACCGTTTTTTGGAGTATAGGAAATACGGACAATAGACCTTTTCCAACTCCAGGTTATTGGGCGCCTTGAAAAGTTTGCTGCACTCCGCGGCCGCGCGCTCACCGAGTTCCCAACTGTACTCGATCGCCTCCGGCCCCTTGCGGTCACCAACATCAAACTCTACCATGACTGAATCTGTGTCACCGTATCTTACCTTTGCACCCGGGAAGTTCTTCTCCACGTATGTTTTTGTATCATCGATCATACCTCGACCCTTCATGGTTACAGTGGATGCTATAGCAACACACGGTAGCATACCTCTGGAGGCACCAGTGAAACCGTACACAGAGTTCATAGAAATCTTGTACGCCAATTGCTTACCGTTGAACATCTGTTTGGTCGCTCCAGTCGACATGGCCATATCCTTTTTGGCCTGCTTACGAAATTGTTTAAGCTCGGACAGAATACTGGGCAAAAGACTTGGGACACCTTGGGCGAACGTATGATTACCAAACCTTTCATAGGTCACCCCAGGAAGATTGTCATACTTAGGATCCATCACGAGTGAAGAATAACACAGGTTATGGGCCATCATGATGGATGGGTATAACCCCTCGAAATCTAGGGCTGTGATTGGTGTATAATAGGCACCCGCTTGTGCATCGAGCACTGTCGCCCCTTCATAGCCCGTAGTATCCGTGTATCCATAGTCGAAAGTAGGCACTTTGTATCCCATCTCCCGCGCTTTTTTCGTGAGCTGACTGAACACCTTAATCTGTTGACCGCGCTCTACAAGATAATTCAGTGGGACCCACGTGGCCTTTGCCATCTCTAAGAGGTTCATGAGCGTACTCAATTTTGTCAAGAGTCTGTGGGGCAAGAGGGTATCTTTGATACAGTACTCAGCCACCTGTCGAAGTTTCACTGGGTCTCCTTCGGTGAATCGAGCGAACATTTCTTTTGGGGACATGTCGATTTTTTGGTCACCGAGATAGAGTTTTGAAACATTATCAAGTTTATAAGAGTCAAGTTTATACTCCCTTTTGACTTCATGGAACATATCAAAAATAAAACGACCAGGGGTGGGGATAATTTTTAGTTGGTTATCACCGAGAGCGTTCGATGATAACTTTTTACGCAACAGGTTGCATGTATATCCAATGATTTTACTCATATCGAAAAATTCTAGGGGGCACTTATTCAATAACGCACGTTCCATTATATATTCTAAATCAAACCCAAAGATGTTCCACCCCGTGATAATATCTACATCATTTGCGTGTAAATACTCAGTGTATGCCATGAGCATCTCACACTCAGTATCAAAACTTTTGATGGTGCACCCATCGAGGTTGGTATCAGTTTTTTTGAAACATAGACAGGTTTTATCGTAGGGTTCATCGGTTCCGAAATGTACAAGGGAAATAGCAATCTGAAAACACGCATCCCCAGGAACAACAGGATCGGGGAACTTCCCAGTGGAGCTGTAACACTCGATATCCACAGAGGCAACCACGAACGGTGCGATGTCAGTAGTCTCCATAGGTTTTAGGTCCTTCCACTCTTTACAGTATAATTCAATATCCGTGGTGGTATGAAAGGTGCGAGAACATTCAGCACCCGATGTATCTACCCACCCAGTGGACTGGATACCTGTGCGATGCATGAGACGGAGGACTGGGTCAACATTCGATTCGTATATTTTTAATTTTTTATCCAGGCCCCGGATTGGCTTACGAAGCCTGTAACCCAACCGTCGTCGCATAGTGAGATTGTAGCAGAATATCTGAAGAAACAAACATTCTTCACCGTTTTGAAAACCCCAAACATCTTTGGCTTTAACAACATCGCACCTAACAATAACATCTGGACAAGCATTTTCGATACAGGTGACCATAGCATCTTTGAGGGTACCCCTTGGTATCTTGACGAAAAAATAAGGTGTGAATGAGGTCATCACACATACGGATTTACCGGTGAGGGTTTTCCCGAAAATTCTGATAATATGGTCCTCATCTTCGTCACAAGAATCCCAGGTGAGTACTTGAAACTGTACCATCTTCACTTACTTCGTCATAGCGGCCAATTTTTAATATCTTTTATTAGTAAATGTCTGCAGCGTTGATTGATCTCGTTGCCAAGGGTGCCCAGGATGCCTACATCACGGGTGACCCCCAAGTTTCTTTCTTCCGTCAAAACTATAAGCGTCACACGAACTTTGCCATTAAGCCTGAACGTATGGACTATATCGGTACTTTCGGTGCCGGCAACGAAGTCATGATTCCCGTCCACTCCAAGGGTGACCTTCTCAGCTATATGTGGATCGAGGCCCCCAACATTTCAAACGTCCTCGCGAACACGAACGGTCTCTTCTCTTCGGGGCAGACTGATACCACCGAGTTTAGCCTGTGCATCGGTGGTCAGGAGGTGTGTAAGCTCGACGCCTTTTTCATTCAAGGTGTTCATAACATCCTTTATAAAGATAACTCTGCGAAGACGACGTGCACCGTTACGACCGGAGAGATTAGTGACAACGCCAAGGCGAGTGCGGTGTCGGGGGCCGGTTCAAACTATTATATGATCCCCTTCTTCTTCAGCGAAGATTGGACAAAGTCTTTACCCCTCGTCGGTCTCCAGTACCACGCCGTCGAGATTCGTATCAAGTGCCGTGCGGGCTTCACACCCGCCGCGACCCCCAAGGTGTTCGGGACCTACGTGTACCTCGACACAGAGGAACGCAACCACTTCGTCGAGACTGAACATGAACTTCTCATCACACAGGTCCAACATCAACCCATGAATAACACTGACGTGGACATCGACCTCACGTACTTTAACCATCCCGTCAAAGCTATCCACCTCGTGTCTTCCGCTGTCAACGGTACCTCGTGGGCCGACCTGTACACGTTCGACACCGCCACCATGTACATCAACGGTAACCCCCTCTTCGAGGACATGTCCAGCACTTTCCATCATAACGTGGTTCCCGAGATGCACGCATCCAATCTGCCCGCGTCGACGCTCGATTCTGCCCCCCTGTACACGTGGCCCCTCTGCTTGAACATGAACAAGTCGCAACCCTCCGGTACCCTCAACTTTTCGCGTATCGATAACGCCAAGCTGTCCCTCAAGTCCCCCAGTGGTGGTGGTGGATCTAACATCACTAGGGTCTACGCAGTCAACTATAACATTCTGAGGGTCAAGAATGGTATGGCTGGTGTTGCATTTGGAAATTAATAATTTAATTTTAACGAGGAGCGAGAAAGACGCATGAAATAATTAAACTAACCAGAAGAACCAAAACCCTTGGTACCCCTTTGAGTATCCTTGATTTCTTGCACCTCCTCGATCAGGGGTGTCTCACACTTTTCTAAAATAAGTTGGGCGATTCTATCCCCCTGTTTAATATCGAACTTTTCAGTCCCGTGATTAAACAGAATAACTTTGAGTTCCCCCGTATAATCAGGGTCGATGACCCCTGCACCAGTCTGGATACCATGCTTCACAGCAAGACCTGAACGAGGGGCGATGCGTCCGTAGACTCCCATGGGGATAGTCGTGGCGATACCAGTACTCACAATACCCCTCTCGTGGGCACCAATGCTCATTGTCTCCGTACTGTATAGGTCATACCCAACCGAACCAGGTGAAGCGCGGGTAGGGACGATAGCATCGGGTGATAACTTCTTAATGAGGAGTTTCATTTATATATTTATAACCCTATTCTCTAATATCGTTATCAGTATCAGTATTCACGGGTGGTGGGTCGTTCTTCCGAAAAGACGCTAGTTTCAATGCCATGATACGAGATCTTTCACTACCCGACGCGGTGGCAGTTTTCTCTTTTTTAACCTCTTTAAAACATTCACCTTCTTCATCTACATTTTCTACTACACCGAGTTCCGTGGGTCGCTTCAATTGCCCTCTACCATACTGTCGCTCCAAATTCTTCACTTTCTTCTCTTCAGCTTTACCTGGGTTAGCCGCAGCCTTGTTTGCTTGCTTAATTTTTTTCTTTTCAGCATCGGTCTTGTGAACTGGTGTTTGTTTGAGAACAACCTTCTTGGGTGCCATCTTGTTATATATAATAAGTATTCTTTAACCGATTATAATATCACTGATTTTCATATATTTCGAATTGGGCGAATTTAAAAGATGGGTGCGCCCTCTATAAATAACAGGGGCGGTGTATTTGTCACGGATTATATATTTTGTGTTACGGTCAAGTAGTATTTCAATCTCCCCGTCAAAATGTGTCAATCCAATAAGAGGGATACATCTAGTCCCCGGGAGAATAGTGATAACCTTGAAACAACAAGAACTCGAACCATTAGTGAACGTATTGATAGCAACTGAATGATATAAAGTGGTAGATACGAAGCCCTTATTATAGTACACTTCATTACTTGTATATTTAGATGTAAAATCATCCGCCGCGAAAAAACAATCCTTCACACCCCGAAAAACAACCATGGGTTTAGTTGTAGGAGGGGATTTCTTTATAACACGGCTTATAGTATCGCTTAACATTTTTATTAATGTATCAACAACTTCATGTTTTAATTTTTTTGGTGGTAGTCTTATAAATTTCCTGTACAAAGTGGCAATTTTCCGACCCGATGTATCTTTTTTTGCTTCTTTTATTTCACCCAAAGTCATACCGAAGAACTTCACATCGAAATCAATACTCTTAGTCGTCGTTATATATTCGAGGAATTCGTAAAAAAATGGTTTCACGTTAAATCGGTCATAATCAAATTTCATACCACGTTCTTTAATATTGACATACACATCACCATTTTTAGTATAGGAATACAGAGCGAAACGCTCCCTATTTGATAACTTTGAAATATACTCCTGCATTTTAATGAACCATGTTGTATCAATTATATCGGAGTTTGTATCTCGTTTTAAAACGTGTTTGTAAAAGTTCGATGAAATGTTATCATACCTGAAATTAAGTTTTGTCACTTCATGTCGTTCAATATTTCTAGGTGTCTGAAAAAGTTTATATAAGTCATCCACAATGTCTTCGTCTTCGTAATAGTTGAAATGATAAAGTGAAATACTAATAGGTTTTTCGATAAACGCGTAGGGTGGTAATTTTTTACTATCCGTGTACTTCATGACATTTTTGATTTTGTATTCACTTTTTTTCAATATATTTTTAATTTTTTTAGTAAAAACTTGTTTTAATTGAGAAGATAACTTAAGCCGGGGTAGAAATACCTTTTTCTCTACGGTTGGTTCGAGTAATTTTTTTTTCATAGTTTTAAAATTGTCTATCTTCCCCTTTTGGTTGTCGAATACAGTGGGGTCCTTCTTGAGCGCGAGTTTATACGATTGACCCCCTATCTTCCCACATCGCCTCGTGTGTTTATTGAATACCTCATCGGGAGCACACACGGGTAGGGGTTTGGGGGCCTTCAGTTTTATAGCTGTTTTAGGGGCCTTCAGTTTTATAGCTGTTTTAGGGGCCTTCATACTTTTTGAAAATTTCCACGCGGTTATTTTATTAAACTGGTCATTAAAGACGCTCGGGTCCTTCTTTAACGCAACCTTGAACCCCTGACCCCCTATAGTCAAACAGCGTTTCGTGAGCTTGCTGTACGCTTGGTCAGGTCTGTCGCATGTAGTCTTTTTGTTTTTCATAACCTTTTGAATTTTCTTGATATAATGAGAAAACTCCATTGGATTCTTATTCACACTATTCTTGTATTTTTCACCACCAATTTCAATACAACCTTTAGATTTCTTGTGGTACACCTCCGTGGGCCCACACTTCGGGATGGGCATTTATGTTAACGGAGAAAATTTTACGTTATCATATGCTAAAGTCGTTTATTTTATTATCGAGTGATTAAAATGTCCCTAAAAAGTAGAATGCCTCTCACTGATGCTCATATTACCAGGAAGGTTAATGAGTTGCGTAAAACACAAGGTAAGATTTACGCCCCGCTCAAATATTTCAGGGGACTCACAACTCTAAAGGGGGTCGAGACCCGCTACAAGAAGATGCTCAAGCGAGACTACGAGGGGTTCAAGACAGACGAAGGACAGAAGACAAAAACCTCTTCCTACACGCAGAAATTTAGGAAAATGTACCCGGGAGCCAAATCCCTCCCTGAAATTGCTAAGGCTACTACGATTCCCATGAGGACCGTGAAGACCGTATACAATAGGGGTCTCGCCGCGTGGAGAACCGGGCATCGTCCTGGTGCTTCTCCGCAAGCGTGGGGGTATGCGAGGGTGCACAGCTTCGCCACAAAGGGGAAGACGTACTACACAGCGGATTCTGACCTTCGAAAGTGAACCTAAGTGAGTGTGTTGTATCTTCTCACTCAAAATGTCCGAAAAACTCCGAATAGAAATCAACCAGCTCAAGCTCCGCCTCGTCAACTTGGAATATGAAAACAAGATCCTCAACGACACACTTCAAGAGAAGGAGACGGCTCTCTTGAAGAACAAGATTTTCCAAAATAAACTTTTACAAATCCACGAAGTGTTTAAAAATGCCCTGACGTACCGAAAGCAAACTCGCTAAAAAGACCACTCTGTTCAATGGTCCTTTTTTTGAACTGCAACCCATTTTTATAATTTTGGAAAAGAATCATACATAGGGCATCCGCCACGTCATGCTTTCTTTCCAATATCTCGTAGTACTTGAAATCCTTTAAATATTTACCAGCTATGTTCTCCGTGCGCTCCTTGCGCTGCTCGTAGTCCAGGTGTCCTATACCGAAGTGTTTGTGCATAGAGACGGGACTGATGAGAATAGCCCTTTCCCTAAACATGTAATGAAGAAGAACCTCTACACTACTGATACCCCCGGGTGGTTGTCGCTCGATGAGCACTTGGTCCGCCTGAGAGAATACGTCGGTGTACTCCGTCACGAAATGGCGAATCATGTCGGAGAGCTCAGGGGCTTCATTCGTTTTGAAATCTGTGAGGTCCACCTTCTGAACATAAAGAGGGGTGACCTCCGCCCCCGTACACTCTGCCAAAACTACACCAATGTTGTAATACCCTATATCGATTCCGATTATTTTCATTTATATATATTCATCTACGCTCTTTAACTAACCGCTCGAGTCTATTCACTTCTTTGTTCATAAAAATAGTCAGATGCATCACGGTACCCCCGAGTATCACTTGACCCGCATGTTTCTGGGGTACCACCTGTTCCGCGCGAACCAAGTGAATGCTCGTCTTTTTTTTAGGTGGTGCTTTACTGTGATAGACTGCCAGAACCGCAGCGTCCGTCTTGGTCTCCTTTGGTAAGGTGTCCAATTGAGATACTATGACCACGTGGGCACCAGGGGTATCCGCGG
>Ga0308007_10000494_pt1 | contig 18154 bp, 19 predicted proteins | sample Neamet71_FD_203152 | JGI IMG/M metagenome (GOLD analysis project Ga0308007, IMG submission 203152) | Marine microbial communities from water near the shore, Antarctic Ocean - #71 | ecosystem: Environmental > Aquatic > Marine > Unclassified | place: Southern Ocean | collected 2014-06-07
TCCCTAATGAGCCTGACGTAATGAAGCCTGATCAGACTACAGTGTTTAGCTTTCCTATGAAAGCACCAGAGGGTGCAATAGTTACTGCTGACATGTCTGCCGTTGAACAACTAGAGATGTGGTTAGCTTATCAACGTAGCTGGTGTGAACATAAGCCATCAGTAACTATTAACGTTAAGAATGATGAATGGTTTGAAGTAGGGGCATTTGTATACAAACACTTTGATGAGATGTCAGGTGTGTCATTCTTACCATTTAATGAGCATACGTATCAACAAGCACCTTATCAAGATGTAGATTGGGATACTTATCTAGAACTTCTAGGTAAAATGCCTTCCTCAATTGATTGGGATAAGTTATCTGACTATGAACAAGAAGATAACACAGCAGGTAGCCAGACATTAGCATGTAGTGGAGATAGCTGTGAAATTGTAGACTTAGTTTAATGTGGGTAGTGATAACTAGAAACCAATGTAACTTCTGTGACTCCTCGCTAGCTTTGCTGCGGGGGGTTGCTGGAAGTCAGGTAACTACATACAACATAGAGTCAAGAAGCAGTAAGTGGCTGTTGACTTTTATGCGTAATGCAGGGTACACTACAGTACCACAAATATTTAAACCTAACGGCGACCATCTAGGTGGCTATACAGAACTAAAGGAATATTTTGATGAAACCAGTACGAAAGAATTTTAGCCGAGCATTATACCAAGCTTACGATAAGAAAGCTAAGGACACACTAGTAAAACTTTTAAAAGATAAAGGACATACTATTGTTAATACCGAAGAGAATTATTTTGTTGATGTCGTTTCTCAGAAGGATGGATACACATATTTCAATGAAGCTGAAGTCAAAGTAGCCTGGGATGGAGATTGGCCTGCACATTGGTCTGAGATCCGTATTCCTGAGCGCAAGCAACGCTTACTGGATAAGTATGATGGTACTAATGGAGTCTTAAACTTCTATGTATTTCGTGAAGACATGAAGCAAGTATGGCGTATCAAAGACACACTACTAACTAAAGAAAGTTTAGCAGAAGCTAAGGGTAGGTATATTCAGAAGGGTGAACTATTTTTTCACATACCTTATACCTCAGCAGAGTTGGTTGAAACATAATGGCTAAGTGGAAGTCATCTCGTGTGTATGATGTTCGAGAAGTTTTTAATCAATCTGATGTCGTATCAGGCGTTAGTAAAAAATATGACTCAGTAGAACGTCCCTCACATTATAATCAAGAAGGTATTGAGTGTATCGACTACATCAAGCAAGTGCTTGGACTAGATGGATTCATTGCCTACTGTCATGGTAACATGATTAAATATCAACACCGCTACCGATACAAACAAAATCCTGTAGAGGATATGAAGAAAGCTGAGTGGTATATAAAGAGAATGAATGAAGCACTAGCAGAGAAACATAAATAAGGGCATCTCATGGGCAGACCAACAAAAGCAAAGCAGAACAACTTACCTCCTCTCGCAGAAGAGGCTAAGGCTTTTACGAAACAAAAACGTCCCAAAGAAAAACCTCTAACCAGCCGCATGTATCTAGCAGGACAAGCCCTTTCTGGATTACTTGCGTGTGGTAAAGGTGGAGGTAGGGTTGAAGAGATTAAACGTGAAGCTTACAACTGGGCAGATCATTTATTAGAAGATGAAGAAGACTAGTTTAATCTAGTAAAGCTCTTGTATCTGCTGTCTCTAACCAAGACAGTAGGCCATAGAGTTGAGCACGATCTAAGTCTTCAAACTTTAACTTTTCTGGCATTGTTTTAGATAAACCATTTAAAGCTTTGTCTATTTTTTTCCACGAATATTTACTAGAGACTTCATAGCTAAGGTCTATAGTATCAGTTATACCTGAAGAATCAATATAAAGCATTGTTTTAGCAATTTCTTTTTTATCTGATACTAACTTCTTCCATCTTAGTTTTTGTTTTTCTGGTGAAAAATCTGCAAATCCCATTTCTATAAGGTTAGCTGAACCTTCTTCAATAGATAAGAACATAAATTCATTATACTTATTAGCCGCTTCAGGTGCTTTTCGTGATATAGAACTGGCGGCATTAAGAGTGTAAGGCTCTAAACCCATCATATTCATAATACGTTCTGTTGATGTTAAACGTATTGGTCTACTACCTACTACTTTACTAAGCTGTACAAATGCAAGCCCTGATGAAGCTTGTTGAGACTGAGCTACATCTGTATTACCAATCAATACATCCAGTATTTCATCAATATACCTAGTAGATTTATTTACAAAAGCATTACCTTGTTTACGATCTTTCAAAGCTCCATCAGATCCAGAAGCTACACTTACAGCAAAGTTAAGTGGTTCTAGTGGACGAGTTACACCTGAGATTACCTGAGATCCAATAAGAGAACCCGTTCTTTTTAGGCTACGCATAAATTGATCACCACTAGGATCTAGAGCACTGTTAAATATTTTTACTATGTCGTCAGAAGTACTGGTAAAGTTACGTGTAAAAGATTTTAAACCTATATCTTTACCAACTTTTTGTAGTACTTCAGCAGGTACTTCTTCATCATTTAATATATAAGACCAAACTCGTGCACCATACTTAAGGTGAGATAAAGGATAACTATATTGAACAGTTTGTATTTCTCCTGTCTCAGGGTTAATTATTTGATCAATTGCCAAACCTTTTTTTCTATTCTCGTACTCAGTTTCAGCCATAGCATAAGCAGCACCTACTGTTAACATGTTACGTACAGTTAATTCAGAATATGTTTTATTTTTATACTTACCTAAAGGTTTAGCAAGAAAAGCTAAGGGTGTGTTTTGTACAACAGTATCTACTGTACTATTAAAGAAACGTCCAAATGGCATAAGTAAACCTAATCCAGGTATATTACGTACATCTTCAAAGAACCCTGCAATTTGACCAGTAACATCTGGACCTTTATAAGACCTAGCAGATATTCTATCTAGTGTAGTTTGGACTGCTTGAGATTCCAGTTCTCTATAGCTTTTAGTGTTTATCATTTTAGCAGCGTTAGGATCGGTAAAAAATTCTTCAAAGGATTTATTAAAAGCAACTCTAAGTCCTTTATCTAATTGAAAGATCATCTCTTGAGACTTGGTAATAGCATCAACCCCTTTAGTTAAAGATATTACCTGCATAAAATCAATTACATCGTCTACCTTTGCACCTATTAGTTGTGTACCAGGAGACAAGGATGAGTCAGAAAGAATTTTACTAGTGTCTTCAACACCACCTGCTATAACATTTGATAGTTTTTTTAATTGCTCTCCACGTAACTCAAGTAAAGATTTATAAGAGTCATAAGTCAAATTAGGATTAAGAGTTAATTTAACTCTATTAGCATTAGCCTTTAAAATTTGAATCATTACACGTTTAGGATTTTCCCCAGCATCTAGAAGACCTGCAGCTTTTTTAAAAGAACCTATACCGCCATGAAGTAGGGCAGTTCCAACATCTGTAATAGACCCTAACCCACTAAGCATAGCCCAGCCTGTAGCATTAAGAGCACTGGTTGAAGGGTGTGTAACAATAGTACGAATAACACGATTTTGCAATGCTACTGTACCCTCATAGGATTTGGCTACTGTTTGTTTTAAGAATGTAGTTTTACCATCAACTTCTTTTTTAGCTCCCATTAAACCTAGATCTAATGCATCATCTATAAATTGTCTAACTGTATAATCTTCAATACTTGTACCATTCTTCTTAGATCCTTGGCTTGCAGCATTCATAATCCTAGCACCAGCATTCATTTTATCTGCAAACTTATTTGCAAAATTTTCAATGCTCATATTTTCTAAGTCTATTATTTTAGAACCTGTAACTTTTTCCCAAGCTTTACCAAAAGCTTTTATTTCTTGTGGGTCTGAAGCTTTAATAAGATCTACAATCCAATTAGAATACTTATCAGTATTAGCCCTCTTAGTATAAGTTAAACCTTCTTCGTAAGCTATTTGAGAAAGACCTTTAAGATGTGTTATATTTCGTCCATTATCACCTATACCAAGAAGCATATCTACAAAAAATTCTGAGTCTATATCCTCTAACTTACGTCCTTTAGCAACTGCCTCTTCCCAAGAACCTTTTATTAACACAGTTTTATCATCAGCATACTTAGTAAGACTTTCAGCAAACTTACCTAAAATATTTGCTTCACTTGCTTCAGGTGTTTTTACTGTAAAAGAAGGCAATCCAATATCAGGATTTTTCTTTACTATACTACGAACTTGTACGCCACTCAATATAGCAGATCCTACAAAGACTAGACCTAAAGAGTACCTGTTTATTTTTTCTTGTATGTTTGTTTGAACTAGACCACTCTGATAACCGTACTCCATACCAACACCAACAACAGCTTGAAAACCTCCTTGAGCTGCTAGCTCACGAAAAGCTCCAACTGTTTTAAGTTTTTTTAAACCTTGTCCATTTAATGCTTGTAAGGTAGCTGCTTTAGTCACAGTTTTACTTGTGGACTCTTTACCCATTTCAATTAAAGCTTTAGACATAGCAACTTCACCAGCTTCACGTATGGTTATCTTTGTTGCACCATCCTTAGCACTTGCTTTAGCCATAGCTTTTAGAGCTTCTTTTTTTGCAAAGTTTGTAGCAAGCTTTAATGATCCGCCAGCTGCAAATTTACCTACTCCAAAACCAACTAAGTTTAGTGGATCAATTATAATACTTCTTGCGTAATCTTTTACACCTTCAATTTTTTCACGGGCAGTTGTTTCTTTTCCAAAAACAAAAGCAAGATCTTCATATATCTTGTAAGCTTTACCTGTAACAACGTTAGCTTTTTGATCACTACGAATTTCACGAAGAAAGTCTAATTCTTTTACACCATAGTAACTGTTACCACTAGATACTCCACGCCTACTGTTCATAAATCTATCTACAATAGTCTCACGATCCTTACCTTCAGTTGCCTGAGTTCCATAACGAAGATTAACAAAATCCAGTATAGGGTTAAATAAGGCATCGTTTTCTACTATGTCATTTTGAGTATATGTACCAGGTTCAGGAATATTTAAAGGGTTCTCTACCTCGTCTAATACTTCTTCAACGGAATCATCGAATTGATCAAAGATGTTTCCTTTTTTTTCTAGTACTCTTTTAACAGGTTGAATAGCTTTAACAGGGTCAACGGGATCAAATTGATCAAAGATGTTTTCTTTTTCTTCTTCCACGTTTTTAACTTTCTATTATTTTTCTAGGTATACACTTGGATCAATTTTAAACTTTTCTCGAAATTCATCTATATTTTCAATTGTAGGATTTTCCCTAAGAAATTTTATATCATTTGCTTCTGGAGCTCGAATGGGTATAAACATACTAATCATTGGGTTTTTATCAATGTTTTTATATGCTGGATCTTTTAATAAGTTTTGTACTGTTTTAGGTGTCATTACCATTCCATATGCTCGTTGTTTAGCTTCATCTCGTACAAAACTGTCAGAAGATCTCATGCCATCTCTGATTTTTATGAGATCATTTAAAGCATTTATATATTTAGAAATAACTTTATTATCTTTTACTACAAGAGCTTCTTCTTTTTTTAATTTGTCTGAAGTATTTTTTATTAAGGTAATTAGGTTTGTATTTACAAAAGCATTTACTAATTGTACTTGTTGTTTGTCTTGTTCAACAGTTCTAATATTCTGATTGGCAGTATTAAAATCATAGGTAACTACAGTATTTGTTCTTGTTTTTCCTAAACTTATTAATTGTTCTACTAACTCTGGGTTCAATGTCTTACCGCCAATAATATCTTGAATCTCTTGATTTACAATTTCAGAATTACCTTCTGAGTAATCTATAATATTAAAGATATCTACAATTTCTCTAGGACCTAGTGTTGTCCCACTATTTTTAGATAAAGAATCTAATGTTTTTATTATATTAGTAGCAGCAGCTCCATCCCCTGATACTTGATTTGTCCAAGAATTAATTTCTTTGACATCATCTTCATTATAGTTAAAATCCTTTACATTCATCCTATTTTTAAGTCTAAGAACATTTTTAGCATTTTTGGCTGCAGTATCAGATGAGGTAGCACTTGAAGCACCAGGTAGATTAAGTAAATCAAAAATCTTAGCTCGAGTTAAAGTCTGATCCATTTCTTGAGCTTTAATTGCACGTTCTTCTGCACGTGTAGTAAAGCCCAAAGATTCCTCGTCCTTCTTAGCTTGAATGACTGCATCATAACCTTTTTCTATTCCACCCCACTTACCCATTAGACAGTCCTCCGTGACATAAGACCCATTGGTTTTTCTTTTTGCATTGATTCTTCTTCTAGAGTTTCAGGTGTTTCTTCTACAGTCTCGGACATTTCATCCATAGAAGATAAATTAACTTTACCTGTATTATCAAATTCATCTAAAATCTTTTGAGATTTTTTATTTTGAATGGCGTAGTCAATTTCTTCTTGATTAACTTCATTAGGATCATCAAGACCCTCATCAAATTCTATTCCTGCAGCTTTAGCATTACCTGTAATAAGCTCATGTATAATTGGTGCTATTATAAGACTAACATCAATACTGTGCCGACCTTCTGATACAGCTGCACGAAGTAGACCTTCTACTAAAGTTACTACATCTATACCCAACTCAAGAAAGTTTAAAGTAGCTTTAGTTTTTTCTGGTGTATTTAAACGTTTTATATGAAACAACAAAGCATCTTCAGGATTGTCTATCTCAGGAGGATTTTCCCAAGGAGAGTTCTTTGGTTCTGAGGTCAATGACTGACCAGGTATTGGTGCACTAAACATTCTTATTGTCCTTCTTTATTCTGAGGTAAACAAATTAGATTCAAGCTCTCGTCTTTTAGTAAGACCAGGGAGCTTCTTCTTACCAGCCATATCATATTCTAACATCATCTCAGAGATTTCTCCATCTCCTCTTGTTCCATTTTCTGTTAAACTAACTAAACCACCCTTACCTAAGTTGTAAGTAAAACTAGTAAGAGCTGCAATTTGATTTTCATTCCATTCGTAACCATGTTGTTTTTTCATAGCTACTACGTCTTTTTTAGCTTGAGCTGTAGAATTTTCTAACCTTGTCATAGCCTCTTCGTAGCTGATAACTTCGTCTTCACTTGTAGCTCTTGTACCAAATCCAATTGCGTAACGTTTACCATCCCAGTATGCTTTATACTCGGATTGATTATTATTTTCAAAGTTTGCTATAATTTGTGCTGTAGATTTATTTTTTTCGTTGTCTGTAACTTCAACCATACCTGCAGATTCACCTGTAGGTAATTCCTCTGTAATAAGAAAACGACTATCAGCATCCCCTGGTGGACCTGGAGGCTCATTATTAATTTTAACCCCAAACTTTTTTAATAGTTCTAAATTCTCATCAGTAATTTTATTAAAGGCTTCAGTTAAAAAATCATCTCCTAATTCTTGTTCAAGACTGGCACGTCTAGGTACGATACCACCTAGCTTTGTATCATCATCCTCATCTATAAAACGAGAACGTTTCCTACCTGTAAGACCTTTTTTTTGAAGGCGCATTTCTGTATTTTCTCTAGCAGTGGTTAATAGAGATTTATATTGTAAAGCATTTGTCATTTTTTTATCCTGAGTTACTGTAGATCTGAGCACCTACTTTAATTATACTTGACCACATACTTGTTTCCTCTGCATCATCTCTTGCTTTTGCATACTCTTCATATTTCTTATCAGCGAGGATAATATCTAATGCACGATCCTTAGCAGTCTCAGAACCTTTATAAGCATAGTCCATTAAGTCACGTTCACGTTGCCATATCTGATCAAGAGTACCTTGAGTAAATGCATTAGCTGCTTGAGCTTGTTGCATGTTAGCTTGATTTTGTGATGCCGCATTTACAGTAGAAAGATTTTGTCTCCACTGTGCATTAGCTTGTGCTATAACCAAAGCATTCTGCGAGTTAAACTGTCGCCGTTGATTCTCAACTTGAGCATTAAATTGCATTGCTGCATTCTCTGCACCAGCATTAAATTGGCTAGTGGTATTTGTTTGGGTAGCGTTAAACTGTTGTACTTGATTAGCCATGTTAGCCATAAATTGTTTAGTTTGATTTTCTGAAGCTGAATTAAATTGTTTAGCTGCATTCTCTGCCGCTTGATCTGTAAATAAAGCTTGGACAATAGATTGAGACTTAAACATTTCTGTCTGTTGATTGTTACTTAAATTCTGCATATCCATTTGTAAGAAAGCTTGTGCATTTTGTACTGCTGCTTGTTGATGATTAGCTAAATTTGCCATGTCTAGATTAGCAAGAGCAGCTGCTTGACCCATTACCATAGCTTGATTATTATTTAAGTTAGCTAAGTTCATTGTGTTAGCACTACGAGAGTTCTCAAGTGCAACAGATTGTTCAGCTGTAAAATTCATATTAGCTATATCAGAAATCTTAGCTGAGTTAGCTACACGAGACTGGAAGCCTTGATCAAATTCTTGTCCTATAAATGCCGCACGTTGTTGTGCTGATAGCATAGCACGTTGTTGACGGTTTGACAAGTTAGTCATTTCAAAACCTGCAACAGTCTGAGCATCCTGCATAGCTATGGGTAAAGCAGATTCCATTGCCGCTTGTACAATAGCTTGACCAGCCATTGATGATGCACCTAAACCACGAGCCGCCATCTGTGCTGTAGCATTACGCATTGCACCAGCTGCCCATGAAGGAGTAGCACCACCATCAAAGTCTTGCATTAGACCATCTAGTTGACCCTTTACAGTAGCTTGAGCAGAAGGAGTAGCACTAGCTGCTTGTACTTGTTCTGTAAACGCCGCTGCTTTAGCCGCATCAGCTACACCAGAAATAAGTTCTCCTGCTTGTATTTCTCGTTGAACAGGGTTATTCATAGCAGTAGCCGCACCAGAAGCGGCAGACAGAGCAGTTACAGCAGAGGTTGTAGGATCTTTAGTAGCAGCATTCATAACTCCTTCTGCAGAGACTGTGCCTACAGCCGCACCAGCATTTGCAACAGCGGCTTCTACTGCAGGTGTGCTACTTGCATTGGGTGTTACTGTTGCTGTAGTAATTGGAGCAGGAGCTTCAGCAGTAGCAGTTGACGCAATAGTAGAAGGATCTATCATTGCTCCTGGCTCAGTCATAGCACCAGTGTCTGTAGCTATTGTACTACCTGCAAGGTTAGCATCTATAGTAGCAACATCAGCTGTTTTAGCTAAAGAACGAGGATCAGATAAAGAAGTTTTTACTAACTTACGAACATCTGTAGCTGCATCAGCACCACCTTCGCCTTGAGCTTCTCTAATAGTTGTATTTAAAGCTGTTACTTTAGCATTAAGTGCAGTTGATATTTTATCTGCATTGTATGTTACGCCTGGTTTTGGAACAGCTTGTGCTCTCTGAACCTGTAAGCCACCCTTAGCAATAGCATCTAGACCTTCGCCAGTAACAGCTGACACTGCAGCATTTAAAGCTTTTACATATTCAGCAATAGCTTTATTATCTTTTACTACAATAGCTTCTTCAGCTTTCATTAAAGCTTCTGTTTCAAACTCTTTACCTGCAAGTTCTGCCATAGAAGATTTAAACTTTGGTAGCTCAGGAGTACCTCCGCCCTTACCCCCAAACACAGCTCGATCACGAAAGTGAACACTAGGCATAAAAGGATTATAAAGATGTCTGCTCATTTTTTAAACTCTTTCGTATGTCGTTTATCTGGATCGTGTAACCTACGCCAGTTTACTTTTTCTTTACGGTTATAAGTAATAAAGTGTTCCTTACGGATACTAGACATTACTTGTCTTGCATGTCCATAAGGTGTTATAAATTCAATGCCCCAAAGTTCATTCTTGTCGTTGGATACATAGTCATCTTCCGTTACATAATATTGATTATTTAATAAGTCTTTACTATCTTCTTTATCTAACCAACACCAAGTAACTAGTCCTATAGGTTTATTGTCTTGATAATACAAACGTATACGATTATGTTTTATAGGAGCTATAAGAAATCTATAGACATCCTCTACGTTATAAACCCTGTGCCACTTACTCTGTCTGAATAATTCTAAACCATCAGCTAAAGCTTTATTATTATCTATTTGCATCTCTATAGTTAAACTCAAAACACCTTAAAAGTCAAGTATTATATAGTATTAGTCAGCTAAAGGATTGTCTAAAGCTCTCTGTAGTTTACCCATTAGTCTGTCTTCTAACTCTTTCATGTCAGTGTTCTGTGAAGTCCTAACACGTTCTCTTTGGTTCTCGAAACGAACCTCAGCTGCATCTATCATTGCTCTTATCTTATCTTCACTTTCACGTACCATATCTTCGATACGATCTGTCTGTTGTTCAATACGTAAGATGTCATCCTTCAGGCCGTTCTTAATGTCTCTAGTATACTCGACACTCTCTTCTACCTTTTCAGATATACCAACTATCTTAGCATCATTTACTTCCATCTGTTGCTGATACTCTCCCAGATCCAGACCAGCAACCTCTTCAATTTTTTGATACATAACAAAGCCGCCGTACAAACCCCCGACAACTGTAGATATAAATATGAATATAGCCGTAATAGAACCCAACGACATTTTAACACCACCAGCTTTAAACTCATGACTCTCTATCCCTTCAACTTTTGTTAAATCTACCATTAATTTTCAAAGTCCATTCCTTCACTCGATCTTAACCCTGCTTCTTGTAAAGTCTTTAATTGAGCTAATTCATCTCGTAGCTTTTGTATCTCTAGTCTGCGCTGGGCTAACTCTATTTGATATAAGTCGTCACAGTTTATACGTGAACGAGGCTTGTCTAAAGGAATAACTATACGAGCATAAACCCCTATGTCCTTGCCACGACTGTTTGTATCTAATCCAGAAAGTACTCCTGTTACACCATACTCAAGGTTTACACCTCCACCTACTGCGTTACTACATCTTAGATTACCTGACGAAAACGAGTCTGACTGGTAGTTCATCGGTGGGTTAGGTAAAGATAATGCCAACGAACTACTGTCTGCGTAAGCTGTACCAGCCATAAGAAAAAGTATAAGGGCTAGTCTCATACAGGTTTGCCATCAATCCTAGAACATATCTTAGATGATATTAATGTACTTGATTTTGTAGTCTTCTTAACCTTAGATGTAGTACAAATGTATGTAGCTATATCTAAATCTGACTTACGTATGTATACATCAAAGTCTTTACGTTCTTTGTAACCTACCTTTATAATCTTATACGTAGATGAAAAGGGTAAGTTGTTCCAGTTTAAATCAAACAGTTCTATCTGGTAATACTTAACCTCTTCTCTAGAATTAAACAAGGACATCTCTGCCTTAACAACCCCAGCAACGTGTGAAGGTTTTAGCATAGGATATGCAGGTGTCATCTCATGCCCTGATAGGGCTGTTGCCCAAAGCAGAAACGCTATGATGATACTACTTCGCAATACAACTAGCCAACACAACAGCCGTGTATGTGCCTCCTGGTAGTGGTTTTGCTGAACCATAGATAGCACTTGAAGCAGTGCTGAACCATGTTGATCCTGCAAGTGTTAGGTTAAATATAGTGCTATTACCTACCACTGTCTTAGCGGCATTGTAGGCTGACATACCAGCAACAGATGTCTGTGTAACTAATGTACTACCAGTCCAAGCAACAGTGTCACTAATTGTAGGAGAAGAACTAAACGCTGTAGGATGTGTTATATTAGCTGTGTAAGCATCAGCAATAGAAACATCGTATCGAACGATAGGTAGTACACCCCCATCAGCAGGGGTTGTGCTTAGTTTACTAGCAATCGGGTTGCCGTAGACACCTGCTTTAGTTGTTTGTATTACACACTTAGCTTCTACGTTACCTACAATATCTACATTAGCAAATACTGGTGACGCACAAAGTAAAAGTGCTATTATAGAATATTTCATATTAAACCTCATTTGTTATACTGCATGTTGACCATTTGTTCGTGCAGTAATTGTTGCGCTAAGTTATTACGTAAAGCTTTCTTATTGTCAGGTATCTCTGAATCAGCTAACATAGTAGCATCTTTATATGCACCGCCATTAATCCTAGCATTATAATACATATTTATATTAGTTTCAAGGTTAATAGCCATGATAATATCAGACTGTCCTTGTGTTTTAAACAGGGTTAATGCATTAGCAGATGCAGTTAATCCCATCTCAAGTCGTGTATCTTCTTCTTCTTCCTCTTCTGATAGTATAATATTACCATCCGAATCATACTCAAACTCTTTATCCGTATCTATTGTACTTGTTACTGCATCATCTTCTAGTGCATCATATATCTCTACTACAGGAATGACTGGTATAGGCTTAACGTAGCCCGGACAGGCGGGGTTAGACTGTTCGTCATAACATTCATCTATCCTGAAGTTATACAGCACTGTTGCGTTTGTTACAGAGCCTGTACCTTCTACGTCAATTGATCCATCACCCCAATTAGTTGCAGAGCTATGAGCAAGAGGAAAGTACTTGACGATACTGTTACCCGGAACGCCTGACCAATCATCAGTCTCTCTAAAGATATAACCATCACCTGACGCATTACGATTGCCAACATGTACCTTCATGGCATCTTCAGGGTTCTTGATAGTTGTATAACGATAAAACAAACCACTTACATCTAAACCTGGAATAGATGGTAAGACAGAAGCCATACCCCAAGATAATGCCGTAGATGCTGCATTACCCGATACCCCATAACTGTAGGGATCAGAGTACGAGCAAGAAGGCCAGAGTACTAAGGATAACACTAAGACCCGTTTTAGTTTCTGTATTACCATCGAAGAACCTTTTAATAACATCGTTCTGATCTCTTTCAATCTCATCTTCTACTGATTGCATTTCCCATGCAAGTCTAGCTTTGTCACCTACTAAACCATCTTTAGGACAAGGAGTACCTGCGTTCATCATTGCATCAAACACTCTTTCGTCTTGGCACATTACGGACACGGCTGCCACTTTCATCCCCATATCGTACATGGTTTTGGCGTTTTTTAATTTTTCACAATTCATATCTCTAACCGTCCGACCCGCAGAAATACCTAGTATCTGTGTCTGAACCGCACCAGCTACACCTACAGTACACAAGTCAGAGTTACTTGCACTTATCTGTGGTGATATTGCGCTAGGCGGTGGACTGTTAATAGTTGTATCCATTTTACCATCAGATGTTACAGTTGTGTCAGTACGTATAGTATCATCTGCATAAGCAGAGCTAGATACTACAAGTAAAACTAAACTGATAACTATACGAAACATATTAATCACGATCACTCATCTTTTCTACTGCTATACGAATAGCTTTTATATTCTCATCCATTCGTCCCATAGTTACAGCTTGTGACTGTACTATATTTTCTAATGCAATTAACCTAATTTCGTGACGTACAATATCCCTAGAGTTACTTTCAATGTCACTGTTAAGTGCAGATACAAACCATACTAATGCTATAGTCTGACCTATTATAGCTAGTACAAATGTAGCTGGGATGCTCTTAGATAAATGCCACTCTTGCGTTTCCATTTTGATATCCTTTAGTTAAGCTAAAATTACCAAGGCATCCCAGATGTGGATGTTGGTGTCGCAAGTTCAGCTATCTGAGCATCATTTGCCGCTTCAGTATCAGCTTTGGTTACTTGTTCGTGTACCCAAGATAATACGTTTGCTTCTGTTAGATCAGCGTAAGCAATATAATCTGCATCTGATGGCACACCTGTATGTGAAGTTGTACCAAAGCTTGATGCATTGTTGGTTCCATCTGTGCTTTTGCAACGCCAGTGAGCTTTTCTTACTGAGTTGTCAGATGTGTCTCGATCTAGTACAGAGATAGACCATGTGTGTGTTGTTGGCATGTTCTTTATCCTTCTAGGGTTGTTATGCGAGCTTCAAGTTCTTGAATTGTTTTAACCAACAAAGGCACAATTTTAGAGTGGTCTATTTGTTGGTTTAGTGGGATTGTGTGTGTTGCAACCCATTTACTGTTTGAGGGAAATTTTGCAGCCTTTCTAACATCACCAACAGACTTACCATCAGGGATAATATCGTTTTCTGTGTAAAGAATATCTGCTTTTCTTTTTGTCCAAGATTCTTCTGTTATTCCTTGAGAAACAACTTCATCACTTGCAGACAATACAACATTTGCAACAACATGAGTAGCATCTTTTACACCAGTAACAGCATCTGGAACAACCGTAGCTGCTTCGTGCGCTAAGAAACCATCAACTGTAGTGTCAGCATCAGCAATAAAGTTAAATCTTGCTGGCTTAAGTTGCTTGAGGCGAGTTGTTGCATCCCAATTATAGTCTACGTTTTCTTTGAGGCGGTAGTCTGAAGATGTGTTAAAAGTTGTTGCTCCTATTCCGTTGACTTTGATACTTCCCCTTTCAGCACCATCGCTTCTACAAAATGAAATAAAAGTTGCAAGCGCACTATTAGTAGTGTTCGCTCTAGCGTGTCTCATTTTAACAAGAACACTATCTCCAGTATCGTCTTGATAAAAATTTCCTGCCATCGCAGTACCAACAGCTTGTGCATTCATAGCGGCACCATCAGTATCTAAATCCATATCACCAAAAAATGCTTGAGAGTTATTGTCCATATAAAGACCAATATTGCCACCACCATCTGAAATCACGATGCGGTTGCTTGCGGTGCGGAGGTCTATTTCTGCGTTGCCGTTGTTGCGGCCTATGATGGTGTTGCTAGCCCCAGTTGTGATACTCGTTCCAGCATCTGCGCCGACAAAGGTATTTGTTCCGCCTGTTGTTAAAGCACCACCAGCGTTGCGACCTAAGGCTGTATTTTCACTACCTGTAGTAATTGCATCACCTGCTTGGTATCCAACTACTGTGTTTCTATCACCAGTCGTAATTGCAGTACCTGCTTCGTCACCCACAGCCACGTTGAAGTTACCACCAGATGCTATTGAGTTACCTGCGTTGACACCAAGGCGTAAATTAGATGTACCTGCTGTAGCAGTTATAAGGTCTGCACCAGTTGCAATACCTACGTCAACTGAAGAAGTAAGAGTTGCTCCAAGTACTACACGGTCTGCTATTGTTCCAGCAACCATCGTTCTAAAATGAAAACTTCCGTCTTCAGTGCCGTCAGTAACGTCATCAGCAATAACTTTTAAACCTGCGTAAGCCGCAACATTTCCCCCAGAATCATCACCAAAAAAATTAACATTAGCTACTTCGTCTCCATCAGCAGGAGAGGCACTATCTTTTTGAAACGTAAGAGCAGGGGGATTAGCGTCAGCATTAGTGTTTTTTATGGTTAGCATTGGTTTTGAAGAACCAGAACTTTGTAAAGTAACACTGTCATTTACTGTTAAAGTAGATGTTATATCAACAGCACCGCTGCTGTTCATTACCATCCTTGCGTTACCACCAGCAGTTCCCATACTTAAAGAATCACTATTATGGTCATAACTTAGATTGCCACGATTTCTAGCTGAACCTGAAGTGCCGTCTGCAAAGAAAATGTTTTGTTTATGACTTGTGGCGCTTGCAGCAAGAGTTATCCCACCTTCATCGGCGGCGGCAACTACTAGCTCATTTGCTAAATAACTTGCTGGAGAATTCGTGCCAATACCAACAGAACCCCCACTCGGCTGTAGAACTAAATCATAAGCTTCGCCAGTACCATCTTCTCGCATCACCTGTATCCAAGCATTACCACTTGAACCATCAGCACCAAGATATATTCCATGTTGTTCATTAATAGCCAGTCCAAGTACACCACTTGCAGTACCTAATGTTGGATATGTCGTTCCACTTGGAGCATCAACATGAAGCATTGTATTAGGCGAACTCGTGCCAATACCAACTTTATTATTAAAGATAGCAGTACCAGCGTCAGACATATCTAGGGTTAGGGCTGTAATTTCATTACCACCATCATTGCCCATGAATATCATGTCTTGGTCTGACGGTTCAGACTTAATATGAAAATTGCTACTACTTCTAAAAAATGATCCGTAGGCTGTTCCGGCATCTTTTAAGATGACACCATTGCCAGAACCTTGACTGTCTGCATCAAGGATGATCTCTCCTGCTGCATCAATAGTGAAATCACCTGTAGCTGTAAGTGTCGCTGCGTCTAACGTCATAGTATCTACTACTACACCTGCGTTGGCTGTTACTACACCAGCAACTGCTAGAGTAGATGCCATATCTACAGCACCATCAATGTCTACGACATCAAGGTTAGTAGTACCAGCTACATCAATAGCTCCACTAATATCTAAGGTAGCTGCATCTAGCTCACCTGTAATTGTTAAGTTACGTAATCCAGTATAATCTTTGTTAGAGTCTAAAATCACTGCCTTAGATGCTACGGCTGTACCAATAGCAGTAGAACCAATGTCTAAAGCGTTAAGTTCACCTACGACTGCTGTAATACCATCTAGGGCGTTTAGTTCTTCAGGCGTAGAAGTAATTTGTGTATTACTTGCTGCAGCTAATACAGGAACTGTACCTGATACGTTAGGTAAAGTAATTGTTCTATCGGCTGTTGCGTCTACAACTGTAAGTGTAGTCTCGTGAGCATCAGCAGTAGCACCTTCAAATACAACAGCATTGTTAGCACTCATTGTAACTGAGTCTACAGTACTAAGTGTACCACTAACAGAAATATTAGTAGCAGAAAGAGTACCTGTACTTGGGTTATACTTTAAATCACCATCGGATTCTAAACCTAAGTTACCACCATCTAAATCTCCACCTGCAGTAAAGACAATAGCGTTGTTTTCGTTAGTGTTTTCATTGTCTGTAATAGTAACTGTTGTAGCTATTGCTGCTGTACCTGAAGTATTTTGATTACCAGAAGCGTTAACTCCGGGCAAGTTTATGTTAGCTGAACCATTAAAGGATACTCCACCAATAGTTCTAGCAGTTGTTAAAGTAGCTGCTGAACCTGTAGTATTTTGATTAAGTGTGCCAATTGTAAAGTCTAATGTGTTGTCTGCATCTTGGTAAGTAACTGTAATACCTGATTCAGTATTAGAGCTAACCATAGCTCCGACAGTATCGGAAATAACTTCAGCTAAAGCTGTACCATTAACTGTAATAGCATCAGCTTCTAGTGTACCGTCAATGTCTGCATTACCTGATATGTCTAAAGAACCTGCATCAAGCTCACCAGTAAGTGTTATATTACGAAAGCCTGTTATATCTTTATTTGAATCAACAACAGCCGCTTTAGATGCAGATACTGTACCAGCAGTAATATCATCTATACTTTCTAAGTCATTCTCATTAATAGAAGCACTACCTATTACAAAACTTGTACCTGTAATAGCTGTACCAGTAATAGCTGCCGCACTTGATCCACCAATAACAGCACCATCTACAGTACCACCATTAATGTCTGCAGTATCTGCAACAAGACTATCTATGTTAGCTGTACCATCAATAAATAAGTTTCTCCACTCTTGTGAAGCACTACCTAAGTCATATGTATTGTCATCATCAGGTATAATATTTGAGTCTACATCTGCACCAAATACAACATTGTCTGAGGCTGAATCACCTAGAGTTAATGTACCACCATTAAAGGTGGTAGTACCAGTTACAGTGAGATTACCACCAACATCTAAGTTACCATCAATATCAGCATTACCTGATATATCTAGCGTAGCTGCATCAAGTTCTCCACTAAGAGTAATATTAGTAGCACCTGTTATTGCACCGTTTAATGCAACTGCACCATTAATGTCTATAGTAGTAGCAGCAATCTGTATTTCTGTATCTGCAACAATGTCAAGTTGACCATCAGCGGAAGAATTAATATATATAGCAGTGTCACGAAACTGTATTTTCTCGTTAGTAGATATAAGTAAGTCATCAGAAAACTGGAAGTAGTCTTCATCTTCCATCCAAGTAAGTACACCATCATTACTGCCACCATTCCAAGTTAACGTAATATCACCAGTGTTTGTACCAAATACAATACTATCAGATAATAAAATAGAAATTGCACCACCTTCACCTGCTGTACCATCGTGTGTGTGACCTGTACTAGAGGCGAAAGCAGCCAATAGCTGATCGTACTCATTATTAAACAGATCCGAGTCGATAACATCGCCATCAGTAAATGTAGATTGTCTTGTGTATGTAGCACCCATTTAACGTCTTGCTCCTAATTGGTATTCTA
>Ga0308007_10000495_pt1 | contig 18140 bp, 19 predicted proteins | sample Neamet71_FD_203152 | JGI IMG/M metagenome (GOLD analysis project Ga0308007, IMG submission 203152) | Marine microbial communities from water near the shore, Antarctic Ocean - #71 | ecosystem: Environmental > Aquatic > Marine > Unclassified | place: Southern Ocean | collected 2014-06-07
GTTCTTTAGATCTACATCACCTGTCATTAGTCGTTTATATTCCTCTGGATCAAAATTAGGCAAAGCAAGTTCAGTGCCTCCGTCACCTAATAACGTCCCAACAATTATCACCCATTTTTCTAGACTGCCCGTGAGTGTGCCAGATTGAATTTTTTGTTTATCTTCACAGGTAATCCATTGCCCCAAAAGCTTGTTACCCGCATCTAACTGCATATCCTTTTGCCATTGAAGTAGTCTTTTTTCTGCCTCCGTCTCGCCTAAAATGCAGTAGCCATCTGGATAGGGAAGATCAACAAAAGCGTTATCAAACCTGACATTAATGCTTTCTGCTGCTCTAGTTCCTGAAGATACTAGCAATAAAAGAATGCATGTTATTGTCAAAATGTGGAACTTAGAAACATAATTTAACATTTTTAAACCTGTCCGTTTATATGTCTTCTAAATGAGAAAATCATCTATAAAACAATAACTTTACTTCAATCAGTCTTTAATATCTAGCATCCACGTAAACAGCTCACGATCATAAGGGAGCATTTGTCACACTGTTATCAGACCTTGCACTTATTTTTTCTATCTATCCCTTATTGGTAAATATGTAATGTACTGTAATGTACTGTGTTAGGCTAAATAGAAGCTAAGGTAAAGCTATAGCTTTAAGCAGGCCATTAATTGGCATTACCCCTACCACCTTTTGAACCACTGATTGATTTGACTCTAATCCGGCAATAAGAGTCTTCGTATAGACCGTCCATTTCACTCGAACCATACAGTTCGCCATCCCTCTCAAACATCGACACCAATAGCTCTAACTCTGGGCCTTCAACCCCCGCCAAATGCTTAAACTCAATATCTGTCAAACGCCCCTGATACCACAAAGCCATCTTAATTTTTTCTTGAGCTGAAAATAATACTGCGGGTAATGTGTGAACAAGGGAGTTACGCTGCGCCATATCACACTTGGACCATTCGATACTCTTCTCCCGCTCAGACCTATCTCTGCACTGTTTTATGTCATCAGCAGTAACCTTCATAGCGTTAGGCTGGTAGGCCCGATAAACATGCTCAACAGTCGCTATCACTTCAGCTTCTTCTAGTGGGGGAATGCAGTTACGTGAAACGTCCTTACAGGCTTCTAACGCAATAGCCATGTCTAAATCTTGCCCCCTATAACTTGAAGCAAGCTTGAATATTGCAGTGTTTCGCTCACCCTTAGCCACGCCTATCTTCGACGGTGGTTTCGTATTCTGGGTATCATTTATCCAGTTAACCATATCCATGGTCATTTCTTCGGGTGGAACGTCATGGATGACCTTATACGCCGACCCACCTATAACGGAGCCTTGGGCGACGATATATCCTCCGTCTCCACGAATATCAATGCCGTCTAGTATTCCAGTCCTAGTTCTTACCTTTTGTTTACAGCTGTATATCAAATGTACTCCACCAGAAGGCGTTTCTATTCTACGGGTGCCTTGCTCCCCAAACCTAGCTTCAATGGTCGACAAAGACTCGTAGCCATTAACACCATTCTTAACGTCTACATCCACAGCGACAAGCCCTGACGGAGCGCCTGTAGGCATCGCTATGTTAGCTTCCGGCCACTTCGCCCACCATTTTTTAACCATCGCTTGATCAGTAGTGGCTGTCTGCTGCCATGATTTAATGTGTGGGGACTTGTCAGCTTTGACTGGAAATATGGGAATCCCGTTTGAAGATAGTCTTAGGGCAGCGTCAATCATCATGCTCTTGCTCCTGAATAAGTCTCATCATTTACCGCCTCTCCTAATTTTAAACGCGATAGGGCTTGGGCATGAGCTTTCGTGGATGCTGCTAACCGTGCGGAATTAGCCTCTGCAATAATTTGTGATGACTTAGTGTACTTAGCTCGCTGTATCCGACGCGCTTTGGCATCATCAGACAACACACCGGTCATATGAAGCCTGTCCAGCAAATAGATTGCAGGCTTCCCCTTATCTGCAATGTTATGAATCAGCCAATAGCCTCCCCACTTACCTTGCAACCATTGTAGTGCTGACCTTGGGTCGTCCCCCAACCTTGCTACCAATGCAAGCTTAGTGCAAGAACCCCCTCCTGATAATACTGACAAAATTGAGTATGCCTTCTTTGTACTTTGTGGCATAAACTCTGAACGGATATGAATTAAATCTAACATGTATTTTTCCTCGAACAATGAGCTGAACGAGCGACCATGCGATGGTATAATGAAGCAGCTTGGCAAGCATACTCACCAACTATCAGCTATGAGCGCTGGTTGTTGGTGTTTTATTTACTTGTTTGGTATTCGCCAGTATGGCTAAACGTATTCTCTTCGAGCCATTGCTCCAAGTCAGATATACGGTACATTACTCGACCGCCAACTTTGATAAACGGTATTTTTTGACTGCCCGTTGTACGCCAGTATTGCAACGTAGCTGCTGCCACACCAATATACTTTGCCGCCACAGAATTGTTAGCTAGTGTTGTCATTGAGAAACCCTCAGATTGATTGACGCTACTTATGTAACGTTATCCACAGATTAAGAGGGTTGAAGCTCAGGCTAAATAGAACTATCCGGATAGTTTAAGAAGTATCTGACATTTTGACACTTCCCACTATCATGGACAGATGACCTCTTAGGGCTTTCTTTTCATTTTCAGACCATCTTAGCCCCTTACCTTGTAGGCAAGAAATCGCTAATGTGAAGTTTCCTTTTAGGGTTTCATCATATGCTTCTTCAGTCATATTAATCTTCAACAAATCATTCATAAACTTCCAGATGTGGTTTTGCTGAGATGGCACTTTATTTTGTTGGGGTAAGGACGGCGGAGACAATCCTTGCACGCCATGTTTAGCTTTCCATGCTTCATGACAAGCTTCAAAATCTGGAAGCTCACCAATCACCCATCCGTATGTATGCCATTCCGGAGCTACATTGAAGTCGGATAAAATCTTACTATAGTTAGCGATTTCTTCCGCTGAATTACTATACCCCAAGAACCTTCCCAATACGGCCAACCTCGCCACCAAAGTTGCAACTCCTTCTGATTGATCTAACTTAGCAAAACGACCAAAATCGTCAAAGAAGAAAACGCCTTCTTCTTCAATAGCTGACACCACATTTGAAACATCAATCAATGTCTCATCTTGTCTCATTTCAACGCCAAACAGACCGCTCATATTAGGGTCTATTTGCTTAAGTGGACGAGTACCAAAAACTACATTATAAATACTAACAAAATCGCTCATTTCAAAACCTCCATGTTGATTACATTATCCTTCTTTATACCGCCAGCTTCGAACATCGCACCCGCCGCCTTTTCCATAGATTCCCTTACAGGATCCATCGCCAGCCTAGCGTATATGGCCGTTGTGTTGACGTTCTTATGATTGAGACTCTTTCCTATGACGGACAGACTAGCCCCTGTATTAGCTTGCCAAGAACCCATAGAGCGCCGTAGGTCATGCAACCACGTACCACGCACATCGTCTATACCAGCCCTACCCAATACCCTCTTCCACGTCTTATCTGGGCTGGTAAGATGGCCAGTGCTTCCATGACTAGGAAATACCCATTCACTACCATCAGCTTCCGCTTTACGGTCTTTAAGTAAGGTAAGCATGGCCGATATTAAAGGTAGGCGCTGTGATTCTCCATTTTTGGTTTCTGGAATCAACCATTCTCTACGCTCTAGGTTGATCTGGTCCCATCGCATTTCCAGTACATTCGTCCGCCTAGCACCGGTTAGCAGGCTGGCTAGGATATAGTCCCTAGCAACTGTATTAGGCTCCTCACCAAGTGCTTCAAAGAACTTTGGCAATTCATCGCCTTCAAGGAAGCGGTCCCTAGATTGGCTCTTGTATTCTTTAATGCGAGTACAGGGATTGTCGCCTTCCCAGCCCCAATCAATGGCTTGGTTAAAGACCTTTCTTAATAGCCTTAGAATCTGGTTTGAAGCACCCTTACCACCAACCTTTTTGACTTTACGCCTGCCCAGCTTGTCCACGCCCTCTATAAAGCGTTGGTTTTCGGCAATGTGAGTTAACAGTTTTTGAACGTGTTGTTTCTTTATCACGCCAAGCTTCTTATTCTGCCAATGAACCAAATGGACGTTATAACGCTGCTCGTCTATTTCCCATGACTTCTTTCGGGGCTTTGCGTACTCAACCATATACCGATCAAATACCTCACCCAAGGTGGATTCCTGTCTCAGACTACGCTTTTGTTCGGCAGGGTTTTGACCAATAGCGATAGAGCCATTGTGTTGGGCAACCATTCGCCTTGCTTGGTCTATTGTCATTGTGGGGTAACGGCCAAGAGTTAGCCGCTCAGCAACACCGTCAATCTTTCTATATAAGACGAAGGCCTTGGTTCCCACATGGGATACACGCAACGTCAGGTGATTGGTGCCAGTATCAAAATAGTCCACCCTCTTGCCCACAGGTGGCAGTGGTAGCTTATCCAGAACCTTCTTTGTAAAGCTGATCTTATTAGCCATGGCTATTTAATCCTTGAATCAATCCTCTCGCTAGGCTGGTCTACCCATGGTCTACCTTAGAATCAATATTTTTCAATACTTCTACATAATCATCAATGACTAATATAGTATCTATAGCTACGTTTTACAAGGGTTTCAATAAATGCCATACTTACTCAATAGGTTGGAAAGCAGGACTCATAATCCTTTGGTCGTCAGTTCAAATCTGACCAGGCCCACCATACAAAACTCAATGGTTTCAAAACCTTGAGGCAAAAAAGCCCAGCTAACCACTGGGCTTTTTTGTGTCTGTTACTTCATGGGGTAAGGCGGGGGAGGTCCAAACTCTAATCCAACACTCTCAGAGCTTGATAATAGACTACCCAATCCAAACTTGAGGTTCTATTGTTTGAATTACCAGCTCACCGCCCACCCAAGTAGCAATACACTGGCTCTGCCTTAATGAGCCACCATGATTCATATGTGTCTCTACATGATCCTGAATAACATCCCAGACAAAGACTTGATCACCTTCTTCAACGTTAGCTGGCAACAAGTATGCGGCCCAAGGCTTGTCAAAAGAATAGCGGTACTGGCTAACATAATGATCAGCTACGATCGCCTTATTTTGGCTATCTGGCATAATAACGCCCCTGTAGTCAACAATTTCGCTGAACGTGCCGTCATCATGCTCAACTAAGAAAAATGACTTCTCAAGGCTAACATCGGCCTTTAACTGCACGAGCTGGATTTTTAAGCCTTCCTTAACAGCTAAGTTTAATGCGACTAATGACCTTGCAGTTCTAACCTCTTTAAGTCCGTGATTTAAATACGCTTCATCGACTTTAGGGCAACTTTCGGTCATTGGCCCTTCTTACCCACAGCAAGATAAAAACGAAACACGCCTTGTGCATAATTTTAGGCGGCTGCGTGATGCTGCGCATGTAGATGGTTTATTGCCCGTAGGCATACATCGCAGGCGCATGCCGCAAGAGTTTCACCAGTTTATATTAGGCATCCCTTTGCAGCTTAGGCCTCGCCATGCGGGCACTACCGTGGTTTGGGAAGGGTCACACACTATCATACAAGAAGCCCTCACCAAGGCTTTAAAGGGAATTGCACCGCACCAATGGCCTCATACAGATGTGACAGAAATCTATCAGCACGCCAGGCAACAGGTTTTAGCTTGTTGTAAGCGGGTGGAAATACACACCCCACCGGGTGAAGCCTATCTCATACATCGTTTAGCAGTGCATGGTGTAGCGCCATGGCATGCGCGCCCAGAGGATAAAGGCAAGCTTAGACCGGTGGTGTTTTTTAGGCCAGAGTACACACACCCCAAAGAGTGGCTCACCAAATTTTAATAATAAAAGGTAATATTAGAAACCGATACATCGGCCTCAAAGTCACGCCCATAGCCCACAATTGCAAACCGAGTAATGTCTTGCGCCAATAACTTAGAGCCATTGGAGCGGCTGCGTTTAAAGTCTTTAAAAGGCAGATCAATTATCTGCCAATCTTTAGAGGCGATAAAAGTAGCATAATAATAGTCTGAGTATGACCGAGTGTCTTTGGTGCGGATAAACACATGATAAACCTCACCATTGCCCCTAGCGGTTAACTTTGCACCCGATATACTTTGGCCTTGTGTTTGGGTGTTTGCAAATGAAATGCCTGCGCGCAGCTGGATAAAGCCACCGTTTTTTTGGGTGCTAACCTGCCCCGTAAGCCTAATAAAATTAACCTCGTTTTCGCGCCCCAAAGTCACTTTTCCATTAGACACCCCGCCCATGGTTCTATCACTGATATATTGCCAATAGTCACTACTTTGTGGACTGAATGGAAAATGTAAATCTTGAGGTTTGGCATGGGCATAGGTGGTAAAAATAAACACCAATGCAATCACCATAGTGCGTATGTTGCTCATGGTGGCGGACCTATTTTTAATCATATAATACTCCCAAACCAGCATACTAGTTTACTTGCGCTTGCATAAGCGCGCGTCAATTTCAGATAACTCTACAGCTGAGTAGTTTTAGCTTCAGATTTGCAACGCTTTGAGCAATAGCGAATAGAGTCCCAAGTCCGTGCCCACTTTTTTCGCCACGCATATGGTTTTTTGCATGCTTCACAAATCTTTTGCGGTAAATCACCTTTTTTTACCATTTTCGCCATCTTATTCCTTTTTATCTTCGGTTTTACTTACATGGCTTTTATTCGACGTTGAAGGAAAAAATCATAAACCGCAGATCATCGACTAATAGGCCAATCTGCAGCATCTACCGAATCTAAGTGGGTGTCAAATTGATGGCCTGCCCACTGCTTAATAAACACTTGGTGAGGGTCGTAAGTGAGGGTTTGTTTGTTTAAATCAAATCGACGGTGGCCTCTAGGGTCTGCACCCACACCTGCAAGGTATTGCCAATTGCCCCAATTAGAGGCAACGTCATAATCAACCAAATGCTCTTCCATATAAGCTGCACCATAACGCCAATCTAGCCCTAGCTCGTGCACAAAACAACTTGCCACCAACTGACGTCCTCGATTACTCATGTATCCAGTGCTGTTTAGCTGCTTCATGCATGCATTGACGATAGGATAAGGCGTATTGCCACTGCACCACTTTTGGAAACGCTCGGCGTAAAAGCTAGTTTTGGGCTTAACTGTTTTAATACCACTGACGCGGAACAATTTTTTGCCATGGCAATGCCCATACCACTGATAGTATTCACGCCATAATAGTTCAAAATATATCCAATACGTTGAGTCGTTGGCACCTTGTTCTTGCTCATAAAGCTTTAAGCAGTGTATTACCTGGCGTGCTGATAGGTTGCCATTGGCAAGCCATGGCGAAAACTTAGTGGAATAGTCCATACCATCTAAACCATTTCTTGTAAGCTTATAGTCACTGGCTAAACGGGTGCTAAAGTAACCCTCCAAATGAGCCAAGGCCTGCTCTTCACCTCCTTCAAAAAGAGGTACTTGCACCAGACTGTAGGGTAGGTTTTTCCAAGTAGAGGCGCTCACAGGCGATGGAGGCAATTGCTTTGGTGCAGCCAAGGGGAGATTGATCGACAGCGATTCAACGTGTTTTCTAAATTTTGAAAAACCATCTGGTATCTTTTCAACGGCAAATGGAAGCTGAGCTCTGTGAAATAAGGTGTGTGTGTCAAGGCGATGAAACCCAATAAATGGGTATCGCTTCGCAAGTGTTTGCCAGTTTTTTTGCTCATAATACCCAGGGCTTACACTAGAATAAATATGGTCTATGTTATGCACTGTGATCAGCTGAGGGATTACTTCAAGCGCAGATTTTGTTGTGACCACAAGGTGCTGGCCTAATTTTTTTAGACTAGTTTGAAGGTCGCTAAGCGCTTGAGCCAAAAATACCTGCCGGTGCGGTGATAGTGAACTAGGCGCCTGTAAAGTTGCGCTGGATTGGGTCGTTTGAGCACAATAAACACAGATTAATTGATCAACCTGCGCAGCTGCAAGCGTGAGTGCTTCATTATCATGAAGTCGTAAATCGTTGTTAAATAGAAAGAGGCCAGTTTTATGGGGCATCAATAGTTACCTGTGATTAGATTGTTCGCCTAGCAACACAGTTTAATACGCCCTCCACCAAAATGCCTGTGTCTGACAAAAGTTGACAACTTTTTACAATCTGTGGATGGACAACCGGGTCAGACATTGAGAGCATAGATACAGTAAAACTAAACAGGTGGCACAACAGGCTGTGTAATTACTTTAAGCCACCTTTAGTAAACCATTTCTAGCGGATTAAAAGATGAAAACACACTCAATTATTTGCGCACTGGCAACCACTGCGCTAGTTACGTCCACTTTTGCCAACGCAAATGATAACTCCTCCTTCGACATAGGCTTGGTTAGCGTTAATGGTGGCTCTATTTATGAAGGTGCAAAAAGCACATCGGCAGTCATGCCCTCCATTAGTTTCGAGTCAGATATTTTAAGTGTGAGTGTGCAAGAAGGCCTTGAGTATCAGTTGTCCAACGATGGAGCGCTCAAATTAACTGGTGCCATAGTGCCCAATTTTAGACCTTACAAAAGCACAAATTCTGCAAGCCTTGCGGGCATGACGCGTAAGATGTACTTTGATGCAAGTGTAACGGCTGCCTTCACTCTTGCACGCGGGCTAGACGCCAAACTGAGCATGGCCACCGAGCTTAGTAACCAATTTAATGGCAACGCCATAGACGCTTCAATAAGTCAGTTTGTGCCAGTGATGGGTCAGCCCATTATTTTTGGAGCTGGACTAAAATACCAAGATGCCTCACGAGCAAATTATCTTTATGGTGTTAAAGCTAGTGAAGCAACTGGCCAAAGAGCCCAATACGACACTGGTAGTGCTATTTCCACGTACCTTAGTGTGAGCACCTTCCATTCGTTTACGCAGCAAGTGTCTTTGTTTGTTAGCGCCAATGCGAGCTTTTTGCCTAGTAACGTGAGTAACAGCCCTATTGTTTCTAAAAAGCGCACTGTATCTAGTGTTATTGGCCTAAGCTACAGTTTTTAACGGCATGACCCATATAAAGAAGATATGTTTACTCGCTGTAACTGGGCTTTTGGCTGGGTTTGTTATTACCTCCTGTAGCAATCAGGAAATCTTCAGTAACACCAACCCTAGCGTGGTGCCTAAAGACTTAAGTGACGTGTTTAAATGGCGCATGACCAAAGACGCATCCCCTAAAAGGGAAGCCATAACCATCGCTGAAGATTGGCGCAGCCTTACACCTGATTCAAGTCATTATGCGGTGTGGGTTGGCCATGCCACTTACCTGATTAATACAGGTGATGTCACCTTGCTCACAGACCCTATATTTTCTAAGAGAGCCTCGCCTGTGGGTTGGGCAGGGCCAGAGCGCCTAATTCCACCCGCGATGACATTATCGCAACTACCTCCCATCGACGCGGTGGTAGTAAGCCATAATCATTACGACCACCTAGACCTGCCTAGCCTTATTGCATTGCAAAAAGCCAATCCAGACATGGTATTTTTAATGCCACAGGGCGACAAGGCGTTGCTGGAATCTAAAGGTTTAAATAACGTGTCTGAGTTTAGATGGTGGGAGACACAAAAAGTGAATGAAACCACTTTCACCTTCACCCCCGTGCAGCATTGGTCTGGCCGTGGTATTACTGGACGCAATACTAGTCTGTGGGGAGGCTGGTTTTTAACTGGCCCAGACTTGTCCATCTATCATGCTGGAGATACGGGCTATTCGAAAGATTTCCTCACCACTAAAGCCCGCTTGGGCAAACCTGATGTCGCTTTCATCCCCATTGGGGCATATAAACCTAGGTGGTTTATGAGAAACCAACACGCAGATCCAGCAGAGGCTGTACAAATCGCATTGGATTTAGAAACTAAAAAAGCGTTTGGTATGCATTGGGGTACGTTCATTTTAACTGACGAAAATATTAGCGAACCGCCAGTTATGTTGGCTGAAGAATTAGTTAAACGTGACCTAGAGCCACGTTTTTTCACAGCCCCCAAACCAGGTGAAGTGCTTACTCTCAAGCCGAAGTTTTAAGAGCGCTTGCTCAATCAGTTTTATCACCGCTCTACTACCGTTCTAAAAGTTAAGTTCACTCTAGGTGTGTGTACTTTTTTGGAAGGTGGCAAGCGGTGTAGCCAGTGGTCTTGAGTGGTGCCTTGCATCACTAGCAGGCTGCCGTGTTGCAAAAGTGTAGTGTGAGTTTGCTGGGTGTGCTTATGCTTAAATGCAAAGTTGCGTTGGGCACCTAGGCTTACTGAAGCAATAGCGCCATGGCGCTTTAATTGCCTTTCATTGTCACTGTGCCAAGCCATGCCTTCATCGCCTGTGTGGTATAAGTTAAGCAGGCAAGAGTTGAATGTTTCTGAGGTGATGGTTTCTATCAACTGCTTTAGCTCTAGCAACTGGCTTGTCCATGGTAAAGCGGAGCGGGTGATTTTTGAATAGGTGTAATCAAAGGGTCTGCTGCCATACCATGCCACTTTGCGCTTGGTGATTATCTTTTTGTCAAACACAATGGCCTCGTCATTTCTCCACTCTATGGCATTAAGAAAATGCTCTAAAAAGAAATCTGCTGCGTTATCTTCTAGCACTACGCCATGATAATTTGCTTCACCATCTTGGGGCAGCACATTAATAGGTGGGTCTATGCGTTGAGAAAAAAGTGACATATCAAACCTTACTTAGTGCACGGCGCAAAGCCATTGAGGCCTCCATGAAGGCTAAAATGGCTAAAAATACCAACACCGGTGTGTAACCAAACTCTACAATGCCAAAGCCTACTAAAAGTGGAAAACCAAAAATGCCAATAAAATAAGTAAGGGCGAATATTTGTAGGGTTTGTGGCCCTAAATGTTCTTCAGCGTCATTGGCCGCCATGGCCACAAGAATAGGATAAGACGCTCCATAACCTAAGCCAAATAAGATGGCTACGCTAATGTACAAAGGTATACTGTCGCCACTGACTAAAAATAGCACCACACTTGCCGCCATGACGTACTGCAGCATTGCAATGGTGAGGTAAGGGTTATTACCACCCTTAAACTTTACCAACACCAGCCTGAAAAACACCACCGTTAAGGTATATACAAAAAAGAAGGTGGCGTAGTTTAAGCCTCGGTCATCAGCAAATACAGTTTGGAAATTATTCATGCCAGCAAATACGCTGGCGCCCATACACACCATTGTCACTGGCAAAATCGCCCTAGACTTAAGCACTTGGCGCAAAGCACTTAAAGTGATGCGTGAAGAGCGCTCTGGCGTTGGGTTTAGTGCATGCACTTTGATAGGCTTTATAAGTATAAAGAACAAAATAGCGCTGATAACACATAGAATAGATGTAAGGTAGAAAACCGTTTGTACTGGGTATCCAAAGCCTTCCAGCACAGATGCAAATACAGGTGACAAACCGAAACCTGCCATCACAAAAATAGATAACAAGGTGAAAAAGCGCACTCGCTCTTCAGAGCTTACAAGCCGTGTGAGCACAATGGGCCCCAAAGAATATGTTAAACCCCAACCAAAACCTAAGCTAATACTTGCCACTAAAAGCCCTAATCCCACAGAGCTTACATAGCCATATAAAAACAAAGACACGGCAATCGCTATACATGCGATGCCAAGGGCACGCATTCTGCCAAATTTATCTGAAATATGCCCAGAAAAGTACACTGTAACAATGGTCGCTATGGCAGTCACAAACAGCATAGCCCCTACTACTTTTTCACTGGCGCCAAATTCAGCAAACAACCTTGGCAACATAAAGGTCAATCCGTAGGCTCCTGCTTGAAGAAAAATAGCTAAAAAATACATGGCAAAAGTGAGGGGTCTAGACATAAGTTATGCTTCTTATAGTTATTTTTGGGTATCGATTAAAAAGGTCTTTTTGGGGGGCTAGTATCGCCCTCACCTAGGGTTAATTGAAGCATCACAGAGTCTAGCCAACGCTCAAATTTATAACCAATCGACTTTATCACCCCTACTTCTTCAAAGCCCATCTTTTTATGAAAGTCTATGGACATATGATTCTCAGAATCTCCCACCACAGCAATCATTTGGCGAAAGCCTTCTTGTGTACATTGTATAATCAACTGGCTTAAAAGCTTTTGGCCAAGCCCCATGCGCTGGGCAGACTCTGCTAGATAGATAGAGTTTTCAACAGTGTATCGGTAGGCAGGTCGTGTGCGATATGCAGATGCATAAGCATAACCAAGCACTTGGTCGCCACGCACAGCCACAATATAAGGGTAGCCGTCTTGGGTAATGGTCTTTTGCCTTTGTATCATTTGCTCCAAACTTGGGGGTAGCTCTTCCCAGCTTGATACACCATGAGTTACCTGCAGTGCATAAATAGCTTGGATGGCTGGCATGTCTTTATCCCACACGTTACGAATAGTGATTAGAGTAAACACTGGGTTATCCTTACATCTATTAGTTAAATTTTAGAGGGTAAATTTAGACACAGCTAAGAAGCCAGGCCACAAAGTGTTGTTTGGCAGGCAAGCTATCATTTGTATTGGTTTCTACTAGGTAGTAGTCCCAGTCTGAAACGATACTAAAAGATTTCAACGCCACTAGCATGCCATTATCCACTAGATCGTCCACCAATGTACCCCAGCCAATACCCACACCTTGGCCTGCGATGGCAGCCTGCACTAGTAGCGTGTAGTTATTAAAGGTGAGCACAGGTTCACTAGGTATCACTTTATTTGATAGCTGGCTTGGTGCTTGATTTGGCAGCTGGTTAAAAAAACCACGCCAATTTAGCCAGCCATTGCCAGCTACATCTGCAAGCTTTAACAAGGGTAAGCTGGCCAACTGTTGAAGGCCATCTATGGGGGCATTTTGGGCTAATAATGCTGGGCTGCACACTGGAAAAACATGCCCTATGGACACAAGATGAGACCTGTATTTATTAGGCTTACCTTTAGCAAATATAATAGAGATGTCATTTTGTTGGGCAGTATAGTCTGGCTGAGTTTGTGAGGTGACAATGCGCACTTCTATTTCTGGGTGAAGTTTGCGAAAGTCGGATAATCTAGGCAATAACCAAAATGCAGCAAAAGCAAAATCTGTTTCTACATTGATACATTGGCGCATGGGTGTTTTTTGTAGTTTTGTTAAGCAATTTGTAATCTGCAAAAAGCCAGACTCTACCGCTTCATATAACTGCTGACCAGCATCAGTGAGAGCTACCCCACGATAAATACGTTTAAAGAGCTGTAAATCTAGCTGCTGTTCTAGGCCACGCATTTGTTGGCTCACTGCCGATTGAGTAGAGCCCAGCTCATGTGCGGCAGCTGTAAAGCTTAAATGACGCGCAGCCACTTCAAAGATTAATAAGCTTTGTGCCGAAGGCATAAACTCTTTTAATAACATTAGCACACCTAATACTTACCATTAAATTCTGACTAGTTTACACCGTTATCTGTGATGTTAGAATACTGGCATTAAATCACGTATGTTCTATCAAACATAAGCATAATAAGCCGAGCATTAACTAACATGAAGATTGAAAAAATCACGCCAGCTATTGGCGCCGAAATATCCGGCATTAGCCTTAATAATCTTAGTGCACAAGAATGTGATGATATTTATGCTGCGCTGATTGAGCACAAGGTGATATTTTTCCGTGACCAAGACCTCACGCCTCAAGCGCATATCGATTTCGCCAAAAGTTTTGGCGAGCCTGAGCCACCTCACCCCATTTACCCAAGCGTTGCAGGCTATGACAACATTGTTTTACTAAAAACTGGCCCAGACAGCAAACCAGATGCCAATGACTGGCACAAAGACATGACCTTTAAAGCAAACCCTCCGTTTACCAGCATTTTGCATGCTGTAAACGTGCCTGATGTAGGTGGGGACACGCTTTGGGCCAACACTAATACAGCCTACAATGCGCTTCCAAAAATGTGGCAAGACTACCTAGCCGATAAAGAAGCCATACACGACATAGGCACCTTTAGAAATGACCTTTACGCCAAAGGTGGTATAGAGGCGGTCAATAATGGGCTTAAAAATACGGGCTCTGCAGTGCATAAAATCGTGGGCACTCACCCTGTCACTGGGCTTAAGTACCTTAATATTAATCAGTCATTTACGCGCCATATCATGGGTGAAGTACAAGGTGAGAGTGACCGAATTTTGCAGTTTTTGTATCTGCATATGGCCAAGCCTGAGTTTCAGGTGCGCTTACGCTGGCGTAACAACACTGTAGCGATGTGGGACAACCGTATTACTCATCACTACGCCATTTCAGACTATTTGCCCAAAATACGCCACATGCAACGCGTTACTGTGCTAAACGACAAGCGTGAGCCTTAAGACCTTTATCGCTGATAAATTTAAACGCTAAGTAGTTTGTATGTCGGCATCTACTGAATGTTCTACAACGCAGTGGGCGTTGGGTATGTCATTGCTCAGTGCCCGCAGTTTTGCAGCCTCTGGCTCTAGGCCGTGCTCTAGCCACCTTTTAATCAAGCGCTCTTCAAGTACGTCTATCCCTGGGTTGATGAAGATGGTTTGATCCCATAATTGACTAAGCGCCGCCCACAGCCCTTCTTTGAGAAGCAGGTAATTACCTTCCACAAGCAAAACTCTATCACTTATAGAGACCACCTGCGAGCCTGCAATACAGAGGTCTTTATTCCTGTCAAAGGTAGGAATAACTACATTATCTTCAAGGCTCACTAGCCTTTTAATTAAGTGCACAAACCCTGCCACATCAAAGGTATCAGGTGCACCCTTACGATCTGTCAGATGGCGTTGGGCCAAGAGCACATTATCTAAATGAAACCCATCCATAGGGATTATTCTAGCTTGCACGGCTTTTTTTGAAAGTAGACTTAGCAGCTCACCAGCAAGGGTAGACTTACCCGCCCCTGGCGGGCCAGCTATAGCCACTATAAAACGCTTATGACCTTTGGCGTTGTATATGATGTTGTCCACAAGGGTTGGTGTGTTCATGACATTCTAAGCACCTTGGCTGATTAATTATTTGATCATATTATCATCTGCCACAAAAAAGCCCATAGCCATTTAAGTAATGGCCTATGGGCTTTTTTAAATCAATGAGGCGATAGCCCTATAGATGACTTGCGATTTGATCACAGGACGCTTTTGCATCACCAAACAACATTTTAGTGTTATCCATAAAGAACAATGGGTTTTGCACGCCGGCATAACCTGATGCCATACCACGCTTAAACACAATCACTGTTTTAGCATCCCACACTTCAAGCACTGGCATACCTGCAATAGGGCTACCTGGCTTTTTAGCAGCCGGGTTTACCGTATCATTGGCGCCTATGACTAACACTACATCAGTGTTGGCAAAGTCATCATTGATTTCGTCCATCTCTAAAACAATGTCGTAAGGCACTTTAGCTTCGGCTAGCAATACGTTCATGTGGCCGGGCAAACGCCCTGCAACAGGATGAATGCCAAAGCGCACTTCTACACCTTGTGCTCGCAGCTTTTGGGTAATGTCTTGCACTTGGTATTGCGCTTGAGCTACTGCCATGCCGTAGCCTGGGGTAATCACTACAGACCTTGCATTAGTTAGCATACCCGCCACTTCTTCGGCCGTAGTAGGCTGCACCTCACCTTCTTCTTCGTCATCACTTGCAATAGGGTCATTACCAAAACCACCAGCTATTACAGAGATAAATGAACGGTTCATCGCGCGGCACATAATGTAGCTCAAAATAGCGCCAGAGGAGCCTACCAAGGCACCTGTAACAATCAACAAGTCATTGCCTAATAAGAAGCCTGCAGCGGCAGCTGCCCAGCCAGAATAAGAGTTCAGCATAGACACTACTACGGGCATGTCGGCGCCGCCGATAGACGCCACTAAATGCCAACCAAACACTAAGGCAATAACGGCCATAATGACCAGATAAGTGTCGTTGCCACCTTGGTTTACAAATTGTACCAGCATCACCGCACTTACTAGCAAAGCCAGCAAATTTAGCTTGTGGCGTTGTGGCAAGTTAAGGGCTTTGGAGGACATAATGCCCCGCAGCTTACCAAAAGCGACCAAAGAGCCAGTAAAGGTGACTGCACCAATAAACACACCCAAAAATACTTCTACCAAGTGAATATTTTGCATCACCGGCGTAAGCACTTGAGAATGGTCTAGATAACTATTTACGCCCACAAATACAGCAGCCAAACCCACAAAACTATGGAGTATTGCCACAAGCTCTGGCATTTCTGTCATGGCTACTCTTTTAGCCATATAAACACCAATGGCAGAGCCAATTAACATGGCAATAAGAATGTAGCTTAGGCCTGTGGTAAGTGCCATTACTTTTGGGCTTAACAAAGTAGCCAATAGCGCTAACGCCATACCAATGATGCCAAGCCAAATGCCACGTTTGGCAGATTCTTGTTGAGATAGCCCACCAAGGGCCATGATAAATAATACAGCGGCGATAACGTAAGCTGTGATAACCATTCCTGCTTGCATTAGTCGTCTCCTATTTCTGGAACATTTTTAACATACGTTTGGTGACATAAAAGCCACCCACGATGTTAATGGATGCGATGAGCACAGAGATCAAAGCAAGAATAGTAACTAGATTAATCTCGTCACCCACCTGAAGCACCGCTCCCACTACGATAATGCCAGACACCGCATTGGTGATGGCCATCAAAGGCGTATGCAAGGCGTGCCTAACGTTCCACACCACGTAATAGCCAATAATGCATGACAGAACAAATACCGTGAAGTGTCCTAGAAATTCAGCGGGTGCGTTTAGGGCAATCCATCCTACAAGCACTGCACTTGCAGCGCCTAAACCATATTTCACTGCGGCTGACATTTCCTGCTTAGTTGGCTCAACAGGTGCGCTATCTTGCGCTTTCTTTGCTGGCGCTGCTGCCACTTGGATGGGCGGCGCTGGCCATGTCACTGCGCCATCTTTACTGATGGTAACGCCACGCATGATAGGGTCTTCAAAATCGATCACCAACTGGCCATCTTTTTTAGGGCAAAGCAGCTTTAGAAGGTTAACTAGGTTAGTGCCATAAAGCTGGGATGCTTGGCTAGGTAAGCGTGCCGGCATATCGGTATAACCAATCACTGTAACGCCATTGTCTGTAGTGATCACCTTACCAGGCTGGGTAAGTTCACAGTTACCACCGCCACCAGCGGCTAAATCTACTATTACGCTGCCTGGGGTCATAGTAGACACCATTTGCGCCGTAATAAGCTTAGGCGCAGGCTTACCAGGAATCATAGCCGTAGTGATAATAATATCCACTTCCTTAGCTTGGTCAGCAAATAAGGCCATTTCAGCGTCTATAAAGGCCTTGCTCATCACCTTGGCATAACCATCGCCAGAGCCACTTTCTTCTTCTAGCTCTACTTCTAAAAACTCAGCACCCATAGAGTTAATTTGTTCTTTTACTTCTGGGCGAGTATCAAAGGCTCTCACTATAGCGCCTAAGCTACCTGCTGCACCCAAGGCCGCGAGGCCTGCAACGCCTGCGCCTATAATCAGCACTTTAGCTGGGGGCACTTTGCCTGCAGCAGTGATTTGGCCAGTAAAGAAACGACCAAAATGATGGGCTGCTTCAATCACTGCGCGATAACCGCCAATATTAGCCATAGAGCTTAAGGCATCCATCGACTGTGACCGGGATATACGCGGCACAGACTCCATAGACATGGCAGTAATATTGCGCTGCGCTAATTGTTTAAGCTGGTCTTCGTTTTGGGCGGGTGCCATAAAGCTGATCAAGTGGCCACCATCTTTGAGCAAGTCTAGCTCATGGCAAGCTTGAATAGGATGCTCTAAAAGCGGATTCACCTTAAGCACCAAATCACTTTGGTACACAGCTTTAGTATCCGTATTAATCGAGGCGCCAGCAGCTTGGTATAATGCATCATCAAAGTTTGCTGCAAGGCCTGCATTAGTTTCAATACAAACATCAAAGCCAAGCTTTATGAGCTGCTCTACTGTTTTGGGTGTGGCAGCGACTCTAGTTTCGCCAGCCATAGGTTCTTTGGGTATACCGATAAGCATGGAATTACCTGTGCGTGTGGTAGAAAAATCTATATGATGATTTACCTGTTTTGCTAACAGGTCGCTTAGAAAAAGCGATCTACATTTTTATCAATAACCCGACAAAAGTGCA
>Ga0308007_10000501_pt1 | contig 18025 bp, 15 predicted proteins | sample Neamet71_FD_203152 | JGI IMG/M metagenome (GOLD analysis project Ga0308007, IMG submission 203152) | Marine microbial communities from water near the shore, Antarctic Ocean - #71 | ecosystem: Environmental > Aquatic > Marine > Unclassified | place: Southern Ocean | collected 2014-06-07
GACGGCATTAATCGACGAATGAAAAAGAGTGCTGATATGACTTTTTTATGACTTTTATAAATAAAAAAAGCCCTTACTTTGCGTAAAGGCTTGATTTTAATGGTGGTCCCACCTGGGCTCGAACCAGGGACCAACTGATTATGAGTCAGCTACTCTAACCAACTGAGCTATAGGACCTTTTTAACTGTTTATAGTGCCTTCGATAGGATTTTACTTTTTAATTTATGACGTTCTTTATAAAAATCACAATGAAGATCACAATATGGGCAAAATCAAACTCTTTAAAATTGTGGATAGCAATGCAAATATAAAAAGTGTTTTGTAATATGTAACGGGTTTACAATCTATTTTTGGCTATTTGCGTTTGGCAGTTCTTTGGTCTGTCGTCATTTCTGTAATATCTAGCTGTGAAGCAGCCTCATCATTACTTTCTGTAATTCATCTTTAACCTCTGTGGAAATTTATACTGTAATGTGTAACAGGTTTACGCCTTTTGAGTAAGTCCAACTAACCTAATACACCCTGAGATGCGGATTTACCCCTGCCAACTGGTTTTAACCCCCAAATAAAATGGGGTAATTATATCCCAGATATCCCCAGTGAAATCAATGGTTTAGCGCTATATGTTTGGACTAGATTTCTCTTCCTTCACTTACCTCATAAGCAGGATTAAAAGCGTTCGTATTAATATGCTCTATAAATATTTTCTCCTGCACCTTTGCTTGACTTGTATGTCCTATTTAGATTAGCGCTTAGACTATTAATTATATTCTAAAATATTAGGGGGGAATACTGAAAGCATATTTTCCACTTTTTAAAAAGAATTTCCCATCCTTTAAGTCATCTATTTCTGAAGTATTTAAATGCTCTTTACCTTTTAATATGATGATCCTTTGGTGGGGTGTTTTATTTAGGACTACCTCAGCAATGCATGACTTTGGTACAGTAATCTCATAACGATATCCTCCATTATTTGTTACCCATCTAGAAATTATTTTTCCAGCAGGTGCTCTGTAGGAGGTCGATACACTATCTAGCCCAACAGGTGTGAAGGGCTTGATATAAAACCTGTCGAACCCGGGATAATTGGGATGGGGTCGTATTCCCCCAAGCCAACGGTAGAACCACTCAGTAACGGAGCCAAACATGGGATGCGAATTAGAATATATATCATCACTTTCTTGCCAAGTTTCCCAAAGTGTTGTTGCCCCTCGATCAACCATATAACCCCAACCCGGATAATCTTTGCTGTTAATCATGTCAAAAGTAGTCTGGGGAGAGATGAATTGCGAAATAGCCTCCAAAGCAAATAGAGTTCCAAAGATGCCGGTGGTCAAGTGCTGAGCCGGAGCTTTTTGAAGGGCGTCCACCAAAGAGTCCTTTGCAGCCTTGATTTCATCTTTGGGAATGATCTTGTGATATAGCAGGGCTGAGAATAAGGTTTGCCGATTAATTTCCCCTTCAACCTTTTTGTTCCAAAATGTATCCCTGAGCTTTTGTTCCAAGCCTATGGCTAATTCATCGTATTTTTCTTTTTTCTCCTCATCCCCCATCAAACTTGCGAATAATCTCATAATTCTTGCAGATTGCAGATAATGTAAAGTACCAATCAATTCAACTGGAACGGGAGACAGAGACTCATGGTCGCTTAATCCGGTATGCACGATTCCCTCAGGATGAAGACGTGCAACTTTATCCATCCATTGGTTGTTGAATACATACATTTCCTTAACGAATTCATCGTCTTTGTAGAAGAGGTATAGCTGATGTTGCGTAATTAAAAAAGCTGATTCCCAACTAATGCCACAATATTGAATCCCGACACTTGGGGCGGTATCTATAAATGTGGAGTCATTGATGGCATCCACCCAGTCATAGATCACTTTTTTATAAAATGACTGCATATGAAAATTATAGATAAAAGAGGCACTGGTGGCATTGATGTCCCCTCCATAACCAAATTTTTCTCTGGCAGGGCAATCGGATTGTACTCCAACTAGATTGGCTAAAAAAGTCCTTCTGACGGTATTCTGGATCTCATTTAACAAAATCGAGGAGGAGGTAAAATAATTTTCCTGATTCACTTTAGTATGAATGGAAAGTCCTTTAATTTCATCTTTTGTTGGTTTTTTATTCAAGCCATCAATTTCCATATAACGGAAGGCATGATAGGTAAATTCTGGCCTAAACCAAGTCGAGTTCTTACTGCCAATGATGTAGCTATCCGTTTGCAAAGCGACATTAGGAGCACCTGGTCCTCCGACTCCTCTCTTTTTAATTTGACCCGTCACCGATGTCATGGGATTCAAGGTGCCATCATGGTAAATTCGTTCGCCAAACTTGAAAATGATTTTATCTCCGCATTGTCCACTTAATTTGATGGAATAAGTGCCCGTAAAATTTTCGCCCATATCCACCATCCATTTTCCTTCTTTCGTTGCATAAATTTTTTGAGGTTCAATTTCTCTGTTGATCTGAATTGGTGGAAAAAAAGCTTTTTGAAGCTTCCCTCCGGGGGCAGTTACGAGCACTGTATTTTCCCAGTCAGAATCGTCAAAATCAGCTTGATTCCAACCTTCAATTTCTTTTCTTCCGTCGTAGTGCGTTCCAAGATAAACGCTGTTTTTAACAACGGGGCCATAGCTATATTTCCATAAACTGTCAGATATTATTTCTTCCGTCCTCCCATTTTTATAGGTCAGCCTAATCTTTACAATAAACCGCGGCTTCCCTACGGAAAGTCGTTCTCTTAAATTGATTCTACCCCACATTTTTAAAGGAAGTGGATTGTAAAAACCATTTCCCAGCGTCACACCCAAGCAATTTTCCCCTTTGATCATATTTGGAGTGATATCATATTCACTAAAATATACCCTTTTACTATAGTCGGTCCATGTAGGATCTAAAATGTTCTTTTCTAATTCAAAAGCATTAATGGAGCTTTTGTAATATCCAGCAGCTGTGATGTATAGCGTAGCTTTTTGGGGGAGGTTTTTCAAAAAGAAGGTTTTTCGAAAAAGGGGAGATGGATCGTCTAAATAAAATTCTGCATCTGACTGGGGCAATATCCTTTTATCTTGAATCCATTTTGACTTTTGTTTTTGAAAAAAAACAACTGTTTTACTGTCCTCAACAACTTGGGAACAACGTAAAAAAAAGATGTAAATAAAAACTAAAAAAGAAAGCTTTAGGGATCGCATTGGAAAGTGTTTTTTGTTTCTTAATTGCACTTCAGCACTCTATTTCGTTTGGATGAACTTTCATTTTAAAGACTTTTAGTATCATGACTTAGGTGAATTAATTTTGTAATAAAATGTATTAAAAATCAGAAGATATTATATGTAAGTGTTTTAATAAATCATACCACTACTTCGGGTCTTCTTTTAAACTATAAAATTCCCCTATAATAATATCAGCTGAAACATAATCCCCTGCTTTTTCTTTTCTTTTTAGAATCATTTCGTTTAATTTCGATGTGTATCAAATTTTACTTTGATGTTACCGTTGTTTTGAAATTGCAACGTATTTGTGAATGATTTTTAATTGGTCTTCTTTCTTTTTGCCCAATAAAAAACATTATATCAGTCAATAACATCCTCAAACAGGCTTTCACGATAGGCATTCGGAGTGTAATTTGTTGTTTTTCTAAAATTTCTAAAAAAATTAGAGAGGTTATTAAATCCGCTCTTGTAGCAAATACTTTTCACGTCAAGGTCCGTTTCCGAAAGAAGTTTTGTGGCGTGATTAATTCGATATTCATTTAAAAAAGCAGTAAAAGTCTTGTCGGTACTTTTCTTAAAAAATCGACAAAAAGACTGAGGCGTCATGAATACCTCCGCGGAAATGTCCTTCAGTGCAATCGGCTCCATAAAATTGTCGCGAATGAAGTTGAAGATACTCTTAAGTCTTTTGTTCTCAATTGGACTACTTATAAAAGCATAGCCAGCAGCATTAAGAACCTCCTTGTCCTTGGACAATGCTAGGTCGTGTAAAATCTTAACGAATGTTAAAAAACCATCAATCTGAGACTCATACTTTAAACCCTCCATTCGAAGGCCAATGTCTTCCTTAATGGGCCCACTAAAAACAATCCCTTTATTAGAAAGCTCAAGAAGTTGATTGATCATTTTTAATTCCACAAAATTCTTGAATGCGCCCTCAAAAACGTCTGGCTTAAACTGAATCACAATCTCTTTTTGACCTTCATCAAAAACTTTTGTAAATCCCGTGTGGGGCAAATAAGAACCAATCAAAATTAGGTCCCCATCCTTATAATTCGAGAGGTGTGTTCCAACCTGTCGTTTCCCAACGCCCGAGTTTATATAAACCAACTCAACTTCTGGGTGATAATGCCATCTTAATTTTTTCTGATTTGGAGTGTTCGCATCAAAAAACGCACACTTATAAGAGTGTCCCAAATCGGGAGAAATTGCTTCATAGTCTGCCTTTAATTCCATAATTATATGTCCTTTAACCTATGGATAGGTAATATATTTCATATTTAACAAGTTTGTGCAATAGCCAATGTTTTCCTACTCATTTACGGGGTTTTTCATGTTAAAAAACATTAATACTGTAATTCTATTTATATGAAATTATTTGTTTGAAAAAAATAGGAAAAAAAAGTGATAAAATTTACCTTTTGTATTTAAAACTAAAAGTAGAAATAAAACTGTGGATAAGGGCTTAAGTTACTGTTTATATCTATTTAAAAACCATAGTGGGTGTTAATCTAAAAAAATATTATATTTGATATGATATTTTTATGAATCGGAACCTTTTACATTTCGAATTTCCAAAAGGAGCTCAAAGCTTCTGTGTTAATGACATACATTATACGAGGGAGTCTTTTTTATTGGCCCAAAAAAAAGAGCGTTTTAGAGGCCAAAATGGACGTTTTGTAAGAAAATAAAGCTTCTAATATTCGATTCTCTTTCTCTAAAGATTTTGTCATTAAATTTAATAAGGTAACTTTACTATCATGTTTTCTACAGACAAAGCTTCTATCTTAATTGTTTCCTTTTTTTATGGAATAACTCTGTTTTTTGGGTATTTCTTGTTCTCTGACTATCACGATCAACCTAAAATCGCACCAGATAGATTAATTATCTCAATAAACAGCGGTGACATTGACCTTGAGAATAACAGCCTTTTAATTCAGGTAGACAATGGAAAAGGGGAAATGTCTCAAAAGCTTTTTGATTCTAAATCTGTTGTAGCCGTTTCAGTTTTTTATGAGGAAAAAGGATATAAACTAGATAAGGTTACCGAAACAAACAAAAATAGTTATGGAGAAGAGGTCGTCATTACCAAGCTCTGGTATTCTCGTAAACAAAAATAAAAATGAGTTGTTCCCTTAGAAATATTATCACTTATTCTCTCCCCCTAAATTATTGTTTTTTTTTAATCTCATTATCTTTAAAAAATAATCTTTGAAAAACAAAAAGCCTGATCAGGTAGCTTGGGATCAAAAGCAAGGGGAATATATCGCTCGATTACTTCCCTATGCTTCTGAAGTCAGCGGTCCTGTTATTAACATTCCCAATGTAGATGCTTTTAAGAAAAAAGGGGTTGATAAGGTCTCCAAACAACTTCAAAGTGAGCTTATAGAATTGCAAGACAAGATCAAGTCTTTTGTAAAAGCTGCATCCGATACACAAAAAGTATATTCCGCAAAATTTAAATTTGAACCCTTGGTTGGGGAAACTTATTTTTTATATCAAGGAGAAAAAGAAGAGTACCTCTCTTTAATCCCTCCTCAGAGCTGGAAAAAGAAATTTATAGGGGCCTATCGACTTAATTCCGAATACAAATGGGACAACATCATCTGGCCAACTGACTAAATTTTGTGTTGAATAACCTTTGCCCTCTATAGTAAACACCATTCCAGTTCCTAAAAAAATAAAAGTCTCCTAAAACGTTCTTATAATGGGGCGGGGTGTTTTTCCAGCCTTGCGCGAAGCAACTGCTGAAAAGCTTCATCAGAACTCATCTCACCAATAGCTGTTATGTTTTCAAACAAAGGCGTCACCTCAATGTTTTTCATAAATCCCAACGTATTAATTTTCCTTTTTTAACCCAAGTGTTGATCACCATTTTTTTTTACACGAGTTCTTGGGTTGAGTCCTTCGTGGTCGACATGAGAATAGAATCTGTGTTTTCACCTTATTGTCACTGTTGTGTTGCGCTAATTGCATCAAACAGTCAAGAAGTAGTAATTTGGAAAGTCCTTTTTCAACCCTCAAATCATTGGTGTTTTCGTAAATCATTTGCCTCAGAACAGCGATATCTTTCTGAGCATTGGCGGAGTTTTGGCATTTAAAAAGAATGAAAAATAATATAATTTTTTCTTAAGCATAAAGAGATCATTTTATGTAAGGTTGGTATCATTCCCTCAAAAATAGACAATTATCATGCGTAATACCTACTTTTGCTTAACATGGGAATTGAAGAAACTCCAAGACAGAAAAAAATTGGCGCCGCATTACAGCAAGAAATGGCAAATATGCTGCAACAGGCGATACGCGATCAGGGCGTTACAAATTTAGTGCTCTCCATCACTAAAGTGATGGTGACTGTAGACCTTTCTATAGCAAGAATATACCTTAGTGTTTTTCCTAAAAATAATGCTAAAAAATATCTTGAGGGTATAAAAGGAAATGCTTTTCAAATCAAGCATGACATGGCACAACGAATGAAAAATCAGTTACGCCGCATGCCCGAGTTTTCTTTTTATCTGGATGATTCACTAGACTATATTGAGGCAATTGACGATGCGATTAATCGTCCTGAAGACCCTATTTATAACCCTGAAATGCTTACTAAAAGAAAAAAAATATAATCCAATGAGGGTGGCATTCAAAATTGCATGGCGCTACTTTTTTTCTAAAAGCCGACAAACAATAATCAACCGCATTAATGCCATTGCTTTAATAGTAATTATTATTGCCTCTGCTTCACTTTTAATTGTCCTGAGCGCTTTCTCTGGCTTAAAAGATTTTGGACTTTCTTTCTCTAATGCTTTTGATCCTGATTATAGGGTTACTCCTGTTCAAGGAAAAACATTAACCATTGATTCCATAGCTTTAAACCAGCTTTATTCTATTAGTGAGATAAACGATTTAGCTCCTATTATTGAAGAAAAAGTGTTTTTATCTTTCAAAGAAAAAAACCAAGTTGCTTATCTCAAAGGTGTAGGAGTTGATTATCTCAAAGTAGTTCCGGGAGATTCTCTTGTAGCAGTTGGCGAATGGCTTGTTCCAGAGACAAATGGTGTGGTTGTAGGTTATGGAATCGCAAGTGCACTTGGTCTTGGTGTATACGACTACAGCTCCTTTCTAAACATTAGCATTCCCAGAAATAAAATAAAATCAGCGTTCGAGAAAAGCCCATTCCAAAGTGTTTCGTCTGTCGTTATCGGTCTTTATCAAATAAGTGAAGATCTCGATAAAAAGTACATTTTTGCACCCATGACATTTGCGCAAGAATTACTTCAGTATTCTGAGGAAGTCTATTCGGCCATTGAGCTCAAAACAAAACCAAAAACAGATCTAAAACAATTAAAACAACAAATTGAAAAAATCCTAGGAAAAGAAGTTGTTGTAAGGGACCGAATTCAATTAAATGCAGCACTTTACAAGATGCTCAACACCGAAAACTTAGTCATCTACCTCATCTTTACCTTGGTGCTCATTATTGCTTTCTTTAATGTTGTTGGGGCTTTAATCATGATGATTCTTGATAAAAAACCGCAAATGAGAATCCTTGCTACTATGGGCGCCAGGTCCAAAAAATTAAGGTTGGTTTTTTATTTATTGGGTATGTTAATTACGGTCATAGGCGGACTGGTTGGAATAGCTTCCGCCAGTATTTTGATTGCCATCCAATCTGCCGCTCCGTTTCTATATGTCCCCGGAACTTCATTGCCCTATCCAGTTCGTCTTGAATTTAAAAACCTGGTTCTTGTGTTTTTTACACTCGTATTTTTGGGTAGTATTGCCTCTTCATGGGCAAGTCGAAGTGTTGGAAGTGAGCGCTTAGAAAAAAATTAAACCCACTCAAGGTCTTGAACCTCATTTAAAACTCGATCAAATGCTGCAAAAACATCATTTGCACCATCAGAAGTTACCATCGCTGTTCGATAAGGCTTAAAGTTAGGAATACCTTTAAAATAATTAGTATAATGTCTGCGAGTTTCCAAAACACCTAGAATTTCACCCTTCCAACTTATGGCCATTTCAAGGTGGCGGCGCGCAACGGCAACACGCTCTTTTAAGGTGGGAGGGGAGACGTATTCTCCTGTCTTTATAAAATGTTTTACCTGGTTAAAAAACCAAGGATTTCCTATACTAGCCCTTCCAATCATTGCCCCGTCTAGCCCATATCGATCTCGCATTTCAATTACTCTTTCTGGAGAATGAACATCTCCGTTTCCAAAGATCGGAATATGCATTCTTGGGTTGTTTTTTACTGCAGCAATGGGAGCCCAATCAGCCTCTCCTTTGTACATTTGAGCGCGAGTTCTTCCGTGAATTGAGATAGCCTTTGCTCCAGCATCTTGAAGTCTTTCTGCAACCTCAACAATCTTAATTGAGTCATGGTCCCAACCCAATCTGGTTTTGATAGTAAGAGGCAAGTGGGTTCGTTTGGCCATTTCCTCAGTTAGCTTAACCATTAAGGGAATGTCCTTTAGAATTCCAGCCCCAGCACCCTTACTGACCACTTTTTTTACCGGGCAGCCAAAATTAATGTCAATAATATCGGGTTTTGATGCCTCTACAATTTCCACAGATCGCAACATCGAATCCAAGTTGGCACCAAAAATTTGTATTCCAACAGGGCGTTCTTTTTCATAAATATCTAATTTTTGAACACTCTTAGCAGCATCCCTAATTAATCCTTCACTTGAGATAAACTCAGTGTAGACAACGTCCGCACCATTTTCTTTACAAAGTGCACGAAAGGGCGGATCGCTCACATCCTCCATGGGTGCAAGCAAAAGAGGAAACGTTCCTACCGATAAATCGCCAATTTTAACCACTTCTGTTTTTTACAAAAGTAATAAAAAGACTTTCGATACCAACAGGATTATTTTAAGTCAAAGGTGGTGGTGATATTATTAAGAAAATCTGCGTCCCAAATTTCAGAAACAATACCATTATCCAGGTAATAAATTCGTGGTGGGGAGTCCCCAATTAGATCAAAAAATTGATTTGCGTCAATAAAGTCATGCGGAAAAGAAGACTGAGTAAGCGCTTCAAATTCTGGGACAGTCGTTACACCTTCTTGATAAAAAAGAACATAAAGTTCTGGGAAGTTTGAGTGATTGTTCTTGAGTTTACCTATTTCAACTGCAGCATCTTGGCAATGTTCACAATCGAGATTGAATATGGCAACCAAATTTTTACCATTGGTCAAATCTACTCGACCTTTGGGCTCAAAGTTTGTAAACGTTTCAAAAGGGAAATCCTCGTGGTTTGGCATCGGTAAAATAAACCACATGCTTAAAATGGTGATTGACATAAACCCTAAAACAATTGATTTAGAAATGGTTTTTACTTTTGCATACTTAAAAACAACAAAAGCAACAATCAACATTAATATGTTTTTTATAATTGATTGTTCGGGAGTCATGGAGATCATTTCGCCAAAGCATCCACAGTTACCGGTGTCACCAATTGCCCACAAATAGATCAGATGGACAGTAAATCCCCCCAATAAAACAAAAGTAAACCGCATCAATTGTTTGACATAATAAGGTAAAACAATCAGTGCACCTAGCCCAAATTCCAAACCAATAAAAAACCGTGCCATGTAACCAGCTAGTGTTCTATTGGAAACAAGCCCTTGGTCCATCAAAGTGATTTCAAAAAATCCAGGACCAACCGCTTTTGTATAGGCAGAAAACAAAAAAGTGATGCCTAATAATATTTGAATAATCCGAGTTAACTGTTTCATATCATAATAAATTATCTTGTTAAAATTAACTTTTCTAAACTAAACAAAAAAGCAACCTTACAAATAAGTATCTTTACATTCTATAGATAATTAGTTGATGAAACACATCCGAAATTTTTGCATAATTGCCCATATTGATCACGGAAAAAGCACACTTGCTGACCGTCTCTTAGACGCAACAGGAGCCGTAACTGATCGTGAAAAACAAAACCAATTGCTTGATAACATGGATTTGGAACGCGAAAGGGGTATTACGATTAAATCCCATGCAATTCAAATGGAATACAGCTACAAGGGAACAACTTATGTTTTCAATCTTATAGACACTCCTGGTCACGTAGACTTTTCTTATGAAGTTTCCCGATCAATTGCAGCTTGTGAGGGCGCTCTTTTGGTGGTCGATGCTGCACAAAGCATACAAGCGCAAACGATTTCAAACCTTTATTTGGCTCTTGAAAATAATTTAGAAATTATTCCTGTGCTGAATAAAATTGATCTTCCTTCTGCAAATCCTGAAGAAGTTACTGACGATATTGTCGATCTTTTAGGATGTAAGCCTAAGGACATTATTCCGGCTTCTGCAAAAACAGGATTGGGAATCGAAGAAATTCTCACTGCAATTGTAGAGCGTATTCCTGCTCCTAAAGGAAATATAGACGCTCCTTTACAGGCCCTTATTTTTGATTCTGTTTACAATTCTTTCCGTGGAGTTGAAACTTACTTTAGGGTCGTTAATGGGCAGATTAGAAAAGGACAAAAAATAAAATTTGTTGCTACCGGAAAAAGTTATTTTGCTGACGAAATAGGTACTTTAAAATTAAAACAAGATCCTAAAAAAGTTATCTCTGCCGGAGATGTAGGCTACCTCATCACTGGAATCAAAGAAGCAAAAGAGGTTAAGGTTGGAGATACACTAACAGACACCCTAAATCCAACCACCGAAATAGTTGCTGGGTTTGAAGAGGTCAAGCCAATGGTTTTTGCGGGTATTTATCCTGTAGACACCGAAGAATACGAAGACCTCAGATCTAGTATGGAAAAGCTACAGCTCAACGATGCCTCCCTCGTTTTTTTACCCGAAAGTTCGGCAGCGCTAGGATTTGGTTTTCGATGTGGTTTTCTTGGAATGCTTCATTTAGAAATAATTCAAGAACGATTAGAACGTGAGTTTGACATGACAGTTATCACTACCGTCCCAAACGTTTCCTATCATGCCTTTACGCGTAAAAATCCGGATACGATTATTCCAGTCAACAATCCTTCTGACTTGCCGGATCCTTCTTTTATGGAACGGGTGGAAGAACCCTACATTAAAGCATCAATCATTACAAAAGCTGATTTTGTTGGCAACGTGATGTCTTTGTGTATTGAGAAAAGAGGGGTAATTACCAATCAAACCTATCTAACTACTGAGCGGGTCGAGCTAAGTTTCGATATGCCTTTGGCTGAAATTGTTTTTGACTTTTATGATCGACTTAAAACAGTTTCCAAAGGTTATGCTTCCTTCGACTATGCGCCGATTGGGATGCGAGCCTCTAAATTAGTTAAAGTTGATATTTTACTTAATGCGACTCCTGTGGACGCACTCTCCGCTTTAATTCACGCGGACAATGCATATAATATAGGAAAAAAAATGTGTGAAAAGCTCAGACAGCTAATACCTAGGCAACAGTTTGATATCCCCATCCAAGCTGCTATTGGTGCCAAAATTATTTCACGTGAAACTATTAAGGCCCTTCGTAAAGATGTTACAGCAAAGTGTTATGGTGGAGATATTTCTCGAAAAAGAAAACTCCTTGAAAAACAGAAAAAAGGTAAAAAGAAAATGCGTCAAGTTGGAAATGTAGAAATTCCTCAGCAAGCGTTTATGGCTGTATTAAAGTTAAATGATTAAATTTAAGCCTAAACCTATGAGGCTGAAACTACTTCTTTTTTTTCTTTTATGTTTAACTGAGCATCTCCATGCTCAAATCCCTGAGCTTCCAATTGAGATGGAAAAAATTCACCAATTAAAGATTAAAAAAAAAGGCAAGCTTTATTTTTATTGGGGCTGGAATAGGGGTGCATATTCCAAATCTGACATCCAGTTTAAGGGAAAAGATTACGGTTTTACACTCAGTGATGTTGTTGCGAAAGATCGACAAACAAAGTTTAGCATGGACAGTTATCTAAATCCTCGAAACATCACATTACCTCAATTTAATGCCCGAATAGGATATTTTTTTAAAAACAGTTGGGACATCTCTATAGGAACTGATCACATGAAATATGTAGTTCAAACTAGGCAAACAGTAAATATTTCTGGAAACATAAACGACTCCAGTTCTCCTTACAGCGGGTTCTATAAAAATGATGAAATTTTATTGGCTGAAGACTTCTTATCTTTTGAACACAGCGATGGTCTTAACTTTGTGAGTGCTGAAATCAAGCGTTTTGATAACATTCTTGATTTAAATAAAGTTCAAGTCAACATAACAGAAGGTTTCGGACTTGGATTTCTTCTCCCTAGAACCAACACAACCTTATTAGATAAGGAACGATATGACGAGTTTCACTTGTCTGGATATGGAATCAGTTCAATGATCGGTCTTAATTTATCTTTTTTTGAAAAATTCTTTATCCAAACTGAACTTAAGGGGGGATACATTAACATGCCTGATATTAGGACGACAAACTCTAAAGCAGACAGCGCTAGTCAGAGTTTCTTTTTCAGAGAAATAACATTATTATTTGGCGGAATAATCAACATTAATTAAAAGGCTTCGAATCAATTATAAAGCGCGTTTTTTAATCCCATTGCTTTTAGTGATTTTAGTTACTTGAAAATCTTGAAAAAACAACCTGCTTCATTCTTATTCGTGTTTTTTATATTTCACTGGCCCAACCTATCTAGCCCTATTTGGAATATATTTTCGATTATGAATATATCGCCTCAGTTCATTATCTAAATAAAGAAGAGCATGAATTAAAGTGTAATAGAGGGTGCTATTTGAAGATCAGCTATCCAAAGCAAACATAGTATTATAAACCAAATATTAGTTCATCTGATTTACCTTGACCATCACGTGATAGCGGGGGTCGTCAATATTTTTTTCAATTACCTTTTCAAGTCTAGGGGAGGCCTTAATCATTAGGTTTTGGCACTCCTCACTGAGATGTTGAATCGTTAGGGTTTTTCCTACCGCTTCATATTTATCAACCATTTGATAAAGAGCTTCCAACGCGGAATGATCACTCACCCGAGATTCCATAAAATCAATTCTTACATTCTTAGGGTCATCTTTTACGTCAAATTTGCTTTTAAACTCTTGTGTGCTTGCAAAAAATAATGGGCCCCATATTTCATAAACCTTTGTCCCATCGTCTAAAAAATGTTTTCTCGCTCGAATGCGTTTCGCGTTTTCCCAAGCAAAAACTAGGGCACTTATTATAATTCCTACTATTACCGCAACGGCAAGGTCAAAAATGACAGTAAGCGTTGATACGCTAATTAAAACAAATGCATCGCTTAAAGGAATTTTATTTAATATTCTAAAACTACTCCATGCAAAAGTTCCAAAAACAACCATAAACATTACACCAACAAGCGCAGCAATAGGTACCTGTTCAATCAAGCTAGATGCGAAAAGTATAAATGCCAAAAGAGTAAGGGCCGCAACAATTCCTGACAAACGATTTCGCCCTCCAGATTTGATATTTATAATTGATTGTCCTATCATCGCACATCCTCCCATCCCTCCAAAAAGACCAGTGATAATGTTTGCGCCTCCTTGAGCCACACACTCGCGGTTTGCATTCCCTCTTGTTTCTGTGAGCTCATCGACAAGGTTAAGGGTCATTAGAGACTCTATAAGGCCTATTGCGGCAAGAATGATTGCATAGGGCGCAATGAAGCTAAGGCTTTCCATATTAAATGGAATTTGAGTAAAAATCTCAGTTTGAAATTGTGGTAAGCCTCCCTTTAATCCCGTTCCTCCGCCATCGATAATAAAGCTCCCTACGGTAGCTACGTTAATATCACTTAACAAAACAATTACAGTAACCGCTCCAATTGCGATCAAAGCTTCGGGTAGTTTCTTGTTTAATTTGGGGAGAATAAACATTATCCCCATCGTCAAAATTACCAAGCCAATCATCATGAACAAATCTATTCCCTGCAACCATTGAGGATTACCATCAACTACTTTCTTAAACATTCCCAATTGAGATAAAAAAATCACAATAGCCAATCCGTTGACAAATCCCATCATCACAGAGTGTGGAATCAACCTTACAAGTTTTCCTAATTTTAATAGTCCGATGACCGTTTGTATAATTCCCATTAAAATAACCGTCACGAAGAGATAGTACAGCCCAAGGTTATCATTTGGAGGGCCCATGCTATTTCCTGTCGCAACAAGGCTGACCATTACTACGGCCAAAGCACCAGTGGCACCGCTGATCATTCCAGGCCTCCCTCCAAAGATTGATGTAATCAAGCCAATCATAAACGCAGCATATAATCCCACAAGTGGGTCAACCCCTGCCACAAACGCAAAAGCTACTGCTTCGGGAACAAGAGCAAGCGCAACAGTTAAGCCGCTAATAATATCGTTTTTGGCGTTAGGAACGGTGTCTTTAATAAGCTTTATCATATGGGGAGAAAAGCTGCAAGATTAAGCCTTTTTATTTGAAATTAAGTTATTAAATTTGAGAGTTTGGGTAATAATAATTACAAACAGTTAAGTAATTAAGGTAAAAACAACCCTCAGGTGTGATTAAGGCTTGGGTTGATAACCCAGGCGAAAAGTGAAAAGCAAACAAAGCTGTGCTTAAAATTCTGGCAGATCATTTTAAATTAAAATCCTCGAAAATATCGATTCTAAAAGATGAAAAAATTAGAATAAAAATCATTATTGTTGATTATGAAAATTAATTTGGGAATTGAAGGTTGAATTTATATCTTAATACCGATCAAATTTATTATTAAATGCAGGCTTTTAAAAATATCCTTATCGGTTTTGCTTTCTCTCCAAACCTCAAGGCAAATGTATATGAAGCCCTCCGAATGGCTTTCTTTTTTGATGCCGAATTAACCTTTGTACATGTGGGAGAAAAAACGCTAGAAAAAGAAACTCGCTTTGAGGTATTACTTGAATCTTGTCCCATCCAGCCCAAAAAAATTTCTATTCACTGGAAACAAGGAAAGCCCATACAAATACTGCTTAAAGCTTGTGAAGATTTTGAGGTAGATTTGTTGCTTCTTGGAGCGCTCAAAAGAGAAAATGTTTTAAAATTTTACTTGGGTTCTATCGCTAGAAAAATAACGCGAAAAGCAAAGTGCTCTGTAATGCTTTTAATTAACCCTTCTGTAGAAAGACATCCCTGTGAACACATTGTTGTCAATGGTTTTGACAGTCCCCAGACAAAAGACACCATTGAAGTCGCCTTTATTGTTGCCAAGGCCTTTGGAACTCCTAAGATCACACTTGTAGAAGAAATAAGCCGATCTAAGGTTGCAGTAAGTGTCGATGATGACCGTAGTTTACGTAAGGTAACATTAAGAAAAGAACGACTAAGAAGGCAAGAACAAATTCGTGTGCGTGATGTTGTAAAAAAGCTCCCCGCCAAAATCAAAAAAGATGTTAATTGGGTCACCCAAAGTATTTTTGGTAGAAGGGGATATTCCATTGGCCACTATGCAAGAATTGTACGATCAGACCTTTTGATTATGAACGCCCAAGAAAACTCAAGTTTTTTTGATCGTTTTTTTACGCGTGACTTGGATCATATTTTAGCCGAATTACCCACGGATGTGCTAATTGTTAATTCCAAGAGGCATGCATAAAGCCAGTCCTATTAAAACTTTTTTCACAGGTCTTCCAAAAAACATCTTTTCAGGATTTGTGGTTTCACTTATTGCTCTTCCGCTAGGGCTAGGCCTTGCTATTGCTTCTGAGGCTCCTCCTATGGCGGGAATCATTTCAGCCATTGCTGGTGGAGTAATTGTTTCGATTTTTGGAGGTTCAAACCTAACGATTGCTGGCCCTGGCAACGGAATGGTAATCGTTATCTTGGCAGCTATTGTCGGCCTTGGAGGCGAGGATCTATACCAGGGTTATCTTTTCACACTGGCCGCAATTATGGTTTCCGGTTTATTCTTATTTCTTTTTGGAGTTTTCAGGCTTGGAAGATTAAGTGAGTTTTTTCCCTCTTCTGCCCTTCAGGGAATGTTGGCCGCCATTGGGGTGGGAATCTTAGCAAAACAGTTTCATGTGATGCTAGGATTTACCTCCGTAAAAGGCGATACGATCAATCAATTAATTCTTTTCCCTGATTCCATAAGATTACTATTTACTAGCCATTCAGGCGAAGTTATTTTGGCTGCGACCATTGGAATACTTAGTTTGGCGTTTCTCTTTTTATATTCGAAAATAAGAAATCCTTTATTTCACCTTATCCCAGCTCCAATGTGGGTTGTGGTCGGCTCTATTGCCGTATCCTATTATTATGAATTTGTGCTTAACAACCCAAACCCTTTGAGCCCAGATTTAATGATCTTACTTCCCAAAAATTTATTGGGTTCTATTCCAAATCCAGATTTTGGAAAATTGTTTAGTATAGAATTTTTTGGATTCGCATTGTCCATAACCCTCGTTGCCGTAATTGAATCCCTTTTAAGCATCAAGGCTGTTGACAAACTAGATCCGCTAAAAAGAAGGTCGAACATAAATAAAGACCTTAGAGCATTAGGGGTTGCAACGGTGGTGAGCGGTTACTTCGGAGGATTAAACGTAGTTACGGTTATTGCAAGGAGCTCTGTCAATGTAAATAATGGAGGAAATAATCGTTCCGCCAACTTCTTCCACGCTGCTTTTTTGGTTGCTTTTATTCTGCTTTTTGCGCCTCAAATTCAAAGAATTCCACTTCCCGCATTGGCAGCAATTTTGGTTTATACTGGCTATCGATTAGCCGCTCCAGAAAATTTATTAAAAATATATAAAATCGGTCGGGAACAGGCTTTCATATTTATCATTACTCTTTTTGCAACGCTTTTTACCAGTTTGATTAGCGGAATCCTGATTGGTATTGTCTCTACTTTTTTGATTCATCTGATCTTAAACAAAAGTGCGAGTTTATTTCGTCGAAATTGGCTTAAACCAAACGTGCTGATGTACCTCGAACAAGGCACAGGAAACTATTATGTTAGTGTGAAAAACTTCTGTAGTTTTTTAAACTTTTTTAAACTGAAAGCCAAGTTGGATGAAATTCCCGAAAATGAGCATGCCATTGTTGATTTTTCGCTTTGTGAGTTTGTAGATCATACGGTAATGGAGGGGTTGAGCGATTACAGCAGAAGCTTTTCTAGAAAGGGTGGTAACTTTGAAATTATCGGCTTGGATATTCATGCCGCTGAAACAGATCATCCTTTTGCAGTTCGAAAAACACTTCCAGACCGTTCGTTTCTTAATTTTAGCCTTTCACTAACCAAAAGACAAACACTTTTACAAAAACTTTCTCAAAAATTAGATTGGTTTTACCTTCCAGATCCCATTGATGGTTTTGGAGATCTAGATCGATTTTTGTTTTTTAAAACTAAATCCATTAACTACAAATACAATAACTTAAACAGCAAAAATAATGAGTCTCAACTTTTTGATTTGTCGTTTAGCGAGGGTGCGTTTATTGCTAAAGAGGATTTAAAGTCTACATTTATACAAGTTAAGTCTCCAATAAAAATGCCTGTTTTTGTGTTGAATAAAGAAAACATCATGACCTCTATCTTTAATTTAGTTGGGTTTGAAGACATCAACTTTAAGGATCATCCAGATTTTTCAGGAAGATTTAACCTCAATGGTGAAAATAAAGAAGAAATTAAATCCTTTTTCTGTGACGATATTATCTATTTCTTTGAAAGTCACCCTGCCTACTATTTGGAATCTAAGGGAGACAGCATTCTTATAAAAGGCAAAGAAAGGTTGGCCAGTATTCAAGAAATAAAACAGATGATGGCTTTCTCTAAGGAGCTCTTAAGAATATTAAGGAACAAAACCCTTTAGATTAAATGCCCATATTCTGAAATAACATA
>Ga0308007_10000503_pt1 | contig 18002 bp, 17 predicted proteins | sample Neamet71_FD_203152 | JGI IMG/M metagenome (GOLD analysis project Ga0308007, IMG submission 203152) | Marine microbial communities from water near the shore, Antarctic Ocean - #71 | ecosystem: Environmental > Aquatic > Marine > Unclassified | place: Southern Ocean | collected 2014-06-07
GGTTTCCATAAAGCAACCAATAATCAAAACCATTAAGGTAATGATCAATATAATCAGCACTCTATTATCCGTAAATGACAATAATTGCTCAGAAAAAAAGGTAGCGAACTGATTAGTTGTCAGTATCCAAGCAAAAATAGTTGAAGCGGCGACTATCATCAAAATTGAGGCGGTTGTTTCGATGGTTTCTTGCGACACCTTAAGAATGTTTTTAAAAGACAGTGTGCGATATACCAATATCCCTAAAAGCATAGAATAAGCAACAGCCGCAACGGCTGCTTCTGTTGGAGTAAAGATCCCCGTCGATATGCCACCAACAATAATGACTGGAGTCATCAAGGGAAGGCAGGCGCGTTTAAAAGTTGCCCATAAAACGCTAAAACTAAAATGGTCATCTTTTGGGTATTTACGTATTTTTGCGTACCAAGACACCATAATCATTAAAGAAAATGCCATCAGTAAACTAGGAATCAATCCAGCGGCAAAGAGTTGTCCAATAGAGGTGTCAGCCATAACGCCGTAAATGACCAAAGGCAATGAAGGCGGAATAATAGGACCAATGGTTGAAGAGGCTGCCGTAATGCCAACAGAGAAATCGGTGTCGTATCCTGCATCTTTCATGGCTTTAATTTCTACGTTACCTAACCCGCCAGCATCGGCGACAGTCGCTCCTGACATACCCGCAAAAATCACACTTGCACCGATGTTCACATGCCCTAAACCGCCGGGCATCCAACCAATTAATGAGCGTGCAAAAGCAGAAATCTGATTTGTAATGCCTCCAGTATTCATTAAATGTTCGGCTAGAATAAAAAAGGGAATAGCAATCAGGGGGAAACTATTAATAAAAAACTAATTGAATGTTTTTTTTATCTTATGAAATAACAGTCATGGTGAGGCTGTACACGGCGATAAAAATACTATTTAGAGGTGTTATCTACGAGAAGAGAAAGATTTTTTTTCTAAAAATCGGTTAATTCTTTGCTAGAAAAAGCAAAAGATAATTATGACGGCGGTACTATTTTATCATCGAGTTCTAGTCTCGCTACGTCACTAAAAAAACACTTAAACGTCACTTCCGAATGTGGCGAGCATTGAGCCAGTATTTTTTTACAATAGTATTCTTTACGAGATCCTTGCACGATTACTGTGCTTGCCAATACTTTGTTAAAAATAGACTCGAAATGCTCATTTATGACCTAGTAAGCTGCGACGTTTGCATCCTGCGTCGCCTGAGTGCCTACATCCCTATAGGTGTCCGCTTTTCCGTCTGTTTCTGCCTCGTGTTAGCTTCGCTCGCTACATCGTGAAAAGGTCTCTTTATTGATTAAAAGAGCTTAACTAAAAGAGAGTGACGAATGGATATGAATTTTTTGATAACAGCGTTGCCAATGGATGCTTTCCAAGAGCTTATGTTTAAAAATGATGAGGAATTAAAAGCCTTTCATGCTAAGTGGGTTATTGTGGATGTTGAGGCTGGATACCCTTGTCGTGTTTCTCTTGTGGATGCAAAAATAGGCGAAAGAGTACTGGTTTTGCCTTTTTGTCACCATGATGTCGACTCACCGTATCAATCATCTGGGCCAATATTTGTTCGCGAGAAGGCCAAAATGGCTAAATTAGGTATAAATGAAGTGCCTAAAATACTTTTGCATAGGTCACTGTCTATAAGAGCGTATGATGCTAATAAATTAATGATTCAGGCTGAGGTGTTACAAGGGGGAGAACTAAAAGCAGCAATAGGTCGCTTTTTTTGTGATAGTGACATTGAATATCTACAGATTCATAATGCTACGTCGGGTTGTTTTAATTGTAGTGTGTTCCGAATTTAATTCAAAATGAGCACCTTCTTCCATCATCGAATTGTTAATTGAGCTAGCTTGTTTTCGATACGTTGTTGAATACTTTTAGCGTCCAACCCAATACGTTTTAGCATGGCGCTATGGCTTGCATGTTCTTCGTATCGATCTGGCAAACCCAGATGTAAGGTGGGTATTTGTATATTGTTAGCAAGCAGAAATTCACTGACAGCAGAACCTGCACCACCCATGACGGCATTTTCTTCTACGGTGACAATTAATTTAGCATTTTTCTGTGCCAGCAATGCTTGTTCGTCAATTGGCTTCACAAAACGCATATCGAGCAAGGTGGCGTCTAATGTATTTGCAGCGTGTAGCGCATCGTAAGTAGGGCGACCAAAACCACAAATTACAATGCCGGACTTTCCTTCTCGTAGAGTGCGAGATTTTCCAATTTCTAGCGTTGTTAATGTGGTGTCAATGTCTACGCCTTGTCCTGTTCCACGAGGGTAACGAACCGCAGCAGGGCCTTGGTGTTTATACCCAGTTTGTAATAGTTTACGACACTCGTCCTCATCACAGGGTGTCATGATAACCATGTTTGGAATGCAACGTAGGTAACTTAAATCATAAACACCGGCATGAGTTGGCCCATCTTCACCAACCAGTCCAGCGCGATCAATTGCAAATAATACATCTAAGTTTTGTAGTGCAACGTCATGAATAAGTTGATCATAAGCACGTTGTAGGAACGTTGAATAAATAGCGACAACCGGTTTCACTCCGTCACATGCCATCCCCGCAGCGAGTGTTACTGCATGCTGTTCAGCAATGGCAACATCAAAATAGCGCTCTGGGAATTGTTCAGCAAATTCAATGAGATCAGAACCTTCTTTCATCGCCGGAGTGATGGCTACTAACGCATTATCTTCTTTGGCGGCATCACATAGCCAACGACCAAAAATGTTGCTGTATTTGGGCAGTTTTGGTTTTTTTTGTAGCGCTTCTTTAGCAAGTAAACTGAGCTCAGGCTCAATCTTGTTGATAGCATGATAACCAATAGGATCGCCTTCAGCGGGCTTAAAGCCTTTGCCTTTTTGCGTGATGACATGTAAAAACTGAGGGCCATCCCAGTCTTTCATGTTGGATATTGTTGAGAGTAGAAGATCAATATCGTGGCCGTCAATGGGGCCAACATAGTTAAAGCCTAGTTCTTCAAACAAAGTGCCGGGGGCGACCATGCCTTTCATATGTTCTTCAGCTTTTCTTGCTAGTTCCAGCGCGGACGGTAAACCTTTGAGAACTCGACGGCCACCTTCACGAACAGAGGCATAGGTTTTACTGGCCAAAATACGAGCAAAGTAATTTGATAAAGCACCAACAGGGTTAGATATAGACATCTTATTATCATTTAGAATGACCAGCATGTTGGCTTTCACATCACCTGCATGATTGAGCGCTTCAAACGCCATCCCTGCAGACATAGCACCATCGCCAATGATTGCCACTGTTTTTCTGTTGTTGTCTAAATGTCTGGCCGCTAATGACATGCCAAGGGCGGCACCAATTGAGGTACTAGAATGGCCAACGCCAAAGGTATCATATTCGCTTTCTTCACGTTTTGGAAAGCCAGAAATGCCTCCTTCTTGACGGATGTTTAACAGTGCTTCTCTTCGGCCAGTAAGAATTTTGTGAGGATAGGTTTGATGGCCTACATCCCAAACCACTCTATCGTTTGGTGTGTCGTATAAATAATGTAAGGCAACAGTAAGTTCGACAACACCCAATCCTGCTCCGAAATGGCCACCCGTTTGTCCGACGCTGTACAACATAAAGGCGCGTAATTGCTCTATCACGTCATTTAATTGTGATTTTGGTAATTCACGCAGATCAGCAGGTGAATTTATTTGATCAAGTAGTGGCGTGTTAGGACGCGTTGTCGGTATGTCTTTGAGCATAGTAAGTAATAATTTTTTAATTCGTGAATTAGGCGAGTTAGTATATCAGTGGTTACGGTAAATAATATAGTTAGCTATATCCGCTAGTGACTGACTTTTTTCACCAAAGCTTGTAATTTGATCCATTGCCTCTTGGTGCAGCTTCTTAACGAGTGATTGAGCACCATCGAGTCCTAGTAGCTTAGGGTAAGTGGGTTTATTGGCATTGACATCAGAGAACTGTGTTTTACCCAGTGTTTTAGTATCACTGGTAAGGTCAATTATGTCGTCTTGAACTTGAAAAGCGAGTCCAATAGTCTCTGCATAGGTATTAAGTTTTTTAAAGTTGTCAGAAAGCAAAATATCATCACCTTCAAAAGCAAGAGTAGACAGTGCTCCCATACGTACACTGGCTTTTATTAAAGCGCCTGTTTTGTGTGAATGCATTTGTTCTAACTGTGGGAGTGGGATGTCTTTATTAAGCGCGTCAAGGTCTAGCATCTGTCCTGTTACCATGCCATGACGACCTGATGCGAGTACCAGTTCTTGTATTAATTGAAGCTGTTGTTGTGGTGCTGCTAAGCTAGCATCGCTTAATAATTCAAACGCGAAAGTCTGTAAAGCGTCACCGGCTAAAATCGCAGTAGCTTCATCAAATTGTATATGACTGGTTGGCTTGCCACGACGTAGATCATCATCATCCATAGAGGGCAGATCATCATGAATGAGGGAATAAGCGTGAATTGACTCAATTGCTGCTGCTGTCGCGTCAGTCATTGGTGTAATTTTATCAACAAGTTGAGCCGTGGCATACACCAACATTGGCCGAATTCGTTTGCCACCATTAAATAAACTATAATTCATGGCGTTGTGCAAATACTCAGCGGGAGTATAAGTATTTAATTTCATTGCTAAATATTGATCGACTCTTGCTAAAGTAAAAGCAGAAAATTGCTGTAGACTCACTGATTTGGTTCCGGATCAAAAGGTTCTAGACTTTCATTACCTTGTTGTTTGAGGAGTATTTGAACTTTTTGCTCAGCTTGAGTAAGAACGCCTTGGCAATTTTGGCTAAGCTGGACGCCTTTCTCAAATGCTTTTAAAGCATCTTCAAGAGAAAGTTGGTTTGATTCTAATTGATTGACTATAGTATCTAACTCGATCAAGTTTTCTTCGAAATGACGTACACTGTTTTTTTGTGGCATGGGATTAATCTCTAAAGAATCTACATTTTGTAACAGAAAACTTTATAATATTCGAGCTTTCTTGCATGTAAAAATATAAATATTGCGTAGTAAAAGGTAAGCTTAGCATCGAAACGAATTAAGAATTATAGCAAGATTAGTGTAGTAATGTATTTGGACAGGAGCCTAGTTTGGATTTAGCAACGTTAGTTGGTTTGATCGGTTCGTTTGTAATCGTTATTTCCGCAATTGTACTTGGCGGTTCAGGAGGTATGTTTCTTGATTCTGCTTCCGTTTTGATCGTTTTGATTGGATCCACTTTTGTCGTATTGATGCAATACCCAATAGGGCAATTTCTTTCTGCTGGCAAAGTGGCAGCGAAAGCTTTTGTGTTTAAAAGTGTGCCACTTGATGCTCTTATTGATGAAATTTTTAATCTTTCTGATGCGGCTCGTAAAGGAGGATTGTTATCTTTGGAAGGCATGGATGTGAGCCACCCATTCATGAGAAAGGGTATTCAACTCCTTGTTGATGGTCATGATGCTAACGTTGTTCGTAATCAACTTAGCAAAGATATGAAGTTATCGTTTGATCGCCACAACTCCGGTTCAAAAATATTCAAGTCTTTAGGTGATGTTGGACCGGCCATGGGTATGATTGGTACTTTGGTTGGACTAGTGCAAATGTTAGCCAATATGGATGACCCTAAATCCATTGGTCCATCAATGGCCGTTGCTCTTTTAACAACGCTGTATGGTGCTATGTTAGCGAATATGTTTGCCTTACCTATACAAGCAAAACTAGAAAGAAGAGCAAATGAAGAGCTAATTACTCAAAAACTTATTCTTGACGCTTTACTCTCTATTCAGCTAGGTCAGAACCCTAGAGTGATTGATGGCATGTTGAAAACGTATATTGCAGAGAATAAAAGAATAGAGCGTGAATAATGAATGTTAGATTTGGAATGAAAAAAGAATGAGTGACGAAGAAGAACAGGACTGCCCCGAGTGTATTGAAGGTTTACCAGCCTACATGGGGACTTTTGCTGACTTAATGTCATTGTTGATGTGTTTCTTTGTTCTATTGTTATCTTTTGCTGAAATGGATGTCTTAAAATTCAAACAATTGTCTGGCTCTATGAGAGAGGCATTTGGGGTGCAAAAAGAAATCGAAGCAGAAGACATTCCTACCGGTACGTCTATTATTGCCTTGGAGTTTAGTCCCGCCAAACCTGATCCTACTCCTATTAATGAAGTTCGACAAAAAGTGGACGATCAACCAGAAAATACACTTGAAGTATTATGCCGACCTGATGATGCCGCTTTAAAAGAGCAAGCGGTTGCCGGTGCTTCACCTATGGATGCCATAGTAGATGCACCAAGTGCAAATATTGAAATGGAAGAAGCCATTGCGCAAACTGAAGCAGACGCGGTACAGGTAGCATCGGTACTAAAAGAAGAAATTTCAAAAGGAACGGTTGAAGTTGAAACTGAAGGTCGAATTATTACTATTCGCTTGAAAGAAAATGGTTCGTTCCGATCTGGTTCATCAGAACTAAATTTTGATTTTATACCTGTTATTGACATGATTAGAAGTGTATTAATAGGGGTGCAAGGAACGATTGCGGTAGAAGGACATACAGACAATGTGCCTATTCAGAGTGCCCGTATTGCCTCTAATTGGCAGTTGTCTTCTCAGCGTGCGATCTCTGTTGCAGAAGAGCTATTTATAACAGGTCGTTTAGAAGAAGGGCGCTTTGCTGTAACAGGGTATGCCGACACGAGACCCCTTGTCCCAAATGACTCTGTACAAAATAGAGGACAGAACAGGCGAGTAGAAATTATCATTAAACAAGATGGCTTATCTTTATCAAACAATCTTTTTCCACTTTCTGATGACACTGAAAGTGATCTATTCGAACTAAGGCCAGATAATATCTTCTAATTGTACTTACTTTTTTCGATTTTAGGTGCTTTTATGAAGCATCTAAAATCGAATCAATACTAGTTTGTATATCTTCTATTTTTGCGAGTACTTTTTTCTGTTGAGATTCCTCGCTTAAAAACCATACTGTCGTGGCAATGTTATTGTTTTTCTCTTGGGAAGGAGAAGGGAAATAATCTAGGATTGACCATAAAGCATCGTTGAAATTTACATGTCTATTTATATTCTCAGCACTTGATTTTTCTAATGCGATCAACCATTCTGCTCTTATAATTGTCAACTCTGAATCACGTACCGTTCGTTGTTTTTCCCAATCTATAACGGCAATTTCTTGTTGAGAATTTAGCTTCCCATACCACTCTTCCATTCTTTCTAGCCTTTCATCGACTCTTTCGCTTGTCGTTTTTTGCTCTCGTTTGTCTATTTTTTTACTGATATTTGAGATGAGCTCTTCATATTGCTCTGTTGTTAGAGTAGACAATAATATAGGAAGTTGAGGTTTTAAATACTCAATAATATTTTCAGCAAATTGCTGTGTTCTTACACGATAGGTTTGCGCTTTTTCGAGCGTTAGAGTTTGCCTTTGTAAATCACTGTATAGCTCTTGTAGTAATACCTTGTATTGACCAAGCTCGCCCTGTTTGTGCCAAGTAATAAAGTCGATACTTGTTTGGCGTAATAATTTTTTCTGGGATTTTTCGAGATCAATGTAATCAGAGGCTTTCCAAAGTACAGCGTGATGGAAATTGTTATAGACGAGGCTACCGAATGAACAAGCACCTAAAGAAAGTGCTAATAAGATGAGAATACCTTTTTTCATATGTCAGGTGCCTATTGTGAGGTGATAACACTGTTATACCTTATTTTTTTTAAATAGGGAAAATGCTGAGACGAGATAACTTATTCGCACCTTCCTTTGGTATTTGTTATGGTTGCTGCATTATCAATAAGGGGCAAAAATCAATGCGAGTGGCAGTAATCGGCGCGTCTGGGCGTATGGGAAAAAACTTAATAGCAGCCATTAATGATTCACAAAATTGTGTATTAGGTGCTGCAATTGTAAGAGCTGGTAATAGTTTGATTGGTGCTGATGCTGGTGAAATGGCAGGTATTGGCAAATTGCAACTTATTGTTGTCGATTCTCTTTTGGCTTGTGTTGATGACTTTGATGTTTTAATTGATTTCACTATACCTCAACTTACTCTAGAAAATGCTGCTTTTTGTGCAAAACATAATAAGGCTATCGTGGTCGGTACAACCGGTTTAACAGCAGAAGAAACACAGCAACTTCATTTTTTTAGTCAGACTACCCAAGTGGTATTTGCACCTAATATGAGTGTTGGCGTTAATGTTACTTTAAAACTATTAGAAATGGCGGCTAAGACGTTAGGTGATGATTATGATGTTGAAATCATTGAAGCTCATCATAGACATAAAGTCGATTCACCGTCTGGCACAGCGTTAAAGATGGGGGAAGTCGTTGCCGATGCTTTAGGTCGAGATCTTAAAGAATGCGCAGTTTATGGCCGAGAAGGGCAAACAGGCGCCAGAACACAAAAAGAAATTGGCTTTGAGACCATACGTGCTGGCGATGTAGTCGGTGACCACAGTGTTTGGTTTGCTACTGAAGGCGAGCGTATCGAAATTAATCACAAAGCAAGCAGTCGTATGACGTTTGCTAAAGGCGCTGTTCGTGCGGCTCAATGGCTAACAGACAAACCGATTGGTATGTACGACATGCAAGATGTATTAGGTTTAAAATAATACTTCAAACCATTAAGTTAACAGAGTCATAAAAAAAACGCGTCTCATTATCAAAACTGAGACGCGTTTTTTATTCAATTACTTTTCATTCAGTTACTTTTTAATAATTAATCCAGTTTATCACTAGCAATCTGATAACTTGGATCTTCAATATAATTTACTTCTACAATGTCTCCTGCTTTCTTCAGAAGGGTGTGACACTCACGACTTAGATGTCTGATGTGTAGTCGTTTACCGACTTTCTCATAGCGTTCTGCTAAGGCGTCGATTGCCTCTAAACCAGAATGATCAGCAACACGAGAGTGTAAAAATTCAACGACAACATCTTCTGGGTCATTTTTTGGATCAAATAGCTCACTAAAGTTACTGACTGAGCCAAAGAAAAGAGGTCCGTACAACTCATATACTTTCCAGCCATTAGCATCAGAATATGATTTTGTACTAATGTGTTTGGCATGATCCCATGCAAATACAAGCGCAGCGACAATAACACCTACAAACACAGCGATGGCTAAGTCAGTGAATACAGTGACGGCGGATACTAAAACGATGATAAAGGCATCGTGTTTAGGGATTTTTTTGATAATACGTAAACTTGACCATTCAAACGTACCAATGACCACCATAAACATAACACCAACAAGTGCAGCTAATGGAATTTGCTCTATCAGCGATGCTCCAAACAGAATGAATAACATCAAGGTGACGGCAGCCGCTATGCCAGAGAGACGGCCACGACCACCAGAATTAATATTAATCATACTTTGACCAATCATAGCGCACCCGCCCATACCACCAAAGAAACCAGTGACAACATTGGCGGTACCTTGAGCAACACATTCTCTGTTACCTTGGCCATGTGTCTCTGTCATTTCATCAATTAGGCGCAACGTTAGCAATGATTCAATCAAACCAATAGACGCTAAAATAAAGGCGTAAGGGGCAATGATCATCAGTGTTTCAAAATTAAGCTCTACCATAGGAATGGAGAAGCTCGGCAAACCGCCTGCAATAGAAGCGTTGACATCACCGGTCATGGTCGCAAGGAAGTCAACAACCGATCTTGCGTCTAAATTAAAGAAAATAGTAATGAAGGTAACAACAAGAATAGCGGCAAGAGAAGACGGTACCATTTTGGTTAATTTAGGTAAAAAGTGAATGATTGCCATCGTTAGTAGAACAAGACCTAACATAATAGACAGTTGAGGACCTTCCATCCATACGAGTATGCCTTGCGCATCAGGTACTTTAAACTGACCAAGCTGAGCCAAAAAGATAACAATGGCTAAACCATTAACAAAGCCGAGCATCACTGGATAAGGGACAATACGGATGAATTTCCCCAAGCGCATTACGCCAGCGATAATTTGTATAATCCCCATGAGAACAACAGTGGCAAATAAATACTCCACCCCATGATTTGCAACCAAAGAAACCATGACTACCGCTAAGGCACCCGTTGCGCCAGAAATCATTCCAGGGCGCCCGCCTATAGCCGCAGTAATAAAGCCAACAATAGCGGCAGCATATAAACCAACTAAAGGTGCTACGCCTGCTACAAAGGCAAAGGCAACGGCTTCAGGTACAAGCGCCAATGCGACAGTAAGGCCTGATAGTAAGTCGTTTTTTACATTCGACTTATTTATATTCGACTGTGAAAACATGTAGTCAAAATCCTATTTAATAGATAAAAGTGTTAAGAGGGAATCGTGCTTCTTCTACGGCTATTTTCTCTGTAGTAGGAGAGTTTTGCTTAACAGAGTTTTGTTTGTATGGGAAAAGCCTAGAAATAATGGCACAGAGTCTACCAGAGTCATGACCCTCATCCAATGTTAAGAACAACATAAAGCACTATTAATATTAGTGTAGAAGCCGTATATGACAATCAAATTGCAGGAGAAGCGAATAAAAAATAAAGCAGATATAAAAAGATACGATATAAACTGAATGCCATATCGTATGCAGATCATGTTGTATTCTGATATTTTACAAAAAAAGAGAGAGGATCATTTTTCTCTTTGAGCTTCAAACTCTGCCCATGCTTGTTTAAATAACTCAAAATTAAAATCTGGCTTATGAGCAGCATCAAGCACTATTTTTTCGCGCTGAATCATTTTATTAATAGCGTCGATCATATTGGCTTGTGCTTCTTTAGGAATCACAACAGCGCCATGTTTATCTGCGTGTATCATATCTCCTGGTTGAATGGTTAATTCAAACAAGGTAACAGGTGTGTCGATTTCTTTTATATGTACAAAGGCATGTGAAGGGCCAATTGAGCCAGCAATAACTTGATAACCTTCTGCAATCGCGTCTAAGTCACGCATTACACCGTTGGTTAATGTGCCGCCTAAACCAAACCCTTTATGAACCGCCGTATTTATTTCACCCCAGTAAGCACCAACACAATCTGGATAATCTAAATCCTCTAAAACCGCGATGCTGTTTGCCGATGAGTTTGCCATATATTCATAATAAGCCATGCGGCGAGTAGCCACGACTTCTTGAGGTTCTGCTGTTGGAATTGCAGCCTTTATTTTTGCAGTGCGAGCAAAGCCGCAAATAGGTGGTAGATTGGGTGCTGCTGCCAAGACGGTTTTACGCGTAAAACCACTCCCTTGACGCTTACCTAACACCACTTCAATGGCATTGGCTATTGTTGGAGTATCGACGGCTCGTAGAGCATCAAAATAGGCTTTATCAAATATCATGAGAGTGTCTCCAGCCAATTAGCAAGGTGAGAGTTTGTTGCTGATGGCGCTTGTAATGTAATTAAATGGCCCGCATTGGGGATAACATGAAGCTGGCAGTTAGGCATAAGTTCAACAATGGCTTGATGCCTATCCAAAGGACAAAGTTGATCATGCTCTCCACATAGCGCAATGCTTGGACCTGTAAACGATTTCAACGTCTGTGTTTGATCTGGTCTGTCACGTAAAGCGATTGACTGACGGATAAAAACCGTTTTTCCAAGTGACTGCGCCATATCTAAAACAAGTTTTAGTTGAGCGGGTTGTTCAGTTATAGAACCGCCGTACCTAGAAGCCATTTGGTTCGCCACCACATCAAGAAACTCACCTTGATTTGCCATCTCAATTTGCGGTTGTCTATTGGCCTTAACATCGGGTTTTTCTGCCCAAGGGTTTGTGTCCATTAAAGCCAGTCCGGCAATCAATTTTGGTTGTTGGCGTACCATTTCCATAGCAATAATTCCTCCCATAGAAAGTCCGCCTAGAGCAAAGCGTGTCCATGGAATCTGGTTGAAAATGTCTTGTGCTATCGTTTTCATGCTTTCACCATGATTAGCGTGCACAATAAGAACGTCTCTTTTCTCCTGTAACCTTGTGAGTTGATGAGTATATAAACGATGGTCACACATCATGCCAGGGATCAGTACGATAGGTAGCGCAGAGCTAGACATCTTTTGTATAACCCGCTTCATCGTCTGTGCTACGAACTAGAAATAGCCCAGTCTCTCCACTTACATTGGGTTTAATACTGCGCGTGGTATTTGGCGGCACGGCACAAGTGTCTCCTGGGGCAAGAACGGCAAAAGTGTTATCAACCTCAATCTTCCAGTAACCTTCATGCACCATAAAAATTTCGTGTTGATTACTGGTATAACGCTCTCCTAAGTCTTTTTGACCTTCTTGTAGAAAGTCAATTTCAAACCCCGGCTTATCTTTTAACATACCTTGCTTGCCTAGAACTTGAACAATTTCCTTGTTACCTATTGCCTTTATATCCAAATAACGAGCAACATAATGAGGGATGACGTCTTTTTCATTGACAATAGGGAACTGAGCAAGTTCTTCTTCTGTTAGTAATGGCATTGGATTAACGCCATGAGGAAGAGATTTCCCCTTTTTCGTATCATAAAGGCGACCTGTTTCAGCCAGAATTAATCCATGTTTTTCGGCTGTTTGGATAACATGAGGTGCCCAAATAACGCCACCGCCAGCATTATTACCTCCTAGCACTGCCATAATCATTCCATATTCTTTGCCAACGTTTTCAAAACCACGAAATATGCCTGTTGGAATATTGAATAGGTCGCCTTCTGTGGCAATAAATTCACCGTCGGTACCATCAATGCCCCAAAAAAAACGCCATGTCCCCTTATGTACAAAAAACACTTCGGCTGTACGATGAGTATGCAATGAATTAGTGCATTTTGGCGGTTGTCCAGCGGCACCAATATTGAATCCAGGTGTTTCACGAATATGAACGTATTGATCAGGACTTTCAGAGACGCCGGCACCGATAATGGTAAAGTTTTCTTTTTGGTCTGACCCCGGCGTATGTGTATCAATGAATGCGGTTTTGCAAGGTACTAACTCTCCGTATCGAACGATACGTTGTTCTAATGTTTGTTTATCCAATGTATTCACCCATGAAGATTGCTTAATAAGCGGTCCAGCCACCATCGACCATTAAAGCGCTGCCTGTAATAAGAGCACTTGCATCAGAGGCGAGAAAGACGACTGGCCCCATTATGTCTTCAATTTCTCCTACGCGATTTAAAGCGATCATATCTTCTACGTAGGTCTTAAACGCTACGTCGTTTAGGGAAGGCTCGGTCATTGGTGTTTTAATAAAAGTAGGGCAAAGTGTATTAATACGAATATTGTGCGCTCCAAGTTCTTTACTCATGGCTTTAGTGAAGCCTTCAACCGCGTGTTTACTCGCACAATATATTGCTCTATTTGGTCCACCAACGTGACCCATTTGACTTGAAATGGTGATTAAACTGCCGGGTAAATTATGCTTTATCAGTTTTTTAGCGACACACTGAGCGACAAAAAAAGAAGACTTTGTATTCAGTGAAAAAGTAAAATCAAAATCACTTTCTGTCACGTCCATTGCAGGGTTATGACGCGCTCCGCCAGCACTTGAAATTAAAATATCAAAAGGTTCTGTTTGATCAATAAAATCTTCAACAAGCGAAAGTTCTGTTACATCCAACGTTTTGGCATCAGCAAGCCATCCTTGTGCACGAATAGCTTGAGCAACGCTTTCTATTTCACTTTGATTACGGGCGGTTAACGTGACATGAGCCCCTGCCTCCGCTAATGCGACAGCGCAGGCTAAGCCAATGCCCCTGCCTGCGCCTGTTACTAACGCGCGTTTCCCTTGTAGTTTAAATGACGGTGTTTTAGGTAAATGCATCGTCAATTACTCTGGTTGAACAGCGCTATAAGGGTCTACAGCGCGATGTCCGTAGCGACGAACTCGAATATTGGCTTGCTCACCGTGGCCAGAAAAACCTTCAAGCGCGCATAAACGAGAACAGTGTTCACCAACATAAGCTGATGCCTCGTCAGTTAACACTTTTTGATAAGTACAAGTTTTTATAAACTTACCTACCCATAAACCGCCCGTAAAACGAGCGGCTTTTTTAGTCGGTAACGTATGGTTTGTGCCGATACACTTATCGCCGTACGAAACGTTCGTTCTTGCCCCTAAGAATAGAGCGCCGAAATTGGTCATGTTTTCTTGAAACCAATCATCTCTATCTGTCATTATTTGGACATGCTCAAAAGCAAGCTCGTTAGCTATTTCAAGTATTTCTTCATAACTGTCAGCGACAATGACTTGCCCATATTCTTGCCAACTTTGACGAGCTACATCAGCGGTGGGTAAAATAGTTAATTGGCGTTCTATTTCAGCTATGGTGTCTTTCGCTAACTGTTCTGAATTGGTTAATAAGATAGCAGGGGAGTTTGTCCCATGTTCTGCTTGACCTAAAAGGTCAATCGCACAAATTTCTCCATCAACGGTTTCGTCGGCAATTATTAATGTCTCTGTTGGGCCTGCAAATAAGTCGATACCGACGCGACCAAACAATTGGCGTTTTGCCTCAGCAACAAAAGCGTTCCCCGGACCAACCAACATATCAATAGGCTTTATTGTTTGTGTACCAATGGCCATAGCCGCAACAGCTTGAATGCCACCTAATGCATAAATCTCATTAGCCCCTGCAAGGTATTGTGCGGCAACGATTGCGGATGCAGGCTTACCTTTATAAGGCGGTGCACAAGAAATAATACGTTTAACACCGGCAACGTTTGCGGTTAAAACAGACATATGGGCAGAGGCAACCATAGGATATTTACCACCGGGTACATAACAGCCAACCGAGTTCATCGGGATATTTTTATGGCCTAAAATCACCCCCGGCAAGGTTTCGACTTCAATATCTTGCAGTGCTGCTTTTTGATGTTCTGCAAAACGGCGTACCTGTGTTTGTGCAAACTCGATGTCTTTAAGTTCTTGATCAGTTAGGCTGTCTAGACAAGCTTGTATTTCTGTTGATGTCAGTTGATAGCTTTCTCTATCCCAGTTATCAAATTTATTAGACATCTCTCGTACAGCAACATCGCCACGAGTTTCTATATCAAGAATAGACGCTTCTACGATTGCGCGAACTTGAGCATTAATTTCAGCTACAGCGCTTTCTTCTTTTCCAATTTTTAAGTACTTAGCCATAAATAAACCCTTACCTGTTTTGTTGTTTTTCTGCGTAATTCTATTTGTAGAGAGAGTCGTCATATATTTTGAATACGTATTCATATTAATCTATTTGCATACGTATTCAAGAATTATTTGTAGAAAGTTTTATTAAGTAACTAACGTGCTCGTTGGGTTATTATTTATTTAGTTGTGAAGACGTTTTTTACAGATTTTCGTATTACTAAATCACTGGTGATTTGAATTTTTTCTGGTGGGGTTGTAGGGACGTCTATACGATCAAGTACAGATTTCACGGTGATCGAAACCATTTCATCAATCGATTGGTTCATTGTGGTTAAACTGTAAGCGGGAGCAGCGGCAAGAGGGACATTGTCGTATCCAATAACAGAAACATCTTCTGGAACCTTCAAATTTAGCTCGTAACGCAAGGTATCTATAACAGCAAATGCCATGTGATCACTTGCCACAAAGAGTGCATCTGGTGTGTGTTTTTTATCTTTAGAAAATAGAGCCAAAGTGGCTTTTCTTGCTTGTTTTTGACAATAATCACCACGCTCAATGGAAAAAGGTTCTAGTCCATTTTCTTGTAAACCATCAACCAAGCCTCGTTCTCTGTCTTTATTGGTTGAAGAGCCTGTAAAACCTGAAATATAACTAATGGTTTGATGACCTGTTTGAACTAAATAATGAGCTACTTTTTTCCCTCCTTCATAATTAGTCGAAGTAACAGAGGTAACGTCGTCTGAATCAATCGCACGGTTAAATAATACAACGGGTACGGAAAACGACTGACAAGCGTCTATCCAGTCAGGTGAAAGTGAAACAGAGGCAAGAATGACAGCGTCGACTTGATATTGTAAAAACTCTTGTACTATCTCGTCTGCCGAGCTTTGGTGGTCGGAGAAAAACATCAGGCTATGGTAGCCTTTAGCTTGAAATTCTCGGGAAAGTTTTTCTAGCGCCAGTGGGTAGTATTGGTTTTCTAAGTAACCAAATACAAAACCAATAATTTTACTTTTGTTGGTAATCATGGAACGAGCCATGATGTTGGGTCGATAACCTAATTCTTTGGCCTTAGCGAGAATAAACGCTCTTTTTCCATCATTGATTGATGAACCCGATGTAAAGGCTCTGCTCACCATGGATTGGCTTACACCAGCCGCTTTTGCAACATCAATAGAACTTGGCTTTCTACTCATATAAAACCGTCTTATCAAGGTAAGTAATTCGTTGTTTCTTTGATGAGTTATCCCAAGAAACTTAACGGCTACAATACTATCATAACTGAGGTTATGACATGACCGTTTTCTAGCAATGCAATTGGTGTGAATTACCGGTTATTAAAGGTCTATAGATTAATAAATTGCTCTTGTTTTGTATTTAAAATACCCTCTGTGCGTTTTAAAACATCCAATCCTTGTTGTTTTAGCCAATAGGGTAAATCAATAAAAATCCAATTTTCACTCAATTTGTCGCCTTCACGACAATAGATATCAACCACTTGCATTTCTGCATTAATCTTTCCTCCCGGTAAACCTAACCATCCACCTAATGGTGTATTTGATAAGTTTGGCCAACCAAAGAAACAAGCAAAATTACCTTCGGCAAAACGACATACATGACCACAGAATTTTTTGTCCCCCATCGTTTCTCTAAAAGGTAGTTGATGTTGTTCTTGATAACGGGGAATAGTGTAAGTTGCACCCACACCAGCAGGGCCATACCACACCATATTGTTAGCCCATGTTTTTTCAAGAATGTCAGGAGAGCATGTCATCGATCCACTTTTGTTCAATTTATCTAGATCATTGACCATCTCGTTGACGAGGTCTAATGTTTTTTGACCTTCTGCTTTTGGTACATCGTCAAACAATAGTCCGTCATGATTTTTAGGCCCAGGGTAGTTGTAATAAACACCCGTGGATGGAGGAAGAGGGTAGGCTCCCGCTTGGTCCATTAAACCAATTAAATCAATGAACAGCCCTGTTTTCGCAATTTTACCGTCTACAATGCAATTGAATTCAGCATAGCGAATATTGACAATTTTACGTGTGGCTCTAATGCCTAAAAAATCTTCATCGAATAGGCCCATAAAATTGCCCATACTCATTACCCAATCTTCATCACCGAGTTCGTTTTTACCAGCAATAAAAATATCTTGGCGACGTTGTATGTGTTTAATAGAGGTCATCAGTGGCAGCCAAAAAGACTCAACAACATTATCAACGCCGAGTTGTTCTCTCCAAGGATAAACACCTCTCCATTCGTAGTCTTGGTGAGTGTGGGCTGAAATTACATCGCTGATTGTATCTACTGTTGATGTCTCTATGGCATCAAAATAGGCTCGCACGAGCTGTTTGCTTTGTTGAAAATTACTCATTGTCTCTCTTAATAGTTAGTCAAATTAGAGTGCGTAAATAGATACCTATAGATATTTGCTCCGTCTGTCATTAATCCGTCGATCATTAACCAGAGCGCAATAAAATTTGCTTCCAGATAGCTGTATCGTCCATGGCGACAAACTCTCGTGTGATGCCTCTTGGTCCAAACTCCACATGGCTAATACCCATAACATAGACATCTGCATTTGATGGCTGACCATAACGCCCCCAGCCTTCATGTTTGCCTTCAAGCGACCAGCGGATAGCGGCTCGGTCTGCCATGCCTTTGTCATCTCGGCCAATGACATGATGAATCTTAAATTCTGCGTTTGGAAAGGAGGAGCGTAATCCTAACCAAAAAGAATCAACACTTTGATGGCCATGATCTGTGACGCCATTTGGGTATTCAGTTTGAACGGCACGATCGAAAGAGCTAAAAACAGCCTTAAAGTCAGCGCCCATTAAACGTTGTAATGTGCCGGCATAGGCTTGACCTATAGCGTTATTGTTACCTTTTTC
>Ga0308007_10000504_pt1 | contig 17951 bp, 28 predicted proteins | sample Neamet71_FD_203152 | JGI IMG/M metagenome (GOLD analysis project Ga0308007, IMG submission 203152) | Marine microbial communities from water near the shore, Antarctic Ocean - #71 | ecosystem: Environmental > Aquatic > Marine > Unclassified | place: Southern Ocean | collected 2014-06-07
TCCTTAACAGACCATGAGTTGTATTCGCGTAAAGCTGCTTCAGATAATGGCTTAACAGTTATCACTGCTGGCTCAATAACTACCTTGTCTTCCAAGACACGTTCAACATACTGTTCATGTCTATTAGGCTTCAAGGCATCAAAGCTATATGCAATCTTAGGTACGAATACAATGCTCATTACTCCTCCTCCATTTCCATAACTTCTTTAACTAATTCATTGCGTCTAATAGCAATACGTAGTGCAATGTCTTCTTTACCTGCCATCTTATTACAGAATGAGTGAGAGTTACCTAGCAACTCACCACACCTAATATGTGATATGCCTTTGGCTCTCAACTCAATAAACTGTATAAGCTGTAGCTTAGTGAAAGGAATAGAAGGCCTTCCTATCTTCTTACCTTCACCTTTAGGTACAAACTTGGATTTAGCCGGCTTAAGTGCTGGAGGTATGACTGGTTTAAATACAATACTCATGGCATTACTCCTTAAATAATAGCGTTAAGTAGGAACTTTGCTAAAAGTACGCCTATAACAGCTCCAGTTAATGACACAAAGAACATACCTGTAAGAGTAGGTGGCTTATCTGTCTCAACAACAATTGGCTTAGTTACCTTACTAGGTGTACCTGCAGCCGTAGTAGGCCTATCATGACCATACCGAGTCTTTAATTTACTAATACGAACACCTACAGCAATAGGTGTACGCCCAATAGACTCTGCAATTGCTTCATTAGAGCAACCTGCTAAGTAGCTATCCCATACAAAGTCATTGTCTTTTACTGACCACTGCTTTCTTTCATTACTCATTCGTCTGCTCCTTGTCCGCTCAGGTATCGCATTGCCCAATCGGATTTAATATTAGAATTGTTAATTGACCTACGTACCTTACCTAACTGTTCTTCTAGATCAGCTTTCTGCCTCTCCAACTTACAGCGGTAACCGTACTGTTCTTGGATCACTGTTACTAACTCAGCATCCGACCTATACTTTAGATCAGACATCGTCATCATCCTCCATGTTAATAACACCTTCAGTGGTGATAGACATAATCTTACTACCACATACACCATAGGCAGCAACCCACAATGGAGTATTACCTGTCATGTAGAAGTCACCACCCTTGTACCCATGGAACACTTTACCCATAGCATCTTTACATTGGGTCAGTAACTCGAAAACTGTCTTAGATGAGTCATATGGCTCAAATGCTAGATCAGAGTAGTAACCACGATAACTATCTAGGTCACCCAACCCCTCAATCAACATATCTCCCGGCAACTCTTTTAGTGCCTCAATCATGTCACCTAAGGTCATCTGGCTCTCCGAACGCTTCAATGCCTCTTCTGCCATTATTCCATCAATTAAATGTTGTAAGTTCATTATTTCATACTCCTTGTATCCCAGTTCTCAATGATAGTACTACCACTTATACCCTGCTTGACCCTATCTTTAGGACGAGTGTCTTCCCCAACAGGCTCATACAGATGTTTAGTACATGCAATACCAAATACTTGACCATCTTGATGGATACCTTTAACAACAGGTAACCCCTTCTGACAACCATCACAGCTATTAGTCATTTGGACTCCCTTGCTTCATCCATCTCAGCACGTACCTTAAGTAATAACTCCTCCAACTCCTCAGGAGAGTTTACAACTTCAAATCGTGCATTCTCTTGAGAAGCACTCTCACTCTTTATATAGTGCATAAACAGCATGTGTGCTCGGTTAACACTACTCAATGTGACAACCACTAACAGATTGACTACACCGAAGAATACACACGTAAGTATAAATAATAGGTTTGGATCAATAGACCCTCCCCCTGATATATGTACTGACACTGATGCCATTACAATAACTGGCAGCACTATTAATGCCTTGGTTACATTAGTTAACATATACGTTCACCTCATAGTTTTATAAAAAAAGACTCCAATTAAGGAGTCGTAGGGTTTGAAATGGACAATTACTAGTAAAATTACTAGTCTTTGAAATGGATGATTTAGTTCACCAAAGGGCACGGAGTGCCCTCCCTAATCTATGATAGTGCGTACTCTGATTTACGGATCAATGATGCTAGATCATCAGAATCCTTTGTTATGGATATATTTTGACCAGTTACATCCTTTACAAATATCTCCATAGCATTCATCTCAGACAAGGTAGCAAGTATCTCTCGATAATTCCTACGTACCGTATTCATATGGTTCGGTGATGCCCAGAATGAGTCATGAATGTGAGCTATTTGGATCCCCTGCTTATTGCCCATACGAATCATCATACGTGCTACCCACCCATCTAAACTATGAATGAAGTTAGGACATAATGGAGTGTACTTACCACTAGGCTGGTTATTAGTATGACGGTACGTAAAGGTAGTATGATCAAGCTCATCTACCTCAATACGAGTATCAATAGCCTCAGTAACTCGTACCTTAGCTATGTGACCATCTGGAGTACTCCACTTATGGAACAGTGCACCTGCATCCCAACAATCGTTGATTAATTCCTTCACATCTTCTGCACCACTAAAGGATGAGAACAGTACCTTATCGAAAGCATCCTTCTGAGCTTGTGTAAGCGTCTCCTGGACACTCTTGTTGTAATAGTGCGTCATTATAGGCTTCTTAACATCACCTCTCACAACAGCATCTGTTGGATCTAACAGCATGTTCATGCCATCAGCTACCTTAGTGTATACGTCTTCCCTGTTACCCGTATCAATAAGGTTAACCGCAGCTGCAGTCTTCTTACATCCTGACAGGCATGCCATCACCTGTAGACCAGACGCAGTAGCATCTAATGACATTACATATCCTGTGGGAATACCCTTCAATGCATCTTTATGTGCATTAAGAGCCTTCACAAACAAGAACTTGTTATCTGCTTCAGGCGCCATGTCGTACAAGTCCTTCTCATTACAATCAAACCAGAATATCCTCTGCTGCCAAGTAAGCTTGTCCATACCAAACTCATTAGCTGCTGCTATCTTGATGTACTCTAAACCTGTAAACGTTTCCATAGTGTTCCCCTAGTTAATGTTTAGTTCATCTAACTTATTTGCCAGCTCTCTAAGTAGCCAACTATGTAGCTCATAAATACCTGACTCAAACACATAGTAGTCACCATGGTTATCTATAGTGCCTATGTGCCCTGAGCCCATATACACTTCAATCTCATTAGGATTTACCACACGATACGTCAATTCATTCATAGTGTTATAACCTCTTGTTTTGTAAAGGATAATAGGGCTTTCTTATAGTCAGATGACTGAAAGTTTATGTGGTAACCTGATGAGTAAGACCTACCTCGCTTATCAAACTTCCACATGAAGTAGAATGGTATGTTCGTATACTCATGATACACACGCTTACTGGTTATACTCATGATCTTAAACTGAAGAGCTTTCTTAGGGGTATCCAGCTCCTTATTAGGTTGCTCTTTCATAGCCATAATCATGGGATCTAGCGTCCACTCAATAGACTGCAGTATGTTCAAACAGTCCAAAGACTGACTATGGTTGTGATGGTTCTCCTTACCAAGAATACAGCTCTCTTCCTGAGTATGAAGACCGCCACCTTTGTTCATAGTCCACATCTTAGGCTTCAATACCAATGGTGGTACATACATGAACTCCTCGATCTTACTCAACACCTCAGTACTAGGTATTAGGTATGGCTCAATCGCTAGCGTCCCTGTAGGGTTCTCTGAGTAGTCATGAGCTAACAACTCATACAACTTACCCTCACATACTGCGATGATCTCAGCAGCTGTTTTGACCCCATCTAAGAGCTTTTCAGCCAGTAGAGGAGCAAGTGAACCGCACAATCCTTGAATAGGAGTGATTTCACCATTACACCGCATGATAGATGCAGCTAAATGGTAAGCAATGTCTAAAGATTCTACCCGTATCTCCTTAATACGTAGGTTCTTAGACTCATAGCTATACTGTTGATTCTTATACGTTTCTATTGCAAATACTAACCCTACAATACTCTCTAAATCTGTGTCATCTTTTAACGATGACATTAGACCTCTACGTGAGTATGTAGTCTCCAACAATTCTTGCTTGTTCATAAGTATTCCTTGGTTAGAATGGCATATAAGGTATAACTTTCTGGACTATCTGAGTGGCTACTTCCCTATGGATCACATATGTATCAGACCTAGTGCCCCATACAACCTTCAAATGTTCCATCTTGTAGTAGTCAGCAGCATGTTGCTCACATATGTTGTCACAACTCTGCATAAACCCGCTTATCTCCTCAATATAGTGAGGCTTAAACAGGTTAATCTTAGTCACCAGCTTCTTACATTCACAAGTGTGTTCACATACCATGACAACTCCTTACATATAGTCAGTTAGGTCAACATCCCTTGAATGTAGGTAAGTCTTGATCAACTCATCTGCAAACTCCTGGTCAATACTTCCAGAGTCTAGGTCAGCTATCAATTTGATTGCTAATGCAGTGTAAAACCCGTATTCGGTTATTGCCCATGGCTCTATATCAAATATATAGTCACTAAAACGGTTCAGGAACTCTATTGTGCTCATTGTAATTCTCCACTCTTATTTTAATTTCTCTAGCTACAAACATACACACCCTGTAACTACACATAGTCTTCCCGAAAGTCAGCAATAGCGTGACTCTCTTAGCTGTAATACATCTATCACAACTACATTGGTGATATTTGCTAGGTACAAGTCTTGATATAAATACCTTGTTAGGCATTGCCATAAACATCTTAAATTCTATCTCCTTGCATACATCCATGAGACCTCCTGTAACTATCTCTAAGACAATATAAGACTTACCATACACAATGTGCAGAGTAAGCCTTTAAACATCATACAGAGCCTTCTAGCGCCTCTGACTTGCTTCTAATCAACTTGTAAGGAGATACAAACGTAAATATACGGTTATACTCCTCATTGTCACACTCAGATGGATGAAAATGCTCTTCAGCCAACGTGGATACATCAATAAATTCAAACATAACTATTCCCCAATGTTATATGAACAACCATTCTCTTGACGGGTGATATCCTTACGTGGAATACCATTGCCAACTAGGTCAGCAATACACTCATTCTGAATGTCATACTGGTCTTGATACTGAACAAATGAGTTAACTCCCTTGTCCATCAATATTGATAAACTAAATAAAACTACAGTCGAAACAATCACTGCACATGTTATTAATAACACCATGTTTATAGTATTATTATTATTACCAATACTCGCACTACGCTCTAATTTTCTACGCATTTCCTACTCCACTTATATTAATTTAAAGGGAGACCACATAACGTGATCCCCCCTTGGTATTACTAGTCACCGAATACATCATCTTCAGTGAACGGAGAGTTATAGAACAACTCTTCAGTACTAAACTTAGCAATGAATGCAGCTTTACCAGCTGGGTTACCATTCACCCAAGCAAGGTTAATCTTCTTGCCTTTAGCGTTAACTCGAAAGACCACTGTACCCTTAGGTAAAGTTTCCATCTGAAGCACTGCCTCACGCTCTTTAAAGTACTGACCATCAACATTATCCCAATGTGCTTGGATCGAACTATGTAAGTTCAAGATTCCACACTGGTTACCTTCGGAATCATATACGAATACACCAGGTGCATTGTTGTATACGATAGGAGTTACTGTTGCTTTTACTGAGGTATTTGCTTTCATAATATGTTCCGTATTAATAAAGAATTAAGACACGAAGTTGTGTCATTTATATAAGAAGAAAGGTTCGCTTGACCTAACTGTTAGTTAAGTACTCTTGCCCTATCTTCATACATAGAGTAAGAAGGGTTAGTATGTGTGAGGGTTTGATTTGAGTGAGGATGGTGGTTGTGGTTAGTATTAGAGTGGGTGTGAAATGTAGGAGGAGAGAGGTAGAGTAAGATATATGGAAGTTTATAAGAGGTAAACCTAATTAAACCAGTGGTATAGCCCGTAGCCAGTAGCTTTCCTTGCCCTATCTTGTTGGTTGTTTGGTGTGATTTGTTGGTGTGATTTCTTAGCTTGTGGTAAAAATATACCCCACCCGTTAGGGTGAGGATTAGGCTTAGGCCTTGGCTTCGTCTGATGCTAGGCGTAGTGCTTTGCGATGAGCGAATAGGTCTGCTAGTGTCATGTCAGCGTCTGCTAGAGCTTCGTTGACCATGTTGGTTGATGCTACTTCCATAGCGATGGCACCGTTAGCTAGTGAGATCATAGCTGAGTCGGTGAAGAGTGCTGCGTGATTCACTTGTGATGCGATGAATGCTGTTGTACGTGCTACTTGCTTGAACATATGTAATTCCTTAAGGTTAATTTAATTGTGGTTGGTACCGTTCATTGAATAAGAAAGCTTTTGCTGTTGGTGTGAAAGGCTTAACGTCCCTTGGTAGTCTTATAGGGGGGGGGTCTTTGTTTGTTCTAGTCTCTGCTTCTTAAGTACTGTGTCAGCCTCAACATATAATATTTCTGAAAATACCTATATTAGTTTTTCTGTATATACGGGGTACTTGTAAAGAGAGACGTACTTATGTACTATCCTCTTATACTACTCCTGTTAAGGATATATAGGTGAGTAAGGCGAAGCGAAGCGAGAGCCTTACGAACCGTGTATTGTATTAATGATCTGTTATATGTAGACTATGACTCTATTATAAATATTATAGCGGTTATTGTTATGGATCAAGCACTAGAGGTTAGAGAGGAGTTCCTAAGTAAGGAAGAGTTTGTTATGGCTCTACCTAAGGGATTCAAGAATAAAGTAAGTGACGAGCTAATGTCCTCTATCAATGGGGTGTTACAAGATCAAGGTACTAGAGACCAGCTTAGAGAGAACCTGATAGGTTATGGTAGTGTGTTGGCTCAGGGTCGTTATAAGATGGACGACTATGTGGCTGCAGTTAAGTATGTGAGCCATAAGGTACTAGGGTCTAGTAATCTGGAGGCATATGTAAAGACCTTCCCAGAGCGTTATAAGAGGCTTCTAGATGATGGTGTAGATAACCATCGTATTAGTGCGTATTCTTCTGCATATAATAAGAACCAGTTGGTTAATAAGATCCTTGAGCAGTCCCTTGTGCCTTCATATTTGTTGAATGCTGATGTGTTCCAGAGGGCGTTGAATGTTCAGGCTGATTTGATGACAGATCCAGGTGTTAGTCATAAGGTGCGGAGTGATGCTGCTAATAGTCTTTTGACCCATCTTAAGAGGCCTGAGAGCATGAAGATAGAGTTAGAAGTGGGGGTAAAAGAGGATCAGTCTATAAATGAGTTGAGGGCTGCTACAATGGCCTTGGCTGCTAATCAGAGGGACATGATTAAGTCTGGTATGATGAATGCGAAAGATGTTGCCCATAGTAAAATAATCGAAGGTGAGGTGGTATAGAGATGGAAGGTGTATCTGGGTTACAAGGTGTTTTGACTGATCTGTTTGGTCAGTATATGTCTGGTGATATGAAGTATGAAGAGTATGCTGCTAATGTGCAGATGATTCAGCAAGGTGATCCAGATATGTTCCAGCAGGTTCAAGATGTAAATACTGCTCAAAAGGGTAAGATGCTGGATAGCTTACAGTTTGATACTGATGGTTATGGTATGGACAATTGGAGTGATGCTGGTCTTAGAAATATCAAATCTGGTAACTTAGACGTACCCTTTGGAATTGAGGGAAATGATAGCTTTTTGCCTATAGGTGAAGAGGTGTTGGGTGCGGCTGGAAGCGATGGTAGGGTGTTTATGTCGGGTAGGGCTGTGGCTGGTAATGATAGGCCTCTTCCTGAAGTGCTGAGGCATGAAGGTAGTCATAGTGTTTTTAATTTTCCTGACATAGGAAGGAGCGCTGAGGAGGGTCTGGTTAGGCAGCGTGATAATCAATATTCACAAATAAATAATACGGCGCAATCTTCTATACCTCAAATGACAGAGGTGCAAGCCAATCAACTTGATTACATAAATTCCAATGTTAATAATCGCCAAATTAACGAGCCATTAAAAATAAAAACCCCGGTGGAAGATGATGGCTCTATGTGGAACCAATTTACCAGCATGTTTTAATAAGATTGACGGGGAAACCTTTAATCATAGTAATATAATGTTCAATTTTAACACTATTGACGATTTTATAATAAATATAAAAAATTTTGTAATAATAATTAAATATATCTCATCTTATGTGATTATTAATTGTAATAATAATGATGAGTTTAATAATCTATTAAATAAGATGGAAACAGCTTACTCTGTTTTTATTTATAAGCAGGAATGTCTATGTCAGAATTAATTAAACCAAAATCGGTGGAAGATTATTTAAATGAAATATCTTACATCGTGGATCCAAACTATGTTCCAAGTGACTTCGCTCTAGAATTTATAAACTTTATTAAATTAGTAGAGGGTGGTGATCCAGAGAATAAATCACCAGTAGTTCACTTCCATATGGTAGATAATTTTGTCTCAGATGACGACGATTTAGATGTTATTAACATGTGTCACCGTGGTATTGCCAAATCAACTCTCAAAGAGTATCTGATATTATATTTAGGTGTGTTTAATGAGTTACCTTCCTTCGGTGCAGTACCGTATGCCCTATACGTGTCTGACAGTGTAGAGAACGGTGTTAAGAAGATGCGTAAGAGTTTGGAATACAGGTGGCAGAACTCTGATTTCCTACAAACATACATACCTGAGATTAGATTCACTGATGTTCGATGGGAATTTAAGAATAAGCAGGGTAATTCCTTCGTAGTAAGTGGATACGGTGCTAAAACAGGTGTACGTGGTACTCGTGAGAATGGTAGCCGTCCTGTTTTGGCCCTATTAGATGATTTGATTAGCGACTCTGATGCTCGATCTACTACAGTTATCGCTGACGTAGAGGATACGGTATATAAGGCCATTGATTACGCATTACATCCAACTAAGCGTAAGATCATATGGTCAGGTACTCCGTTTAACTCAAGAGATCCATTATACAAAGCTGTTGAGTCTGGTGCCTGGAAAGTCAACGTATACCCGGTGTGTGAGACATTCCCATGTACTAAAGAAGAGTTCCGTGGATCATGGGAAGACAGATTTAACTTCGATTACGTTACCAAGCAGTACAATAAGGCAGTTAAAACAGGTATGATATCCGCCTTCAACCAGGAGCTAATGTTACGCATCATGTCAGATGAAGATAGATTGGTTCAAGATGGAGATATAGTTTGGTATGAACGTAATGTGCTTCTTAAAAATAAAGGAGCTTATAACTTTTATATCACCACTGACTTCGCTACAAGTGAGAAGACAAGTGCTGACTACAGTGTTATATCTGTCTGGGCACACAACAGCAACGGTGATTGGTTGTGGGTAGATGGTGTATGCAAGCGTCAGCTTATGGATCAAAACATTGATGACCTGTTCCGTTTGGCTCAGATGTATAAAACGAACTTACAGCAGGTAGGTATCGAAGTATCTGGACAGCAGGGCGGATTTATCCAATGGATACAACGTGAGATGGGTATTCGTAATAACTACTTCACTCTTGCATCTGAGAGTAATAACAACAAGGCAGGTATACGACCTACGACCAACAAGATGCAACGATTCAATATTGTGTTACCTTGGTTCAAGTCTAAGAAGATCTGGTTTCCTGAAGAGATGAAGCATGATCCGATCATATTGGAAGCTATCGAGGAGCTCTCATTAGCCGCAGCAGCAGGCTTTAAGAGTAAGCACGATGACTTCATTGATACTATTTCAATGCTTGGCTCGCTCAATCCTTGGAGGCCTAGTGAGGACGTGTCAACTACCATTAATGACAGGAACTCTGTATTATGGGACGATGACGATGAAGACGATTCCTCACACTACGATTCATACATTGTATAGAGATACAGAATGACTACAGCAGCAGAGTATGCAGAATTAGCAGCAATTGAAGCAAACAGTGCACAAACTGCAGCTGTTGATGTACAGAATCAGGTAGCTGTAGCTGAGTCATCAGCTAATCTGGCAACTACCCACGCTAATACTATTGGATCAAGTATTGCTGATGCAACAGCAGCGAATGATACTGCAGCTCTCCAGGCTATAGCGTCTAAGAACTACCGAGACTTGGCAGCATTGTGGGCTAACGCAGACCCCAATGTACTTGTGGAAGGATCACTATTCTCTGCACGACATCATGCAGCATCTACACTCTCCATTCTAACGGCAATGCAGACCAATCTAGATATACACACTGATGGGTATGTGGTTAATAAGAGCGCCACAGATGACGCAATAGCGTTTCTAACATACCGTCTAGATCATGGTCTATTAGCCTTTGATGATACCGATGTAAATGCCTCCATAGTTGCAGGGGATCTAGCCAACTCCAACGCACTCGCGGATAAGCTGAGTGTAGCACTCTACAATACAGACGCCTTGGATTTAGCTGGGTTTGCCAAATCTAACCAGATATCCCTTGATAATAAAATATCTGAGTACTTAGACGAAGCTGGCCAGTTGGCACTACAAGCAATGTTATCGGGGGCTGAAAATGCTACCCGCTTAAGTTATGCAGGTGTGGTAGTAGATCCAGCAGATGGGACAATTACTAATGCTGCCGGCTCTGCGGTGGCTACGGAATATGGTGTACGTATGGCCTCAGTAGAAGAGGTCATAGATGGTCAAGGTAAATACACTCTTGCTGTTGAACAACAACTTGGTGAGAATATTGCTGCAGTACAGTTGGGTATAGATACAGATATCTCTCCTCTGCTTGGTACAGTGGCAGCTAATTACTCAGTCAAGTCTGACGCTAATGGACATATTGCAGGTTTTGGACTACTAAATACGGCTAGTACTGATGTTACTGGTTCTAGTTTTAGTGAATTTGTAGTGGCAGCTGATAACTTCAGTGTTGGTGGCTCCCATACAGATGCTGGAGGAAATCTAGTAGTAGATGAGACTGTACCGTTCCGTGTAGTAACTGGAGCAGGCATGTGTGTGTCGAATGTCGGAGTGCGCTCTGGTAACGTAACACAAGCAGCATGTAATGCAGTATCTGGTAGTACTTGGATCGCCCCAGGTACCTGGATGGATAATGTTTACATGGAAGCCGCCAACATCTCAGGTATGTTAACCATAGGTGGTGAGGTAGAGGTTGCGATAAGTGCTGCAGAAGATAGGCTACAGACACAAATAGATGGGAGCATTACAACCTGGTTCCTAGCTAGTGCGCCTACAACAGGTGCAGGGAGTGCGCCGTATAACACATGGACTACTGCTGAAGCTAAGAATCAGCATCTCGGTGACCTATACTATGACACCACATCTGGCTTTGCCTACAGATTCGCCTATGAAGATATAGCTGACAGTCCAGACGCCGGAGTAATTTACTCTTGGATCAAGATAGTGGATACCGATGTTACTGCAGCTCTGCAGGCAGCAAGTGACGCTCAAGCATCAGCTGACGGTAAAATTCGACTATTTGTATCAACACCTACAGTTCCGTATGACATTGGAGATCTTTGGGATACCGGCTCCGGAATTAAGAGGGCTACTACAGATGTAGCAACAGGCTCCGCCTATAGTTCAAGCCATTGGTTATTGATAACTGATGCGGAAGGTAGTGCTGCGATTGCTGCTGGAACAGCCCTATGGAACGGTGTTTCAGGAACGGGTAGGCCAGCTGATGATGCTACAGTAGGGGCTACGTGGGGCACCGACCTTATAGGTAAACCATCGGATTCCAGATTGTTCTCTAATCTACTAAAGGTAGAAGACTGGGTAATAGGCACCACTGGATCTCAAGGAAGCTTCTCTCAAAATGGTCAGACATCTGAGAATAAGATATCACTATTAATTGGCCCTAATGAGGAGACTCAGCCAGTATGGGAAGGCACTAATGATGGTGTTAATGATGCGGACGCTGGATGGAATCACTCAAACATTCCAATAGATCATGCAAAATCGTATAGGTCTATTGTGTGGATGATGCAGAATAGTTCGGATGGTTCGATGTACCATGGGTGTGGTGGTGGTAGCACCAACAACCTATCAGGAACTGCAAACGGTAATCCTTATTTCTGGTTTGGTGATCTACCTGTGACTGACAGGTGGTACATGGGCGTGGGAATTATCCATGGATCTGGATATGGAACAACCGATACAGGGGTCTCTGGTATCTACGACCCTATGACTGGCAGTAAAGTCATTAGTGCAATTGACTATAAGAATAAAGTAGGGGCTTCAACACAGGTACATCGGTCTTTCCACTACTATGGTACAACTGTGGGTAGTAAAGCGTACTTTGCACGTCCAAGATTTGAACTAATAGACGGTAGTGAGCCATCGCTTGCATCACTATTAGGCGGAAATGCTATATTAAACTCTGTTATAACAGATAATATATACTCGGCTAATACCACCACAATAAACGGTGGAAACATAACAACTGACTCTATAAAAGCAGATAGTATACTCATTGACGGTAACATTGAGTTCAGTAGTGTGGCCTCTGGTGTGCAGTTTGGTAAGAACTCATTAGGAGATTCAAGTCCTGGTGCATTCTTTGGCAGATCAGGAGGAGTAGCGGGTTTTAGTATCTCGTCACCTACATCTTCAATATACGCTGACTCATCAGGACAACTTATACTAAATCGAGTGACTCTTTTTGCCAGTAGTCCTGGCCCTACATCAAGCTATGATGGTTCTGGTTACCACTATTACAACATACCTACAGCAATGTCTGTATTATCTGTAATTGTAGTAGGAGCAGGAGCAGGAGCAGGCAACACTGCTGTACCTTCACGAGGAACATCGCCACGTGACGGTGGGGCAGGCACTAGTTCATGGATAGAATTTTACACAGGGACTAATGGGTCAGGGAATCTTATAACGGTTGCGGGTGTTTCTCGGTATACTGCATCTGGTGCACCATATACTCCGTACTCAGTGGGATCCAACAACACTAACCAACCTGGCTACGCTGGTTATAATTCCTCTCAACCTAACTCAGGAGGAGTTGGTGGTGGAGTTAAACCCTATCCTATAAACGGTGGTCTCCCTGGTAGTCCTGGTACTAGAGGCGGTGGAGGAGGAGGAGGAGGTGTTCGAGGATATAACGGATCTCCCGAAGCCTACGTAAATAGGCATGCTAATGCGGGATCAACATTTAGTCAGTATATTAACAGACCATCAGATGCTAATAGTGTAAAAATATACCTAGGGGTCGGTGGTATTGGTGGCTACTCAACCGGTACGACTAAAGGTGGCGACGGAGGTGCTGGGTTTGCATCAATGACTGACCCATACAGTGGTGCAACTGAGGTGGATCTTATTGACTTAATGAATAGGGTAGCGGCACTAGAGTAGAGTATCCTCGGTAGGGGTAGAGATAACATACGTGTTAGTGTATCTCAGGGTTGTAATTATCTAACTAATAGGAAATATATATCATGGCTTGGTATAGTGTAGGTACAGTAACAGTAACCAGTGGTTCAGCGTCTGTAGTGGGTACAGGAACTAGTTTTATATCTCTGGTCAAACCAGGACATATCTTCTATGGGCCAGACAAGGCTCTATATGAGGTTCTAAGCGTAGTTTCTGATACACAGTTAACTCTTAGCCTTCCTTATGGGGATGTTACAGCAGCTGGTGCTGTATACGCAGTTATACCTACTCAAGGTATGGTTCCATCATTGGTGACCCAAGTACAATCACTTATTGGTGATTACTCTACTGTGCGTGATACGGTTGGTACTGGTAAGTTCCCTGCAGGTGCGGCTAATACCCCCGGCATTGCATTTATAGATGACCAAGATAGTGGTGCATTCTTAGTAGCACCTGGATCATGGGCATTGGTATGTGGAGGTCTTACAGGTGTATCACTAACACCATCAGTCACCTCGTTAAACTATAGCGGTGTTGCTAAAGTCTCTACTAGCGCATCTGGTGCCACTGTAGCAGGTACACTTGTTGCTACAGAGGTACAAGTAGGTGCTAATACTATGTCTAGTCTTGCTGCCCGCATCACTGTGTTGGAACCGTAATGAATTGCATTAAGCAGGTAGTTATGTATAATTTGAATCTATTCAATATCTATAAGGTACACTAATGAAGGTCTCTCGATTATTAGACTACCTACGCTTTGGCGAACTCTCTGATTTATCCATCAGTGATACCACTGAGCAGGTAAACCTAAGTAAGTTATACTCATTTATCAATCGAGGTCTTAAGAAGGTTAACTCCGAACTTGGTCTCTTAGAAGAGGAAGCGTCATTCTTAGTTGCTGAGGGTGTGTATTCATATCCAATATCTGATCCACTAATCTTACGTGTAAGTTCTGTGTATGATCAAGACGGTAAGGAGCTTCCTCTTAACATTGAAGGTGATGACCGTAGTGTATTTACTTCAAACTTCAACACAGTAGAGTTCATCGGACATAGGGATAACGCTAATAACCTCATCACTACCCTGTCTGTGATCTACCTGAAAGACTTTGATGAAATTACAGATAAAGATCAGGACATCAATATAAGTGAAGGATTGATTGAAGTACTTACCAACTATGTAGCTTATTTAGCTCATGGATCAGTTAATATGGCTGAAGGTAGTTCAGCTGCTAAGTACCAATCACAGTACGAGATTGAGCTAGGTAAAGCACGTAAGTTTGGCTACAAAGCACAGATGTTTAATAGTGTTGATAAACTACGTGAGAGAGGATTTGCATAATGGCTAAGATTTCTACAGGTGCTGTAACAACTGCTGTAAAGCACAACTACAGCCATACCATCAAGTTGGTTCGTAATGATACCTCTCCTGAGATAAATATGACCCTAACGGATAGTACCGACAGTTCTATTATAGATTTAACCAACGTAGCTACCATACTACTTAAAGTGCGTCCTCTGAGCGGAACTACGATTAAAGTTAGTATTCCTACATACCGAATAGAGCCGTACTCTAGTGGTAAGGTATTCATGCAGTGGCCTGTAGACGCATTAGACACTGCTGGAGTATTCACTGGAGAATTAGAGCTGACCTACACAGATGGTAAAGTACAGACAGTGTTTGATGAGTTAAAATTTGAGGTGCGTGAGGACTACTAATGGCTATTAAGATAGGTTCGTTTGAAAGAATCAATCTTGAGGTAGCCACTCTTGTATACCAAAAGCTTGAAGTATCTAATCTTACCTACATTAATTTAGAGGTAGATACACTCACATATATGGATCCAGAGTTTACTGGTGTATATTTAGAGCCTGACTCAAAGAACAGGATTATACATGATATTGCTTTAATATCTGATCAGTATTTCTCACATGTATCTTTGGCTAAGTCAGATAGTGTTCAAACTCCAGACACGTATGAGTGGGCCCTAAATAAGGCCGTAGGAGAAGTTATAGGTGTATTTGAGGCAAGTGTCCTCGATATACGCAAACCTCTCTTAGACAGCTCTATAGTGACTGACATATACCGTCTAGCACTGCAGAAAGTATTTGCAGATAATACCAACCTAAGTGACGTGTTTGATGTAACTACGATCAAGGTATTCCATGATGCAGTGGCAACCTCAGATGTATTTGATATAGTCACTGATTACATCAGACACTTCCAGGACTATGTAGCTATTGACGACTTTGCAGGTGTTGATAAGTTCTATAATGGAACCAAGCATAATATCGTAGGTACTGTTGACCATACCACTCTTGCACTAAGCATCCTCAAAGCAGACTCATTAACTACTTTAGATATGTTGAATTACATCAACACTGATAAGAAGTTTAGTGACACTCTACAATTTGCAGAGGCATTTAGGAAGGTATCCATTCATGTTCTGGTAGATGCTCCCTTAGTATCTGATGTAGTTACTTCTATATTGCAGAAGAGCTTACATGATACAACTGGTGAACTTGCAGACCAAGTGGCTATCTCAGGAACCCTACATAAAGCAGATGCTGTTGGTGTACTTACACTACTTAAAAAGAGTATTATCAGTAAAGTTATTGATACTGCTGTGACAGTAGATCAGATCGCAGTCTCTATGCATAAGTACTTCACTGACGGAGTAATAATAGACGATGCGTTTGGTTTTATGGATCAAGTCACACTACACAAAGGCAATATCACTCTTGTAAGTGATATGCTAGTTATTCAGTCCTCAAAAGGGGCAGCTGATGTTGCTATGGTAAGTGAGACATTTAATGTATCATATATCCCCGGCAACCTAATGTTATTTAATAACATTCCATTTAATGAAAGCACCTTCGGGTAAAGGAGAAGATCAATGCTTAACGATAAGCTATCTCTAACTGGTGCGCTGACTGTCTCCTTGAACGGCGAAGTTGTGCGTGACATTAGAAACTTAGTAGTAACCTCTGGTAAAGAGTTAGTTGCTGCTAATCTACAAGGTGGTACGGTTACACCTTTAACTCATATGGGTGTAGGTAGTGGTACACTTGCTGCAGCTGCTGCTGATGTAGGTTTAGGTACACAGATTGACCGTAATGCTTTGTCCACCTCTGGTGGCACTGTATCAGGTGCTGTTGTAACCTATGAATGTACTTGGTTACCAGGTGATGGTACTGGTGCATTAACTGAAGCAGGTCTGTTCTCTGCCGCAGTTGCTGGTACAATGCTAGCACGTACCGTATTCCCAGTAGTTAACAAGGGTGCCGATGACACCGTTACTATTGTATGGGATGTAACAATCTCTTAAGGGGAACATGATGACGATTAGGTACAGCAACAATGCTAGGTCTAACCTAGCTGCAGCTATAAACAGTACAGTTACTACAATGTCTGTTGTGGACGCTTCTACATTTCCCACACTTGGTGCAGGGGATGTGATGTACTTAACGTTGTCAGATAACCTTAATTCAGTTACTGAAATTGTTAAGTGTACTGCCACTTCAGGTGGTACATTCACTGTAGTACGAGGACACGAGAGCACTACTCCAATATCTTGGATCAATGGTTCCCATGTTCAGATACGTATTACAGCAGGTTTAATTACAGACTTGCTTATAGAAAGCAGTGAGTCTGAGAATGTATTATACGACCCTATTGGCGCATCAGTTGCCATGTCAATCGCCCTGGGAGGTTAACCAATGGCTAACACGTTTAAGAATGCTGGTGTTGCAATTGGTACCTCTCGTACCACTCTGTATACTTGCCCTGCAGCTACACAAGCAGTTATCCACGCATTGTACATCTCCAACGTAGACGGTGTTGATGATGCTGATGTAACTGTTGAGATTACAGTGAACGGTACCTACTTTCATGTAGCTAAGACTGTGCCTGTACCAGCAGATGCTACACTACTGCTAGACAAGCCAATGAACCTAGAAGCTGGTGATACTATTGGATTAACTGCATCAACTGCAGGTGACCTTGAAGTGTTCGCAAGTATCCTAGAAATCGCATAAGGGGGGATTTATGGCTTACATAGGTAACGTCAGTGGATTCGATGACGTAGATGCAGAACAAATTAAAGATGGTGCAGTGTCGGATGTTAAGATCTCTGATGTTGACCATAGTAAGGTAACTGGTTTAGGTGCTGAGATATCTACTGCAGTGAGCAACTTGGTTGACTCATCTCCAGAGTCCCTTAATACACTAAATGAACTTGCAGCAGCGTTGGGGGATGACGCCTCCTTTTCTACTACTGTAACTAACAGTATCGCTACTAAGTTACCCTTAGCTGGTGGCACCATGACAGGCGATACGCTACATGGTGATAACGTCAAAGCTACTTACGGTGCTGGCGGTGATCTTGAGATCTACCATGATGGTAGTCATAGTCGTATTGCCGACAGGGGCACTGGAGATTTACGGATATACGGCGATTCATTGCAGTTGAATAGCTGGACTTCTGGAGAGAATTATTTAACGGGTGAAACGGATGGGGCGGTAACGGCCTATCATAATGGAGCCGCCAAACTAGCCACAACATCCACAGGCATAGACGTAACTGG
>Ga0308007_10000509_pt1 | contig 17870 bp, 20 predicted proteins | sample Neamet71_FD_203152 | JGI IMG/M metagenome (GOLD analysis project Ga0308007, IMG submission 203152) | Marine microbial communities from water near the shore, Antarctic Ocean - #71 | ecosystem: Environmental > Aquatic > Marine > Unclassified | place: Southern Ocean | collected 2014-06-07
TAATTCCATCTGAAGAATTATAGATTAACTGCAATATACAAACTGAAAATACATAAAACGCTAAAATTTTTTCATTTACGCATTATGTGGTTTCAAATATGATTAAACCTCTTTCAACATTTATCTATTATGTGAGTTAATGAAAAATATACCTAAACTTTCAACTGTAAACGAAACCTTTCATCCTTCTTGGGTTTCTCTATTGGGTCAAGAATTCAATAAGCCTTATATGAAAAGCCTATGGTCATTTTTAGAAAGCGAGCATAAAAAGGGTAAAATTATATATCCGCCCATGCATAATTGGTTTGAAGTATTAAAAAAAACAGCATTTGATGAAGTAAAAGCAGTAATTATAGGTCAAGATCCTTATCATGGCGAAGGGCAGGCTCATGGCTTAAGTTTTTCTGTAAAACCAGACACAATTATTCCTGCATCATTACGAAACATTCATAAAGAACTACTTAATGATTTAAAAATAATAACTCCAGCTCATGGTCATCTAGCATCTTGGTCTAAGCAGGGAGTTTTGCTGCTCAATACTGTTCTTACAGTTGAAAGGTCATCTCCAAGAAGCCATCAAGGTGCAGGCTGGGAAATCTTTACAAATAAAATAATAAAAGAGCTTAGCAAAAAACGACAGAACTTAGTTTTTTTTCTATGGGGTAATGAGGCACAAAAAAAATTCCCCCTCATTGATAAAAAGCGACATCTAATACTTCAGGCACCTCACCCATCACCATTGTCTGCCTATAGAGGATTCTTGGGGTGCAAACACTTTTCTTTAGCCAATAAATATATTTATAAGCATAGAAAAAATGAAATCAATTGGACTTTAACAGCTATTGACCAGAATTCTTCTCCGCAAAAACCTTAATTGGAGAGTGGCCACCTTTTGCTCTTACCCAATTCAAACTCTTTAATACTAAATTATAGCCGATTAGGCGTCTCTCAATCACTTTTTTCCCAGGATAGTCCATTAAAAACATACCTATAAAAATTGTCAAAATACCTTGGCCTGGAAGAAATAACATTAAAACTCCACCACATAATATAATAAAACCTAAAATATTTTTTCCAATTTTAGTTACTAGCATAAAATAAGAATGATTTTTTTTAAAAGGAAGCTGGCTATTTTTATTATTAGCAAAATAATTTTTAGGAATCATACCCGCTATCCAAGGTAAAGCTATCAAGCTAATCACGAAGGTTAAGACAGAAAGGGCACTTAACCAAGCCAATAGGTTTTGATTAGAAGATAGCCAGTCGATCATATATATCCCCTTAAAGGACTAGATTGAAGCAATTATTTTATATAGCTGATGGGTAAATATTTAATCTTTTCTATACTCCCATCGCCAATAGCTATATCTTTATTCTTAGCTGCTTTGTCTGTAAGTACTACTAAAAGTTCTTGAAAATCGATATTTATTTGTACTGCAGATATTATATTTCCAGAAACTTGTCTTGTTTCTTCAATATAACAAGGTGTTCCAGGTAGCGGTAAAATGTTATTTTTTCTATGAATGCGATACATTTTTTTCTTTAATTTACCCAGGTACTTCATCCTGGCGACCACTTCTTGCCCTGTATAACACCCCTTAGTGAAACTTATAGAATCAAGATGGTCCAGATTAAGCATTTGTGGCACAAAGATATCAGAAGTTTCTTCCTGGAGAGTCGGAATACCTGATTGTATGTCACTTTTTTTCCATAAGTCAGTACCTGTAGGAGTCATCTTTTTTATAAAATTACTCCATACTTCTTCGGCGTATCCGATAGGACAAGAAGCAACAAATCTTCCATCCTCATAGCTATAAGATGAGCTAATATGCTGCTCTTGATGCTGGTTTTTAGAGTCTATGGGATCGAAACCAAATAGGGCGTATTCGTCACTAGCATCAAAAAGTTTCACCCTAAAAAATGCAGCATATTTTGCTAGCTCATCTTTTGACTTAGTTATTAATGAATGATGCATAACCATCAACAATTTTTCATCATTAATTTGATGAAGTTGAAAATTTGTTAAAGTGCGACCCTTTGGGTTACACCTAGCCCCTGAAATACTATTTTTTCCCGAAAGCTTATTGATATCACACGTAACTTGCCCTTGAAGAAATTTTTTAGCATCCTCACCCTCTAACAAAATCACACCTAAGTGGGTTAATGGTACTAAGTAGCTAGTTTTTTTTCGATCTTCATCAAATATTAAGGAATCTTTGAATGACACCTCGTTTTCATCTGAGAAGATAGCTCCTTGTTTACGCAAGAATGAGTGCCAATTATTCATATATTTAACCCAAGAAAAACATATGTATATCTTAGTGGGTAAACCTTGCTAGTTCCACTATAATCAAAACTCATCCTCTCAATTTTAAAAGGATAATTTTAGATGGACATGAATAGACTTTCCTGGGCAAGCAGACGCGGCATGCTTGAATTAGACTTAATGTTTTTACCTTTTCTTGAGAAAGTTTATCCCACCTTAGAATTAAAGGACCAGATGAGGTATTGGAAGCTTCTTGAATGTGAAGACCAAGACTTATGGAATTGGCTACTAAACCGAGAAACCCCTGGCAACCCTGAGTTACAAAAGATTATTGATATAATAAGAAAGACGAGATATTTAGTTCGGCCAGACAATGGCTGAGTATGAAGCTAATTAATCTGTATTAACTACGATATTTTGAGCAGCAAAGTTAATAGGAACCATAATAGTATCTTTTGCTATATCAGATAATTCTGGAAAATCTAAATTATAGTGTAAACCCCTACTTTCTTTGCGCTGTTTTGCACATCGGATTATAAGTTCAGATACAAGAACAAGATTTCGCAGTTCTATTAAATTTTTTCCAATTTTATAGTTACTGTAATATTCTTGTATCTCAAGTTGCAGTAATTTTACCCTGTGGTCGGCCCGCTCTAGTCTTTTTTGAGATCTAACTATGCCGACATAATCCCACATAAAACGTCTCAGTTCATCCCAATTGTGTGAAATAATTACATCTTCATCCGAGTGAGTCACTCTACTCTCATCCCAAGGCTTAGCAATTTCAAATCCAGAGATACTAGGCATAATTTTATCTATTTCTTTGGCTGCTGCTCTTCCGAAAACTATACACTCTAATAAAGAGTTGCTAGCCATACGATTTGCCCCATGAAGCCCAGTAAATGCAGTCTCACCCACAGCATAAAGATTCCAGAGATCAGTTTGTCCAAATTCATTAACAACAAGTCCGCCACATGTATAGTGAGCGGCTGGCACTACAGGAATAAGGTCGCTTGTGATATCAATTCCAAAAGAAAGGCAGTGCTTTTTAACAGATGGAAAGTGCTGATCAATGAAATCAGCAGACTTATGTCTGATATCTAAATATACACAATCACAGCCTAATCTTTTTATTTCAAAATCTATTGCTCTAGCTACAATATCTCTTGGTGCTAATTCCGCTTTGGGGTGAAACTTAGACATAAATCGCTCACCACCTGGCAGCCTAAGATAGGCTCCTTCGCCACGTAATGCTTCTGTTAACAAAAAAGCTTTTGCATTCGGGTGATAGAGGCATGTTGGGTGAAATTGGTTAAATTCAAGATTCGCAACTCTGCAACCGGATCTCCAAGCAAGGGCAATACCGTCTCCAGTAGCTCCATCAGGATTACTTGTGTAAAGATATGCCTTGCTAGCTCCACCAGTTGCTAAAACTACCGATTTAGCGTGAAAGACAGATATGCAGTCTTTCTTTGTATCCAGCACATAAGCACCGGTGCAGCGAACGCGACTTGAACTTTTATCTGCTTGAGTTATCAGATCCACAACAATATGATTTTCGTAAAGCTGTATATTAGGATTATCTTTAATTTTATCTGCTAGCGAAGCAGATACTTCCTTTCCTGTTGCATCTGCTGAATGAAGGATACGCCTATGACTGTGTCCAGCCTCTTTTGTCAGGTGGTATTCATTATTTGAATTTTGTGTGAAATTGACACCCTGTTTAATTAACCACTTAATGGCATCGGGACCGCTTTCTACGGCTTGCCTCACAGTTTGCTCATGACACATACCGGCGCCAGCTTTTATTGTATCCTGGTAGTGTGACTCCATGGAATCTTTATGATCGAATACACTAGCAATTCCTCCCTGAGCCCACCATGTAGCACCCGATTCAATAACACTTTTACTTAAAATAGCGACTTTATATTTAATAGATAGCTCGAGTGCAACTGTCATTCCTGCAGCACCACTTCCTATTACCAGAACTTCTTGGGTGTTAGGCATATTAATTGTTACTCTTATGAGGCCAAATTATTTTTTACTAATGTTATTATAAATAAGTGATGATAAATTTCTCTGCCTTTTTTAAGATAAAAGTAAAATAATTTAACTAACAAAAAAATAAAAGTACAAAAAATATTCATAAATAATCTGGAAATTTAATGAAAAGCGATCAGACAAAAGTCAGCGATGATCAGCTAGTAGCTCGTGTTCAAAAAGGAGATAAGGGGGCCTTCGATTTGCTTGTACTTAAACACCAATATAAGGTCCACGCGATTATCTCCAGATACATCAAAGATTTTGATGAAGTTAACGATATAGTTCAAGAAACTTTCTTAAAAGCATACCGAGCCCTTGAAAATTTTCGTAGTGAAAGTGCTTTTTATACGTGGCTTTATCGTATAGCAGTCAATACAGCAAAAAACTACTTGGTTGCACGCAACCGACGTCCTCCGTCATTTGATATAGATATAGCCGACACTGACTATTCAGAATTAAGCAGCCAACTGCAAAATCTCGATTCACCAGAAAATATTTTGGCTAAAAATGAACTGGAATTAGTCATAAATAGTGCGATAAAGAAGCTTCCTGGAGACTTGCGTACTGCCTTGATGCTCCGTGAATTCGAAGATCTAAGCTATGAGCAAATTTCAGACATAATGGAATGCCCTGTAGGTACCGTTCGATCTAGAATTTTTCGTGCCCGTGAAGCTTTAGAAGAAAAAATAAAAGAAATGGAAAGTTGATTTAGAAAAATGGAACCTTTTAGTCATATGTGAGTCATATGTGATAGGTTAATGAATTAACAAAAAAATGGTTGTAACTATGAGTACTAATGAAACTCAGTTAAAAGAAGCTCTATCAGCCTTCATAGACGGCGAAGCTACCGACATTGAAGTCCGCAGACTACTCAAAGAGATCCCTCTTGATCATACATTGCGTAATTCATGGCGATACCACCAGCTATCTTCGGCAGTTATCAACAAAGAACTTTCGACCGAAGTTATAGATTTTTCCGCTGATATAAGCTCTGCTATTAAATTAGAAAAGAATCACGGCGCTTTAAATCTCTCTAATTACTTTATTAAGCCACTGGGTCGATTCGCTATAGCAGCCTCTGTAGCAACTGTTGCGATATTAGGTATGCAACAATACAAGCATACTGTCGAACATCCTTCATCCTTTGTGAGTGCGAATAAAATACAACTCAATCTTGCCTCCTCTATTATTCGTACATCTGCTGAATTTGGTATTCCACCTATATCTGCAAGAAATGTAAGTATTTCAAACTTTTCACAAAAAAAATCTAAATCTTCCAACAAAATATTGTTAGAAAGTAGGAGTAATAGTGAGAACCTAACACGCGAACAGGTTCAGAGATATTTAAATGGACTCTTAGCCCGTTATAACGAAACTGAAGAAAAATTAATTACCCAGTAACTTAAGAATAAGTTTATGAATCCTAACCCACGAAAGACCTAATCATTTCGGGTATTCCATGGTATCTCGATGTCAAATAGGCTAAAATCATTAAATTCAAATCTTGCCTGAAAACTATCTAAAAATGATTACTTACCATAACGAAACTATAGCCCTGTGTCTGATTTAAGCCATATACGAAACTTTTCTATTATCGCTCATATCGATCATGGTAAATCTACGATTGCCGATCGGTTTATTCAGCATTGTGGGGGGCTTGAATCTAGAGAAATGTCTGAACAAGTGCTTGATTCTATGGATATTGAGCGCGAAAGAGGAATCACAATTAAAGCCCAAAGTGTGACTTTAGATTACAAAGCTAAAGATGGGAATACCTACCAATTAAATTTCATCGATACTCCGGGCCATGTAGATTTCTCTTATGAGGTATCAAGGTCATTGGCTGCATGTGAGGGCGCACTACTCGTAGTAGATGCTGGCCAGGGTGTGGAGGCGCAATCAGTCGCCAATTGCTACACAGCCATCGCACAAGAACTCGAAGTGATCCCTGTTTTAAATAAAATGGATTTACCTCAAGCAGATCCTGCTCGAGTTATTGATGAAATTGAAAATATTATAGGTATAGGCGCAGAAGATGCTGTTCACTGCAGTGCAAAAACTGGTTTAGGGATAGAAGACGTATTAGAACAATTGGTTCTCAAGGTACCTCCACCAATAGGAGATATAAATGGGCCTTTGCAAGCACTTATTATTGATTCATGGTTTGATCCCTACTTAGGAGTTGTGTCTCTAGTAAGAGTTATTGCCGGAACATTAAAAACAAAAGATAAAATTATCACTAAATCTATAGGAAAATCTCATACTGTAGATACAGTTGGTATATTTACACCCAAACGAAAAGAGACAGGAGTTCTAAAGGCAGGTAACGTAGGATTCATGGTCGCTGGTATTAAGGATATTCTTGGAGCGCCTGTTGGAGATACCTTCACTCATTTAAGTACTCCGGAAACAGACTCTTTGCCAGGATTCCAAAAGGTAAAACCGCAAGTTTATGCTGGATTATTTCCTGTAAGCTCAGATGACTTTGAAGATTTCAGAGAAGCTCTAGCAAAGTTGACATTAAATGATGCATCTCTTTTTTTTGAGCCTGAAAATTCAGATGCATTAGGTTTTGGGTTTCGGTGTGGCTTCCTTGGATTGCTTCATATGGAAATCATTCAAGAACGACTAGAGCGTGAATATAATTTAAATTTAATTACTACGGCCCCAACAGTTGTCTATGAGATTTCCAAAACAGATGGAAAAATTATTTATATCTCAAACCCAACTGATCTTCCAGATCCGGCACAAGTAAATGAAATGCGAGAACCTTTATGTGAAGCTAATATTTTAGTGCCAAAAGAATATGTTGGTAATGTTATTACGCTTTGTATTGAAAAAAGGGGCATCCAAAAAGATTTACAGTTTGTAGGCGGACAGGTCTCACTATCATACGATATACCCATGAGTGAAGTAGTAATGGATTTTTTTGATAGACTAAAATCTGTTAGTCGTGGATTTGCCTCACTTGACTACACTTTTATAAGATTTGAATCAGCGCCTTTAGTGCGATTGGACGTTCTAATTAATGGTGATAAAGTTGATGCCTTAGCTTTAATCCTTCATCGTGCCAATTCACAAAGAACCGGACGACAATTAACAGAAAAAATGAAGGAGCTCATACCAAGACAAATGTTTGATGTAGCAATTCAAGCAGCTATAGGGGGTCATGTTATTGCAAGAACAACAGTTAAGGCGCTCCGTAAAAATGTAACTGCAAAATGCTATGGAGGAGATATATCTCGTAAGAAAAAATTACTCCAAAAGCAAAAAGAAGGCAAAAAGAGAATGAAACGAGTAGGTAACGTTGAAATACCCCAAGAAGCTTTTTTAGCTGTACTAAAAACTGATAGTTGAGATTTTAATGGATATAAATTTCCCGCTGGTGTTAATAATACTCGTAACTGTAAGTGGTATTTTTTTGCTACTAAGTAAGCTGCTCGTATCAAAAAGAAATTCTATTAATGCAACATCAAAGTTGTTCGAATACATTGGCTCTTTTTTTCCTGTTCTTCTTTTTGTATTTATTCTTAGATCTTTTCTTTTTGAGCCCTTTCAAATTCCCTCTGGTTCAATGATTCCAACTTTAAAAATTGGTGACTATATACTAGTAAATAAATTTAGTTATGGGTTGAGGTTCCCTGTTTCTAGATTTAAATTTATAGATATCAGCTCCCCAAAAAGAGGTGATGTGATGGTTTTTACACCCCCACACGACAAAAGATACTTTATTAAGAGGGTGATTGGTTTGCCTGGTGATGAAATTAAAATTAAAAGTAATATACTTTACGTGAACGGAGAAAAAATACGGTATTCGCCTCTCTATGAAAACTTACAAGATTCAAATTTTGTAATAGAAAAAGAGCACCTTAAGGGAGTAGATCACCTCATACAAAGAAGAAAGGTACCCAGCAGACTTGGAAAAAACTACACAATTAATGTTCCTCTAGGGCATTATTTTATGGTTGGAGATAACCGTGACAACAGCAGTGATAGTCGAGTTTGGGGCGCTGTACCTGAGAGAAATATAGTAGGCAAAGCAATTTTAACTTGGATGCATTGGGAGTCATTCAGCGATATTCCAGATTTTTCTAACGCAGGAAAAATTCAATGATGATGGTTTCAATAAAATGAAAATGCAACAAGAGAAACTTATAAGTCGTATTGGATACAACTTTAATGATATTTATTTATTGCAACTTGCACTTACACATAGAAGCGTAGGCTCTAATAACAATGAACGGTTAGAATTTCTAGGGGATTCAGCCTTGAATTTTATAATCGGACATGCAATTTATACTCTTCTTCCTCTTAGCAAAGAAGGAGAGCTTAGTAGATATAGGGCTGATTTGGTTAAAGGTAAAACTCTTACAGAAATAGCCAACGAACTTAAAATCGCAGAATGTTTGATTCTCGGCGAAGGAGAGAAAAAAAGTGGAGGGCGCGATAGGCCCTCTATTCTTGCTAATTCTGTTGAGGCTATAATCGGTGCAATTTACCTAGATGGTGGCATCGACCCTTGTAATACCTGCGTTCTCAAATGGTTTGATTCCAGACTTAAAAATCTAAAAATGAATGGCCGCAAGGACCCAAAGACCGAACTTCAAGAGTTAATGCAGGCAAGAAGTGAAACACTTCCTGCTTATACAATCATGACAATATCAGGTGAGCCCCATCAGCAAAATTTTACTATAGAATGCTGCGTTAAAGGTTTAGTGAGTCCGACGAAAGGGCAAGGAGAAACCAGAAGGGATGCCGAAAAAGAAGCGGCTGCAAAAGCACTAGTGGAGCTTCTCGATGACAAAAAATAAAGGTAAGAAGTGCGGGTATGCAGCAATTGTTGGTAGGCCTAATGTTGGTAAATCTACCTTACTTAATCATATCTTAGGCTCTAAACTTAGTATAACCTCAAGAAAACCTCAAACTACAAGACATAACTTATTAGGTATTAAAACTACAGAAGACACACAAATTATTTTTGTAGACACACCAGGTATGCATTTTGATCAAAAAAAAGCACTAAATCGTTACATGAACCAAGAGGCCGAGAGTGCCCTCAAAGACGTCGATGTTATAGTTTTTGTTGTTGATCGTGATACGTGGAACGAAACAGACAAAATAGTAGCAGAAGAAGTATTTAAGTCGAAGATTCCTGTAATAATTACTATTAATAAATTTGATAAGATGTCCTCGAATAATGACCTAGTTCCACATATTAAAGCTCTTTCAGATAAATATCCTGATGCACTAATAATTCCTGTTTCAGCGCTTTATGGAAACCAGCTCGATTTACTTGAATCAGAGATTATAAAATATCTCCCTATTGGAGAATATTTTTTTCCTGATGAACAAATTACGGATAAGAGTGAAAGATTTCTTGTCGCCGAACTTGTCAGAGAAAAAATTACTCGTCAACTTGGCGCCGAGCTCCCCTATGAAACAACTATAGAAATAGAAACCTTCAAGCATGAAAAGAAGATTTGTTATATCAATGCGCTCATACTGGTCGAGAGGGAAGGTCAAAAAAAAATCATGATTGGAGATAAGGGAGAGCGTCTAAAAAAAATCGGCCAAGAAGCTCGTCTTGATATGGAAAAACTTTTAGAAAAGAAAGTGATGCTAACCTTGTGGGTTAAAGTTAAAAGAGGGTGGTCAGATGACACTAGAGCGCTTCAAAGTCTTGGGTATAAGTCTAAAGACTAAACATATAAATTTATTTTTTTATGCAACCTGAGTTGGCATTTGTTTTACATACTCGGCCATATAGAGAGACGAGCTTACTAGTAGACCTTTTTACCAGATCTTACGGCAGATTTCGTGCTGTTTCTAGGGGTTCGAGGGGAGCCAAAGCTAAGACCATAAGATTAAATGCTTATTCCCAAATTCTAATTAGCTGGTCAGGTAAATCTAATCTCAAAACTCTTACACAAGTAGAGCTGTCTTCAGCTCCACTTACTCTAAAAGGGGATGGATTATTCTGTGGATTTTATCTCAATGAATTACTAATAAGATTACTTGCAGAGAACGATCCTCATGAGGCAGTCTATGATAACTATGTAAATGTTTTAACCCAATTAGCTAGTGACGCCTCGATAACCTGCAGTCTAAGATCTTTTGAGATCAGTCTTCTTCAAGAACTAGGCTATGGCATAAACCTACTCACTGATGCTGAATCTAACGAAGCTATTGCCCCTGAAAAAGAATACTGGTTTGAACCAAACGTTGGTTTTTTGTTAAAAAAAAGTCATGGCGGTGACAAAAAATTAATTAATTTATTTAAAGGAGAAGATCTATTATCATTCAGAGAAGGTATTTTTTATTCTTCTCCTTTATCTGCAAAAAGATTATTGCGTCTTGCGTTAGAGCCACACATAGGTGAAAAACCTATACTAAGCCGCAATCTATTTAGTAGGATAAAAAAGCCAAAAAGTATCTAATCTAGTCAGATTATTTTGAACATTTACTATTAATTGCAGGATTGGAGTTAATCGATGATAGTTGGTATCGGTACAGACATTCTAAAAATTTCGCGAATCAAAAGTGCTTATAGCAAATATGGCGACAAATTTGCAGAGAGAATACTAAGTCCATCTGAATTAATTATCTTTAATGATAAACAAGCATCAATAAGCTACTTGGCTAAGCGATTTTCAGCAAAAGAATCTGCAAGTAAAGCCCTAGGAACCGGAATTGGTTCGATCTCTTGGCATGATTTTGAGACACAGAATAATGATTCAGGTGCCCCAATTTTAATATTAACTGGGAAAGCAAAAGAAAAAATGAATCAAATGGGGGCGAGTCAGACATTTCTGAGTTTGTCAGATGAGTCTGATCATGTGGTATCTTTTGTTATACTTTCTTAGCACTATGATTTGATCATAATCAAATGATTTTTTAGTTAAAATAATAGCTATATTTAAGATATAAAATAAATTTAGACGAAAAACTATATAATAATTTTTTGTAAACTTTTACTGGAGTTGATCTCTTTATGTCTTATCCAACTATTGAATCTTGTGTAGGAAAAACACCGCTAGTAGCACTTCAGCGTATCCAAGGGCCAACCTCCAATACTATTTTAGTCAAACTAGAAGGAAACAATCCTGCCGGGTCAATAAAAGATAGGCCTGCGCTCAGTATGATTCAACATGCTGAAACTCGGGGAGATATAAATCCTGGAGATGTTTTGATTGAGGCAACATCAGGTAACACAGGGATTGCTTTAGCTATGGCGGCCGCTATAAAAGGTTACAAGATGGTCCTCATCATGCCTGAAAATAATACTGAAGAAAGAAAGGCGGCTATGCGTGCATATGGTGCAGAGCTAATACTAGTATCAAAAGAAGCTAGCATGGAAGGTGCCAGAGATTTGGCCAAATCTATGGAGACCGAGGGAAAAGGTAAGGTTCTAGATCAATTTAGCAACTTTGATAACCCTTTAGCTCATTTCGAAAATACTGGACCAGAAATTTGGGAGCAAAGTGGTGGAAAAATTACACATTTTGTAAGCTCAATGGGTACCACAGGGACAATAATGGGTGTATCTCGTTACCTTAAGTCTAAAAATCCTAATATACAGATTATCGGATTGCAGCCAGAAGAGGGCGCAAGTATCCCTGGAATTAGACGTTGGCCAAAAAAATACCTGCCTAGCATTTATGACTCATCTCGCGTTGATCAAATAATAGATATGAGCCAAAACGAGGCTGAAGTAACCATGAGAAAGATGGCGACGCAAGAGGGTATATTTTGCGGTGTGTCCTCTGGCGGATCTGTTGCAGCAGCATTAAGGCTTTCAAAAAACTTAGAGTCCTCGATAATAGTTGCAATCGTTTGCGATAGGGGAGATCGCTACCTGTCTACTGGTATTTATGTCTAGTAAAGCTGCCTCTTTAGATGACCTGTTATATCTTATGGATAGACTTAGAGATCCAATTTCAGGTTGCCCCTGGGATATGAAACAATCATTTGAGTCAATTGCTCCATGCACCCTAGAAGAGGTGTATGAGGTTATAGATGCAATAGAAAATAAAAACTTTTATCACCTGAAGGAAGAGTTAGGGGATTTACTTTTTCAGGTTGTATTTTATAGTAAAATTGCTGATGAAAAGTCTCTATTCAACTTTGATGATATCGTCTCTTCAGTGACACAAAAATTAATATCAAGACACCCCCATGTGTTTCCGAAGGGCACTCTTAAAAGTAAGAACTTCGGCCCTAAAAGTAACGAAGATGACCTCTATAGAAAAAAAAGATGGGAATCACTAAAATCAATTGAACGAAAAAAAAAGGGGAAAAACTCGACTTTATCTGACATACCATCAGTATTACCTGCATTAATGCGCGCACAAAAAATTCAAAAAAGAGCAGCATCTGTAGGTTTTGACTGGAAATCTCTAGATGAGGTCTTTGCTAAAATTAATGAAGAAATTAAAGAATTGCATGAAGCAATTGATATAGATAACAAAAAATGTATAGAAGAAGAGCTTGGAGATACCATGTTTACAATAGTGAACTTATGTAAACATTTAAATGTTGATGCAGAAACAGCATTACGAGGGGCATCAAACAAGTTCGAGCGGAGATTCAAGCATATTGAAACTAAAATACATGATGCCGGAGAAGTAATGACAGATTTCACTCCAGAAAGACTTGAAAATCTCTGGAGTGAAGCAAAAGATAAAATTAGCTCGGAATAAAACGCTGTTTTCTTGTGATCTATGAAGTTTGTGTGTAATGTTTGCGTCCTTAATTTATTCAATTACTTAATAGCTTAGTTTGTTATTTTTTCCTCTATAAATGGAGATGTTAGATGAGAATTATTCTTTTAGGGCCACCGGGTGCAGGAAAAGGCACGCAAGCAGCATATATTACAAAAAAGTTTTCTATACCCCAAATATCTACAGGTGATATGTTGAGAGCAGCGGTAAAAGCCGAATCAGAGCTAGGGCTAAAAGCTAAAGGTATCATGGCCTCGGGTGGTTTAGTTTCTGACGACCTAATTATTGCTTTAGTTAAAGAGCGGATCCAGCAGAAAGACTGTGTTAATGGCTTTTTGTTTGATGGCTTTCCAAGAACAATACCTCAGGCAGAAGCATTAGTAGCTGAGGGAATCGAAATAGATAAAGTAATAGAAATTCACGTTGCAGATGAAGAAATTATTGCTCGTTTAAGTGGCAGAAGAGTTCATGAAGACTCAGGTCGTGTTTATCATGTTAAACACAATCCGCCGGCTAAAGATGGATTAGATGACATCACTGGGGAAGGATTGATTCAGCGTGAAGATGACAAGGAGTCAACGGTACGCAATCGTCTTGAAGTTTATCATGAGCAGACTAAGCCTTTGGTAGGATTTTATCAAAACTTATCATCAGGGCAGTCGAACAACACGTTAACCTATAGTCGTATTGATGGCGTCGGGCCGCTTGACGAAGTTCAAGAGAGACTTGAAGCAGCATTAGCTTGATATTAACCTAGTAAGCAATGCAAAATGGGCTCATTGAGCCCTTTTTTTATTCTTCTAAGGAAATTAATGTTTGTTATGAAAAAAACTGCTGTTATTTTAGTGAACCTTGGTACGCCTGAGACACCAACTCCTAAAGGAATTTCTGATTTTTTAAAGTTGTTCCTGTCAGATTGTCGTGTCGTTGAGATTCCTAGGTTAATCTGGTGGCCAATCTTAAGGTTGATTGTGATTCCCTTGCGCGCAAAGAAGGTAGCTAAGGCGTATCAGGAAATTTGGTGGGAAAGCTGCAACTCTAAATGTGATAAAGATTCTGGAAGTAAATGTAAAGGCTCACCTATAAGAGTTATAACTGCTCGACAAGTCAAGGCACTACAAGAAGAACTCTCAATCAATTCAGGAGCTAAGGCTCCTCTAGTAGTTAACGCAGTCACATATGGAGAGCCGTCTATCAGCAATGTCATAGGTGATCTGAAAACAAAAAAAATTGAGCACTTTATTATATTACCTATGTACCCTCAGTACTCAGGTTCAACTACTGGGGCTATATATGATCAAATATCTAGCATGAATCAGAAGTCTAGAAATGTGCCTGATGTCACTATTATAAAGTCATACTCAACTCATACTGGGTATATTGACTCCTTAGAAAAAAGTGTTAAATCTCATTGGAAAAAATATGGAAAAAAAGAAAAGTTACTAATGTCTTTTCATGGAATACCTCAAGAGTATTCAGATAAAGGAGATCCATATGGTGAACACTGCAGATCTACTGCAAACGCTTTAGCGGGGAGGTTAAATTTAAAGGAAACCGATTGGTCTATGGGGTTTCAGTCTAGATTTGGTCCAAAAAAATGGCTACAACCATATATTGATGACCAGCTTCTTGATTGTATAAAAGACGGAGTCAAGTCTGTTGATATTATTAGCCCTGCCTTTACTGCAGACTGTCTAGAAACTCTCGAGGAGTTAAATATAGGTTATAGAGAATTATTTACAGAGGCTGGTGGAAAAGACTATAGCTATATACCTTGTGTTAATGATTCATCATTATTTATATCTGCTCTAGCAGATATAATTAATCAAAGACTTCACTAGCATAGTGAACATTCTAGCGATTGATACAACTACAACATCATGCTCGGCCGCACTGCATACAGGCAGTGATCTAATTGCAAAATGTAAAATAATCGAAAGAAGTCACACTAAGCTAATACTACCAATGATCGATGAGGTGCTTAGCGACGGAGGCTTAACGTTATCTCAAATAACTTGTATCGCTTTCACCGCTGGACCAGGCTCATTCACTGGTATTCGTATTGGATTTGGTGTTGTCCAAGGTTTAGCTTTTGGAGCAGATATTCCAGTTTTGCCTGTATCTAGTTTAGAAACTTTAGCCTATACAGCTATTAGAAAACTTCAAATAAAAAATAATATCCATATAGTTCCAATGCTAGATGCTCGAATGAGTGAAATATATTGGGCTCAATTTAGTTATGATTCTGGTATTTTAATACGCACTAATCCTGACTGTGTTTCTGCTCCAGAAACCCTTAAAAACGAGATAAAAAATCGAGGAATTATGATCGGTGATGGACTTAATTATAGCGAACGAATATCTAATGAATTTACTACAGATGCTACACACATCAATTTATTCCCTGAAGCACAAGATATCTTCAATATAGCGCAACCTTTAATTAAAAAAAATGTAGCGATCGACATAAGAAACGCTAACCCAATATATTTAAGAAATCAGATTATGTGGGAAAAACGTAAAAAGTTAAGATAAATTAAAAGAGGGGAGGACGTCAGCTCAGTGGAACTACTACATATCATATTACTAGCTGCAATACAGGGATTAACCGAGTTTTTACCTGTATCTAGCTCAGCACATCTAATTTTACCATCGGTTTTATTAGGATGGAAAGATCAAGGATTAGCTTTTGATGTATCTGTCCATTTAGGCTCACTAGCCGCTGTAATTGTTTATTTTTATAGCGAGCTAAAACATCTAACTATTAACTGGATACAAAGCCTTAAAAATGGAAAGAGCTCGCCAGAGAGCAGATTAGCTTGGTGCATAATTCTGTCTACGATTCCTGCTAGTTTAGTTGGGCTGGCTCTTGGTAACTTAATTGAACTACACTTAAGAACGATCCTTGTGATTGCAATTACTACTATTATTTTTGGTTTAGCCTTAGGCTACGCCGACTATAGAAACATTGGAACAAAAAATATACACAAATTTACTTGGAAATCTGCATTGTTCGTAGGATTCGCACAAATATTAGCACTAATTCCTGGCACATCTAGATCAGGTATAACTATTACAGCCGCACTATTGCTGGGGTTTGAAAGAACTGCTGCAGCTAAATTTTCTTTTTTTATTGCTATCCCAATAATTTTTTTAAGCGGAGTCTATAAAGGATTTCAGCTTTCCACAGAGCTAGCTGTTAATTGGTTAGAACTAACTCTAGGTGCTTTATTCTCCTTTGCGGTAGCATATATGTGTATTCATTTGTTTATTAGCTTGGTTAGTAAAATAGGCATGATGCCATTTGTGATTTATAGAATCATCTTATTTTCAACAAATAAAGTAAAAAAATTAATTATCCGAGAAAAGATATGGAATGTGAGAGATATAGCAAACAACTTATTGATTTTATTGAAAATTCACCAACACCATTTCACGTTGTAGAGAACATGAAGAATTCTTTAAACTCAGCAGGCTTCCAGTCTCTTAACGAACAAAATAGCTGGGATCTAAAAAATGGATGCGGTTACTATGTAACTCGAAATGATTCATCTATCATCGCTTTTATCATAGGCAATAAAAATTCAACGGAAACAGGTATTCGCTTAATAGGGGCACATACCGACAGTCCATGCTTAAAGATAAAACCTGAGCCTGAAGTAATAAAAAATTCCTATTATCAACTTGGAGTAGAAGTCTACGGTGGAGTTTTATTAAATACCTGGTTTGACCGTGACCTATCGATAGCAGGGAAGGTTGCCTTTAAGGCGGGGCAGCAGGGTATCAAGGAAGCACTCATTAATATAAAGAAGCCAATTGCTATCATTCCAAGCCTCGCTATTCATTTAAATAGGAATGCCAACAACAATCATTCTGTTAACCCACAGACCGACATGCTGCCAATATTGTATGGATGTGATGACACTAAGGATAATTTTAGAGAAATTATTGCCCAAGAGTTAACAGCGCATTTATCACCACCAGTAAATTTAAGTGAGTTGTCAGTAATGGATTATGATCTTTCTCTTTATGATGCTCAGCCACCAGCGATTATGGGGCTGAAAGATGAATTCTTATCAAGCGCAAGACTTGATAATATTTTGAGCTGTTTTGCTGGCCTTCAAGCAATTCTAAGCTCTAATAAAGACGTGACAAGCTTGCTGGCCTGCTATGATCATGAGGAGGTTGGTAGCACTTCTAATATAGGCGCTAATAGCTCATTCATGGAATCCCTGTTAAATCGAATATATGTCGAACCAGAGCTAAGATCACGCGTTATAGCTAAATCAATGCTCATTTCAACTGATAACGCCCATGGCATTCACCCAAATTTTTCAAATAAGCATGATAAAAATCACGCTCCTATTATCAATCAAGGTCTTGTTGTAAAAGTTAATGCAAATCAGCGATATGCTACAAGTAGCTTAACCTCATCCATAATAAAAGCTTTATGCAAACAGCTTGATATCCCAACACAAACCTTTGTCAATAGAGCTGATATGTCATGTGGTAGTACAATTGGACCAATCACAGCTGCCAACATTGGTATAAAAGCGATTGATATAGGTGTTCCTACTTTTGCTATGCATTCTATACGGGAGCTTGCAGGAGTTAAAGATGGGCACTACTTATATAAAATGCTAAAAGCCTTTATACATACAAAAAAATTGCTATGAAGCTTTAAAAAAACAACTACAGCCTCCAAGGTACCGCTAATACAAATTCTATATAATATTATATATTGGCAATAAAAAGCTATAATCTAAAAAACATAAACATTTTTCTTCAGCAGGGTTTTAAATGGCAATCAAATTAGATAACGACCAAGAAAGAATATTAAC
>Ga0308007_10000510_pt1 | contig 17865 bp, 13 predicted proteins | sample Neamet71_FD_203152 | JGI IMG/M metagenome (GOLD analysis project Ga0308007, IMG submission 203152) | Marine microbial communities from water near the shore, Antarctic Ocean - #71 | ecosystem: Environmental > Aquatic > Marine > Unclassified | place: Southern Ocean | collected 2014-06-07
TAGGCTCCGCCATATCAATCACACTGTGTATTTATAATTTCGCCACTGATATGACGTATTTACCGCCTATTTGTGAATAAATTAAAAGAAAACTTAAATAAATGAAGTGCGTAATATTTGTCTCGATAAGTGGATACGTTTTCTGACATTTTCTTCGGTAATATTCATACTTTCAGCTATTTCTGTGTATTCCATCTCATCGATGAAACGATAAAAAGTTGCTGCTTTTAAATCGGGAGGTAGGGCATCTAATGCCAAATAGACGTTTTCTAATAGGCGTTCTCTTTGAATTTTTTCTTCAAGTTCCTCGCTTTCAAACATAGAGAAGAAATATAAATCAGGAGAGTTTGTTGCCATTTCACATAGGAGGTGTTGTTTTTTTTGCTCTCTGTGGATATCAATACAAATAGTGTATGCAATTTTACATAGCCAAGACAAAGGACTTCGAATCTCTTCCTCAGATTTAAGGAAGTACTCATGTGCTTTTTCAATCGTTTGAGAAAGAGCATCCTCTACAAAGGTGTGATTCCCATTTAACCAGCGCAAGCAGCAACTTTGTAACTTTGGTTGGTGTTCAGACCAAAAACACCAAAAATGATGGATACTTTTTCTAGACTTAATTTTATTATTATCAAACATATGCATCTTTCCTTGTGTTGTTACAAGGAAAGACGCACTAAGATTATGTTTGTGAAAAAAAAGTGATATTTTTCCAACAAAAAAGTCAACACTTTTTTGTTGAAAAAATATATCACTAAGAATGAAGGGTAAATCTATTAATGAATTACACTATGTAATTCATTTCTATCAGAAAGAACAGTTCCCTAATTACTCTCTTTTATAGGGATTTATTCCAAAAAGAATGCAGGCATTTTAATCCGTTTAATTTCACGCCATTCTACTCCATAGCCATTTACTGACTTTGTATTTAGTACATCATGGTGAATCTTGCCTTGACATACATATTCACTGAAAATAGAAAAAATCAACAGATTAAAGAAATATAAAGAAACACAAAGAAACACAAAGAAACACAAAGAAACACAAAGAAACAAGAGCCAAATGACTGAAAACTCTTAATATTACCTAACACATAGATACTTATTACGATTTATTTTTTGATATTTTAATGGATATATTTATAAAATAAAAAAATGTACCTATATCACTAGATCTAATAAATTTGATCCGGCTCTATTTAATGTAATACATCACTGTATTTTAAAATTTTTTATAAGAACGATGAAGGTAAGTAAGGAGGCATCTCCACCAGCCACATCCCGGCACATAATAGAACGCTGTGGCTGCTTCCTTCCGGATCTGACCAGATTAACGTTTTCTCATTGCGAGAGGACCAGCAGAAACACCATAGAAAGGTCTGCTTGACCTTGGAAACGAATTATACAGAGCTCGTTTCAATTCGCAACCGCCTTATTTAATGAAGCCTAAATACCTCTAATTAACTTAATTCCTGAATACTATCGGTTGCCAACTTAAGTGTAACAACGAGAAGAAAAACCATTAGAAGTAAAAACACGCTCTAAGGCACTATAGCCTTTAGCCTTTAGGCTTTTAAGTTTAAATCCGTTTATTAGACGTGTTTTGTGAGGTGGTTTGTTGAATACTTACCTCATGCTGAGATTTCTTTTCTCGACGAAAAATACTGGTTATTGAATAAGAGGTTTAAAGCAAACATTATGCTAAACAGAAAATCCTGCACTCAAACAAAATGAGAATTTCGAGTCTATTTTTAACGAAGTATTGACAAGCACAGTAGCCGAGTAAAGGTCTCATTATGTCTATTTAGCAACAAAGAAGGTTTGCAAACTATTACTACTATCAATAATAATCAGTTCCACCACTTTTTCACACAAATAACTAAAAGTATTTTGATATAATTATTGCTCTTAAGTAAATCGAGATACTGTCATGTAACGCGATTATAAAATCACTCTCACAAATATTTATCGAAGAACGTCTCTGGGAATGAAATAAAAATATGCATTATAAAATATCAGTAAAAATACTATCTATAGCTAAGGCATCCCTATGAGTTTAAAAGAATTAGAACACCTTCCCCAAGGAACAGAATTTCCATTAAACAGCTTTTTATCTCGCATAAAAACAGATGAGAACGGTCTTATTGCGGCTATTGCACAGCAATATAACACGGGTGAAGTTCTGATGATGGCTTATATGAACGAGAAATCTATCAGAGAAACATTGTCAACAAAGCAAGTATGTTATTGGTCTCGGTCTCGTCAGACCTATTGGCGAAAGGGAGAAAGCTCTGGCCATCAACAAAAGCTGGTAAGCATGTCTTTTGACTGCGATGGCGATTGTATTTTACTGCAGGTAGACCAAAAAGGACCAGCTTGCCATACAAATAGACGTAATTGTTTTTTCTTTGAAGTAAAAAGTGATAATGTAAGCATTTGTAGCTCCGCTATTAAATGACAATAGATTAAAGTTCGCACATTAGTAAATAGTTATCATATTGTTACTGCATAAAAATCATTGATTACAATGGTTTTTTATAGTCCAAGTGTGTTCCAAATATTCTATTAGAATATTTTGTATTTTTATATGCAAAAAGGAATTTTTAAATTGGCCTCCACATCACTTATTTCTAGAATGCTTCCACTCTTGCTTGATGTAATGCTGATATTTTCCACGTAAATTAATGACTTAAAAGGTTTTATTCAATTATGAATTTATCTGTAAGATTCAAAATTTTATCTCTAGTTGTTTTATTCTCAGTTATTGTCGTTGCCTTGATTGCTAACTCTGCTTATTCGAGTAAAAGTATCGCTAAAGAGCTTCAAACGCTCTCAACACAAAGCCTAGACTTAATGAGGAATTTAGAGAAAAGCAGACAACTTTTATTACAACAATCTGTTGAGTTTGAACGAGGGTACTTTCAGGTTTCCATCGCTAAGTCTCTCAGCGGTTATGGTACAGAACGAATTGTTGCCTCTTCAGAAGAGTTCAAAAAGCATACCGCTGAACTTGAAAACAGTATTCTAAACGTTACAAGCACACTCAACATCATGCCAAAATCACAAGGTTTAGACGAATTATTAGCTCAAATTGATAGTTTAAAATTGAATCAAACAAGCTTTTTAGAAGCCAGTGACACAACCTACCAGTGGTGGATAAAACTAAAGACATTACAAGCAAATAAAGCCAGAAAATTAGCGAAAAGCAGTTTGGAGGCGGTAAATAAGGATATGGAGAATATCATCACCTTGATTGATGCTTATGTTGAAAAAACCAATCTAGAACAGACAAATAGACTTAACAAAAACTTAATCACTAGCTCGGTAATTGCCGCCGCCGCCGTTATATTTGGTATTATTATTAGTTTATTAATTGTAACCAATGTCATTCGTGCACTGAAGAAGGTTGTAAAAAGAGCCGAAGCGATTGCTCAAGGTGATTTAAGCCAGCCTACTCGTTCTGAAGCACACATAAAAAAAGTAAAAAAAGATGAAATAGCACAGTTAGAAATAACAATGGATAAACTAACACTGCAATTAAGTAATATCATTAATGATGTTTCTTCTTCTAGCCAGATGTTGACACAAGCCGCAAATGATTTAAGTACTGAAACAAAAAACTCTTCACAAATGGTCGATGAACAACAGAAGGAAACGCAGCAAATATCCCAATCAGTGGAAGAGATTCGTTCCACCGCTATTCACATATCCGAATCCACAGCGGATGCAAGTATTGCTGCACATGACGCAGAAGTGGCCACAGAGAAAGGATATAAAATAGTAAGAGACACGATAGAATCGATTGAGAATTTGGCTAATGAAATTAATTTGGCATCAAATACTATCCATCAGTTGGAAGCCGATACTGGTGATATCAGTCAAATATTGAATGTTATTTTGGGAGTCGCTGAACAAACTAACTTATTGGCTCTTAATGCTGCCATTGAAGCAGCACGAGCAGGAGAACAAGGTAGAGGCTTTGCCGTTGTGGCTGACGAAGTTCGTACTCTTTCTAAAAACACGCAAGGTGCGACTCATCAAATAGAAAAAATGATTAGCAAGTTACAATCAGGGACCACTCATGCTGTACAGGTTATGAAAACAAGCCATCAAATTTCAAACAGTGTTGTGGAAGCCGTAAAGGAAGAAGAAAGCTCTCTACAACATATCAATCAGTCAGTCTCTAAAATACGTGATATGAATGATAGGATTTCTGCTACGGCCGAAGAACAATCAGCGGTGACTTCTGAAGTAAATAATAACGTCATCAATATTGCTGACATAGCGCAAAAGTCCACTACATCAATTCATACTATTGATACTAGTGCGACCTTGGTTGCTGACTTAGCTAAGCAACTTTCTAATAAAATTGCTTATTTCAAAGTATAAAAATTGAGGCAGTAACGAAAATTGGAACAGTAACAGGATAGATCTTATCTCTCCCGTTATTATTACCTATGCTTTCTTAAACTACATTCACTGTAAATTCACCTAGCCCTTCAATAGCACCGGTCATAATATCACCTTTATTGATAGGGCCAACACCTGCCGGTGTGCCTGTCATAATGATATCGCCAGCGGCTAATTCATAATATTTTGAAAGATAAGTAATCATTTCAGCCGTTTTCCATATCATTTGGTTAAGATCACCTTTTTGGCGCACTTCCCCATTAACGGTTAACGTTATAGAGCCTTCTTTGGGATGACCTATTTCTGTGACAGGCACAATGGGTGCCATTGGTGCTGACTTCTCAAAGGCTTTTCCTATCTCCCAAGGTCGTCCCATTTTTTTCATTTCACCTTGTAAATCACGACGTGTCATATCAAGGCCAAGAGCATAGCCATAGATATGATCCAGCGCTTCGTTAAGAGGAATATTAGTGCCGCCTTCTTTTAGCGCTATGATTAATTCCATTTCATAATGAACATCGTGACTATGAGTTGGGTAAGGAAAATCACCTGTGAAATCTAGATTATTTGGGTTTTTCTGAAAGAAAAAAGGCGGCTCACGGTCTGGATCATGCCCCATTTCAATCGCATGATCGGCATAATTACGACCTATGCAATACACTCTACGCACAGGAAAAAGATCGTCAGTATCTTTGATGGGGGCAAAAGTTTGATCTGGAGGAGTAAATACATAATTTGGCATTTGGCTTCCTTAATAAAAATAGTCACAAAACCTGTTAGTTCCATAAACACTCGATAAAAAAAATCCCCGCCAAGCGAGGATTTTTTGTTTATAAGGTTATTGCCTTACCAGCCAGTAATTTCTTTTAGTGCTACACCAATATCCGCTAGAGAGCGAACGGTTTTAACACCCGCGTCTTCTAGAGCAGCAAACTTCTCTGCGGCGGTACCTTTACCACCAGAAATGATCGCACCGGCATGCCCCATACGCTTACCTGCTGGTGCTGTTACACCTGCAATATAGGAGACAACAGGTTTGGTTACATTCGCTTTGATATAAGCGGCGGCTTCTTCCTCCGCTGTTCCACCAATTTCACCAATCATAACGATTGCTTCTGTCTTAGGATCATTCTGGAACAGTTCCAAAACGTCTATGAAGTTAGTACCAGGAATTGGATCACCACCGATACCAACACAAGTAGATTGTCCAAAACCTGCATCTGTTGTCTGCTTAACGGCTTCATAAGTCAACGTACCTGAACGAGATACAATCCCTACTTTACCAGGAAGATGAATATGACCAGGCATAATACCGATTTTACATTCACCTGGAGTAATAACACCTGGGCAATTAGGGCCGATTAGACGTACACCTAGCTCGTCACAACGCACTTTGCAATCAAGCATATCAAGTGTAGGAATGCCTTCGGTAATACAAACAATAAGCTTAATGCCGCCATTAGCCGCCTCAAGAATAGAATCCTTACAGAAAGCGGCTGGCACATAAATAACTGACGCTTCAGCACCCGTAGTTTCAACAGCTTCTTTCACTGTATTAAAAACAGGTAGACCTAAATGAGTTTGACCACCTTTACCAGGGGTCACACCACCTACCATTTTTGTTCCGTAAGCAATTGCTTGCTCAGAATGGAAAGTACCTTGTCCACCAGTGAAACCTTGACAGATTACTTTTGTATCTTTATTAATTAAGACTGACATTATTTACCCTCCGCAGCTTTAACAACTTGGACAGCCGCGTCTTTAAGACTAGTAGCCGCGATGATATCAAGACCAGATTTAGCTAGAACTTCACGACCTAACTCAGCATTTGTACCTTCAAGACGCACAACAACAGGCACTTTAACCCCTACATCTTTAACTGCACCAACAATACCTTCTGCAATCATGTCGCAACGTACAATACCGCCAAAGATGTTTACTAGTACGGCTTTAACATTGTCATCAGAAAGAATGATTTTGAATGCTTCTGATACACGTTCTTTGGTTGCACCACCACCAACGTCAAGAAAGTTAGCTGGTTTGCCACCGTGTAGATTTACAATGTCCATGGTGCCCATTGCAAGGCCTGCACCATTAACCATACAGCCAACGTTACCGTCTAGTGCTACATAGTTAAGCTCAAAGGAGGCTGCATGTGCTTCACGCGCATCTTCTTGGGATGGATCATGGAATGCTTGTAGTTTCTTTTGACGATATATGGCATTACTGTCGATGTTAATTTTGCCATCTAAACAATGTAAATTGCCTTCATCAGTAACAACTAGAGGATTAATCTCTAGTAGCGCAAAGTCAAAATCATGAAACATTTTCGATAAACCAAGGAAAATCTTAGTAAATTGCTTAGTTTGTACGGGTGTAAGACCCATTTTGAAAGCAAGTTCACGAGCCTGGTAAGGTTGTGCACCAACAAGTGGATCAATCTCTGCTTTATGGATTAGCTCTGGCGTTTCTTCCGCCACTTTTTCAATTTCAACACCACCTTCAGTAGACGCCATGAAAACAACACGACGAGTACTACGGTCAACAACAGCACCTAGGTAAAGTTCATTAGCAATATCAGTACAAGACTCAACTAGAATCTTTGTTACTGGCTGACCGTTTTCATCTGTTTGATAGGTAACAAGATTTTTACCAATCCAATGTGACGTAAAGTCAGCAATCTCTTTATGAGTTTTAACAAGCTTCACACCACCTGCTTTACCACGACCACCTGCGTGTACTTGAGCTTTAACAACCCACATATCTCCGCCGATTTTTTTAGCGGCTTCAACCGCCTCTTCTGGCGTTTCACATGCATACCCTGTGGATACTGGCAGGTCATATTCAGCAAAAAGCTGTTTAGCCTGATATTCGTGTAAGTTCATTTATTTTTCCGCTCATTTTTAATGATTGATAAACTCTGCCTAAAGACAGAAATGCCGACGCTAATAAATTATTAGATCGGCAAACCGAATTTTTATCTTCTAGCGTTTTTTACGATTAGCCATATGTATTGCATGACCATCAACGGCTAACGCTGCTTCATGTACTGCTTCACTCACTGTTGGATGAGCAAAAACCGTTAACGCAATATCTTCTGCTGTAGAACCAAATTCCATCGCAATGACAGCTTGAGCAACTAGGTCTGCTGCATGTGCACCAATAATATGGCAACCTAAAATACGATCTGTCTCTTCATCTGCAATGATTTTTACAAAACCATCTGTTTCATTTGCCGCCATGGCACGACCAGAAGCAGCAAATGGGAATTTACCTACTTTAAATTTAACCCCTTCTGCTTTTAATTCTTGTTCTGATTTACCAACCCAAGCTAACTCTGGGTGAGTATAAATAACAGAAGGGATACAATCGTAATTCATTTGTGCTTTGTGACCAGCAATAATATCTGCCACCATTACACCTTCTTCCGATGCTTTATGCGCTAGCATCGGGCCACGAACAATATCACCGACAGCAAATACACCAGGCACAGAAGTACGGCATTGATCATCAACAAAAACAAAACCGCGTTCATCTAGCTTAACGCCAGAATCAGCCGCTAAACATCCATCGGTGAACGGCTTACGCCCTACAGCAACAATCAGATTATCAAATGTTTGTTTTTTCTCTTCGCCTTGAGCCGTAAGATAAGTTACTTCAACTTCTTCTTTCTTACCTTTCGTTTTGATTTCACTGCCAGTAACACGAGCGCCAACACGAATATCTAAATGTTGTTTTTTGAAGATTTTTGCGGCTTCTTTAGCAACATCTTGATCACATAGACTTAGAAATTCATCCTGAGCCTCTAGAACAACGACTTCTGAACCTAAACGAGCCCAAACAGATCCCAATTCGAGTCCAATTACTCCGGCACCAATCACTCCAAGACGTTTTGGTATTTCACGAAAATCCAACGCGCCCTCATTATCAACAATAACATCTCTAGTACGAGGTGCTGGGGGAATATTGATTGGAATGGAACCAGTAGCTAAAATAATATTGTCAGTTTCTAATACACTAACAGTGCCATCATGGGCTGTGAATTCAACTTTTTTACCAGCAAGTACTTTTCCCATACCTTCAAAGTTAGTAACGCCATTTGCTTTAAACAGACCAGTGATACCACTCGTTAATTGATCGACAATTTTGTCTTTACGATCAACCATAGTGCCAACATCCATTGCCACTTTACTGACAGAAATACCGTGCACACCGTATGCTTCTTTTGCATCATGATATTTTTGTGAGGAATCAAGCAATGCTTTTGAAGGAATACAACCAACATTCAGGCAAGTTCCACCAAGTCTTGGCTTGTTTTCTTTATCTAACCATTTTTCAATACAGGCTGTTTTCAACCCCATTTGGGCAGCACGAATTGCAGCGACATAACCACCAGGGCCGCCACCTATTACAACAACATCAAATTTAGTAGACATAGGTTTTTCCATTTCTCAGTCAAAATGAACCGGACATTTGTCATCATCCCGTTCATGTTAAAATTAAAAGTACAGTTAGAAAAATATCGTCTAGATTTCTAATAATAAACGAGCTGGGTCTTCTAACAATTCTTTAACAGTCACAAGGAATTGCACCGCTTCTTTTCCATCAATCATACGATGATCATATGACAAAGCTAAATACATCATTGGCTGAATCACGACATGGCCATCAACAGCCATTGGTCGATCTTGGATTTTGTGCATTCCCAAAATAGCCGTCTGTGGCGGGTTTAGGATGGGGGTAGACATTAGAGAACCAAAAGTACCACCATTAGTGATAGTAAAGGTACCACCTTGCATGTCATCTAATCCTAATTTTCCATCACGTCCGCGCAAGGCAAAGTCCATAATGCCGCTTTCGATATCGGCAAGTCCCATAGAATCGGTATTACGTAATACAGGTACCATAAGGCCACGACTAGTAGATACTGCAACACCAATGTCTTGATAACCATGATAAACCATGTCATCACCATCAATAGAGGCGTTTACAGCGGGGAAGCGTTTCAAGGCTTCTGTCGTCGCTTTCACAAAGAAAGACATAAAACCAAGCTTGGTACCATTATGGGTTTTAAGAAATAAGTCTTTATACTTCTTGCGTAGCTCCATAACCGGTTCCATATTAACTTCGTTATATGTTGTTAACATGGCTGCGGTTTGTTGTGCTTCGACCAGACGTCTTGCTATTGTCGCTCTTAAACGCGTCATAGGTACACGTTTTTCAATACGTCCATCTGGGTTTGCAAGTGGCGGTGCGGCTGGTGCAGAAGCTTGCACTACTGGTGCAACTTTTGTACCTTGTTTGCTGGCTGCATCTACATCTTCTTTAGTAATTCGACCACCTTTACCGGTTCCTTTTACTTGAGCAGGGCTTAAACCTGCTTCTGCTAATGCTTTACGAGCCGCAGGACCTGCAACAGCATCATCATTAGTTTCGGGTGTTTCAACTACGGGAACCGATGGGGCAAGTACAGCAGATGAACCAGACGCGCCCACTAAGAAAGAAGCCAAAACTTGGTTACTTAATACAGTATCGCCTTCAATGGCGAAGACATTACCAATAGTACCGGCTGCTGGTGCAACAACTTCAAGGACAACTTTATCTGTTTCAATATCGACAATATGTTCGTCACGCTCACATGCTTCACCAGGCTGTTTATACCATGCTGCAACGGTTCCATCTGCTACTGATTCTGGAAAAGTTGGCGCTTTAATGTCAACAGTTTCAGAGCTTTGCGTTGCGGTAGAAGCCACAGGTGCTGGCGTTTCAGACGTTGCTTTTGCTTCAGATGCTACGGCACCTTCAACAAATATAGCGAGTACTTCTGAACTCAGAACAACATCTCCTTCGTTTTTATGGACAACTTGAAGCGTACCATCTGCAGGTGCAACCACTTCTAAAACAACTTTATCCGTTTCAATATCGACAATGTGTTCATCACGAACACACGCTTCTCCAGGTTGTTTATACCAAGTAGCGACCGTACCGTCGGCCACTGACTCAGGAAATACAGGTGCTTTAATTTCAATAGTCATTTTAAAACCTTTATCTTTATGACAAATGTGGCATTAGCCTGAAATAGCATCGTTAACCAATGCTTCTTGTTCTTCAACATGAATAGACATATAGCCTGCCGCTGGAGCAGCAGATGAAATACGTCCAGCAAAACGAATTTTTAACTTAGGATACAAAGCTTCTAACACTCGATTCATACGATGACGGTTAGCATGCCAAGCACCTTGATTTTTTGGTTCTTCTTGACACCAAACTAACGATTCCGCATTAGAGTAAGGTGCCAATATTTCTTCGAATTCTTTATATGGGAAAGGGTAAAGTTGCTCTAAGCGAATAACGACAACCTCTTTTTTATCCAACTCATTACGACGATTAATCAATTCGTAGTAAATTTTACCACTACAAATCACAACTCGTTTCACTTTAGAAGCTTCAATTGGCTCAATAGCTTCAGGCAATACTGTTTTAAAACTGCCTTCAGTTAAATCTTCTAGTGAAGAGATTGCTTGTTTATGACGCAATAAACTTTTTGGCGATAGAATAATCAACGGACGACGCATAGGACGAATAGCCTGTCGTCTTAAAATATGGAAAATCTGTGCCGGTGTTGTTGGGATACATACTTGAATATTAAACTCAGCACAAAGCTGCATATAACGTTCAAGACGAGCAGATGAATGCTCTGGCCCCTGCCCTTCATAACCATGAGGTAACAACATAGTCAGACCACACAAACGGCCCCATTTATGTTCACCACTGGTAATAAATTGATCAATAACGACTTGTGCACCATTAGCAAAATCACCAAATTGCGCTTCCCATATCACCAAACCTTCCGGTGCGGTGGTTGAATAACCATATTCAAATGCCAAAACGGCTTCTTCTGACAAGTATGAATCATACAAATCTAAAGGCGCTTGATCTGCTGACAAATTTTTCAACGGAGTATAACTACTGCCATCTTTTTGATTATGAATGACAGCATGTCGATGTGAAAAAGTACCACGCCCAGAATCTTGTCCTGTAACCCTCAATGGGTATCCGGCTTCAAGCAAGCTTCCAAGTGCTAAAGTTTCTGCATAACCCCAGTTAATAGGCAAAGCCCCTGCTGTCATTTTATCGCGATCTTGGTAAATTTTTTGTACTTGTCTCTGAACAACAATACCATCAGGAACATGAGTTGTTTTCTTAGCTAATTTGGTTAGTTCTTTAAGAGGATAGCTAGTATCTACTTTTTCATCCCATTCGACGCCAATATAAGGAGTCCAATCAACAAACATGCCTGATTGAGGTTTCAGTACTAAACTTTTGGAAACATGACGACCGTTATCTAAATTTTCACGGTTTTCATCCATCATTTTTTTAGCTTCTGCATCCGTAACAACGGTTTCATTAATCAGCTTTTCTGCGTATAAAGTGCGCGTTGTTTTCAGTTGATTAATGATTTTATACATTAAAGGCTGTGTACCAGAAGGCTCATCTGTTTCATTATGACCACGACGGCGATAACAAACTAAATCGACAACGACATCACGACCAAACTCATAACGGTAATCCAACGCTAACTGAGTAACAAATAACACCGCTTCTGGATCATCTCCATTGACATGGAAGATAGGCGCCTGAATCATCTTAGCGACGTCTGTACTGTACTGAGTAGAACGCACATCTTCTTGTCTATTTGTCGTGAACCCTACCTGATTATTGATAACTATATGTACCGTACCTCCTGTATGGAAGCCTCGGGTTTGAGACATTTGGAAGGTTTCTAATACAACACCTTGCCCAGCAAAAGCAGCATCACCATGAATTGAAATAGGTATTACCGTTTTACCTGTTTTATCCTTTCGACGATCTTGACGAGCACGTACAGATCCTTCAACAACAGGGGAAACAATTTCTAAATGGGAAGGGTTAAAAGAAAGAGCGATATGAACTTCACCACCTTCTGTCATAACGTTGGATGAAAAACCTTGATGATATTTAACATCACCTGAAGTCTTAACGAGTTTCTTGCCTTCAAATTCATCAAATAAGTCTTGTGGATTTTTGCCTAACGTATTTACCAATACATTTAAACGTCCACGGTGAGCCATTCCGATAACAACTTCTTTTGTACCTAATGCACCGGAACGTTGTATTAACTCATTCATCATAGGAATTAAGGTTTCAGCGCCTTCAAGGCCAAAGCGCTTCGCTCCAGGGTATCGACTGGCTAAATATTTTTCTAGGCCTTCTGCTGCAGTTAAACGCTCAAGTAAATTTTTACGCGTTTCAATGGAATATTGCGGTGTGGATTGAACAGACTCTACTCGTTGCTGTAACCAAAGTTTTTCTTGTGTATCGACTATGTACATATACTCATAGCCAATCGATCCACAGTAGGTTTTTTCAAGGGTGTCAATAAGCTCTTTGAGCTTCATCACATCTTTATTAAAAAAGAGGGATTCTATATTAAATTCTTCGTCTAAATCAGCCGCCGTCAATTTATGAAAGCCAATATTTAAATCCGGAACATTATCTCTTTCTTGTATCCCTAAAGGATCAAGATTAGCGTGCTGATGACCACGCATTTGATAAGCACTAATAAGTTGTAAGACTTTAATCTGCTTTTGTTCGTGCCCGGAGCTAACAGAAGAAGAAACAGCCGCAGGTTGAAAGCGAAATTTATTTTTACCTAATTGTAAAAATTGCTCCTGAACAACAGAATGAGGGACATCAGTCGATTGACTTTCACTAATGCGCGGCAATTGATCAAAACATTTTCGCCATTCTTCTGATACAGAATTTGGGTCTACGAGATAACTCTCAAATAACCCTTCAACATACTCTAAGTTACCACCCGAAAAATGAGAGGTACTCCATAGCAATTCCATCAAACTTTCGTGCATTCTCGATCGCCTTTATGTTCGAGCTAAGCACTAGAAAATCATCCCTTCTAGTACTTCAATATGGCTTACGCCTACCAATTTTTATTTTGACATTGTTTTTCTATATTTATGGTACTTAGTTTTAATAGCAAAATGATTATATTATGTAATCATTTTGCTACCTCTGCACTACATCCTACGTACAAAACAACTGAATTCTATTTCCCTATTACCATGCCTAAATAAAGTTAACTATATCAATAACACAATAACCGTTAAGTTGCTCTTTGCAGTAGCATTGAGCGAATATTACCAATAGCCTTTGTTGGATTTAGTCCTTTAGGGCAAACACTCACACAGTTCATAATCCCATGACAACGGAACACACTAAATGGATCGTCTAAATCAGCTAAACGTTCTTGTGTTGCAGTATCACGACTATCGATTAGGAAACGGTATGCTTGTAACAATCCAGAAGGACCAACAAACTTATCTGGATTCCACCAGAAAGACGGACAAGCTGTCGAGCAACAGGCGCATAAAATACACTCATAAAGACCATCAAGTTTTTCACGCTCTTCTGGGCTTTGCAAACGCTCAATTGCTGGCGCTGGATTTTCATTAATTAAGAACGGGCGAATTTTTTCGTACTGTTTGTAGAACTGCCCCATATCTACCACTAAATCACGCACTACAGGCAAGCCTGGAAGAGGACGTAATATTAGTTTGTTTTTCTTCACAACAGCTGACATAGGTGTAATACATGCCAAGCCATTCTTGCCATTCATATTCATGCCATCAGAGCCGCATACACCTTCACGACAAGAACGACGATATGAAATGGTAGAATCCTTCTCCTTCATCAAATTTAGAACATCAAGTACCATCAAATCTTTACCTGCTGGTAATTCAACTTCTACATCTTGCATATAAGGAGCATCATCCACTTCTGGATTGTAGCGATAGGTACTAACTAACATTATCTGATAACTCCTTTAGTATGAACGAATTTGAGGAGGAAAAGCTTCGACCGTTTTCGGTGCAAAGTTAACATCACGTTTGGTTACTTTTTTATCCGCGGGATGAAAAACAGAATGCTTCAACCAATTTTCATCATCACGCTCAGTAAAGTCATTACGCGCATGTGCACCACGACTTTCTTTACGGAATTCAGCTGGAATAGCCGTTGCTTCAGCTACTTCAAGCAAATTCTCTAATTCTAATGCTTCGATCCTTGCCGTGTTAAACGCCATACTCTTATCATCAAGGTAGAGGTTTTCAACACGTTTACGAATTTCGATAAGTTGCTGTAATCCTGTTTGCATGGCTTCACCATCACGGAATACACCAAAATAAAGCTGCATCGTTTTTTGTAAATCAGCACGTACTTCAGCTACTTTTTCACCAGAAGTGGAGTTATTCAGACGGTTCAAACGTGTCATTGCGCGTTCAATATCTGTTTCACTTGCATCCATTGAATCAAAGCCTTCATCAAGTGATTTCTTAACTTGAATCCCTGCAGCTCGACCAAATACAACTAAGTCCAACAATGAATTACCACCTAAGCGATTTGCGCCATGTACGGACACACAAGCCGCTTCACCACAAGCATATAAACCATCAACAATTTTGTCTTGACCACTCTCATCAATAGTCAAAGCCTGACCACCAACATTAGTTGGTGTACCGCCCATCATGTAATGACAAGTAGGAATCACAGGAATGGGCTCTTTCACTGGGTCAACATGAGCAAAAGTACGTGAAAGTTCAAGAATACCTGGCAAACGTTTGTTAAGCGTTTCTTCACCAAGATGATCTAACTTCAACAACACATGATCACCCTCTGGACCACAACCACGTCCTTCTAAAATCTCAAGAATCATAGAACGAGCGACCACATCACGACCCGCTAGGTCTTTAGCATTAGGCGCATATCGTTCCATGAAGCGCTCACCATCTTTATTAATCAGATAGCCACCTTCGCCACGACAACCTTCAGTTACCAGTGTACCGGCGCCATAAATACCTGTTGGGTGAAATTGCCACATTTCCATATCTTGCATAGGGTAGCCAGCGCGCAATGCCATGCCTACGCCATCACCCGTATTAATATGTGCGTTCGTTGTTGATTGATAAATACGACCGGCACCACCCGTAGCAAGTACAGTTGCTTTTGCTTTTAGATAAACCGTCTCACCCGTTTCAATACAGATTGCAATAACACCAACAACGGCATCTTCATTATTTTTCACTAAATCTACGGCGTACCATTCGTTAAAGAAAGTGGTTCCACCTTTAAGATTTGCCTGATAAAGCGTATGCAATAAAGCATGACCTGTACGGTCAGCCGCAGCACAGGTACGTGAAGCCTGCCCACCTTTACCAAAGTCTTTAGATTGTCCACCGAATGGGCGTTGATAAATACGGCCTTGTTCGGTACGAGAAAACGGTAAGCCCATATGCTCTAATTCAAAAACGGCTTGCGGACCAACAGAACACATATATTCGATTGCGTCTTGATCACCGATATAATCCGAACCTTTAACGGTGTCATACATATGCCAGCGCCAATCGTCATTTGGATCATCGCTCGCAATTGCACAGGTAATACCGCCTTGTGCAGATACAGTGTGTGAGCGAGTTGGAAATACTTTCGTTACACATGCTGTGTTAAGACCTGATTCAGTGAGCTGCAACGCAGCACGCATGCCGGCACCACCACCACCAATAACAATAGCATCAAAAGAAATCGTACGAATATTTGCCATTATCTATAGTCCCCAAAGAGCTTGAACACCCCACACGACATACACAAACATCGTTAGGCCGCATAAAGCTTGAAAGAAAAAACGAACACCCGTTGCCTTGATATAGTCTGTAGAAATAGACCATAAGCCAATCCAAGAATGGACACCAATAGACAAGAACGTCAACAAACTAAAAATCCGCATCCATGTCGTCTCAAACAAACCACTCCACTGGTCATAAGTTAGCTCAGGGTTCAACACCAAGTAGCCAACTATAAAAATTGTATATAAAGAAAGTACAACGGCAGAAACACGTTGTACCATCCAATCATAAAGGCCTGAACGACCAAAACTTGTTACTTGCGTTACCATATCCAAACTCCCACTAACACAATAAGAATAGCTGCGACAATGAGATTAGCAATTGCAGCTATACGCCCACTTTGTAACTCTTCAAAATACCCCATGTCCATAAACAAGTGTTTCACACCAGCAACAAAGTGATACATCAAGGCTGATACAACACCCCAAATAATAAATTTAACTAGAAAATTTGTTTGTAGAGTACTTACCACCTGATCAAAACCTGCTTGAGAATCTAATGAAAGATCAAAAGCATAGAAAAGAAAGGCTAACCCTACAAAGAGAATAACACCGGTAATACGATGTAGGATGGATACAATAGCGGTAACTGGCATCGACATAGACGCTAGGTCAAGATTAACTGGTCTTTTTTTATTCACGACTTTTTTCACCATTATTATTGATTGAATGGTCAATTCCGACCTATTTCTCAATAAAGCAACATTCAACTACTTTATATAGGCCATACTATGAAAACTGATTAATTTGTTTAGATATTTTTATAGAAGCGACTAGCCCTTATATCTAGATATATACAAATAAAATAAATTTTCAGTTAGGTAATTATAGACCAGCCAAAATTACTAAGACAAATAGACTAGACTAGGCCTTTATAATGATCGTCATTCACCAAATGAATAACCCCATAAATAAAAACAATACCAATACGAAAAAGACAAATCAACAGCCCGTATTAATTAAGTTTAAATACTACATATCATGAAGTTAATGCTTTATATAAATGTATGCGAGTAAAGCTAAAACCGCCACATCTATATATTTATTCTAGAATTTTATCTAGACTAACGCATTCTTAGCTTACATATGATGAACCTTCCCTAGATAATGGAAACAATGCTTTCCAACAATACTAGAGACGAAATAAAGCCAGCAGTTAAATAAAAACATTCGTTTTAAACTCTTAAAGGAGATCTATAATGGCCGATCGTAAAGCCACACTTACTATAGACGGGATTGAAAAAACAATAGAACTTCCTGTTCTATCAGGCACACTAGGAACAGATGTTGTTGATGTACGCAGCCTAGGATCAAACGGCGTCTTCACATATGATCCAGGCTTTATGTCAACGGGTTCATGTGAGTCATCAATCACGTATATAGATGGTGACGCAGGTATACTATTACACCGCGGCTATCCTATAGATCAACTAGCAGAGCATTCTGATTATTTAGAGACATGCTACCTACTTCTTAATGGCGAATTACCAACAAAAGAGCAAAGAGAAAAATTTGGTAAAACCGTTAGAAATCACACCATGGTTAACCAATCCATGCATAAATTCATTGAAGGCTTCCGTAATGATGCTCACCCAATGGCTATTATGTGCGGTCTAGTAGGTGCTTTATCTGCCTTCTATCAAGACCATATGGATATCAACAATGCCGAACACCGTGAAATTGCGGCCGTTCGTCTAATTTCTAAAATGCCTACATTGGCGG
>Ga0308007_10000511_pt1 | contig 17840 bp, 26 predicted proteins | sample Neamet71_FD_203152 | JGI IMG/M metagenome (GOLD analysis project Ga0308007, IMG submission 203152) | Marine microbial communities from water near the shore, Antarctic Ocean - #71 | ecosystem: Environmental > Aquatic > Marine > Unclassified | place: Southern Ocean | collected 2014-06-07
CGAAGAGGTATTTAGTTTCCTGGTCTGTAATTTCATTTCCGGACATTTGCTTATTTAATTTACCCTGATCATAAATAGTCCTAGGACAATAAAATTCTCCTTTCATTACAGAATATCTACCTGATATCTCATTTACATTTGCAGTTCTATGACGGATCCATTGTCTCTGTACAAAGATCGGACACTTTATATGAAATTTAAACTTTACCATCTCAAATGGGGATGTATGTTTATGTTTGATTAGAAAATCAATTAGATTTTTATCTTTTTCGGGTGTTTTGATACCTTCGTTAAATGATACCCTAGCCGCTTGAACGACTGCATGATCACACATCAAGTGTGTGCACTCTTTAGGGATATATCTAGGCATACAATCTACAAGTCTAACAAATCCCGGGGTACCATATGTGTTAGTATTTACATATTTTATCTTATCGGCTAAATGAAGTAGCCCCTTGTAGTAATCAGGGATTGGTTTACGTTCCGGGTCAGGACAGGGGCATGGGTCAGGTTTTGGTGGTTCAGGCAAGATAGACAAGAGCATCCCCACTGGAAGGTCTTGTCGTAGTGAAACAGTCATTGCATTTCTAACAAATTTTCTAGAAATTGCAGACGCTTTCATAATTATCAGTTATAATATAATATATCCCATAACTTTAAATTAAATTAAATTAAATTAATTTAAACATATAAGCAATAAAAGATACATATATAATGCCACTTTTTCTTAAGATAGATCCAAAACACTCTCATTATTGGGAAAACCATCCAACCTATAAAAATGCCATGATAAACAAAGATGTAGGACTTGATATACCAATGCAGTTATCGGTTATTATACCCGCTAATACTAGATCCTTTAAAATAAACCTGGATTTTAAGACAGACTCTACTCATGGTTATATGATTCTTCCTAGGAGTTCTATTTCTAAGACAACTATTCGTTTAGCAAACTCAGTGGGTATAATTGATAAAAATTACCGCGGAGATCTTATGGTTGTAGTAGATAACTTAGGTGATGTAGATGTATTATTTCAAGAGGGGTGTTGTTATTTTCAAATTGTATCATTTGATGGGAACTTGCCAAAATACCAAATAGAAAACGTAGTTACAGATACCTCTAGAGGCGTTGGGGGATTTGGTAGTAGCGGTGCTAATTAGGTTTTTCTAAGTTCTCAAGTGTGATTCTAGATGCTATTTGTTCAGATTCCTTTTTTGTTTTACTAGTTCCTTTGGAATATCTCACCCCCTTTATTAATACAACCGATGTAAACATTTTTTTATGAGGAGGACCGCTTGTTTCAATGAGTTCATATTCAGGATTTATCTGGAGTGTTTGTTGGCATTTCCGCAGAAGAATGTCTTTGTAATTTGTATCTTCTTCTAAATCGTCAAAATTTATATATTTATGTACCATGTTTAAAATAAATTGTTCAGCGTATTTAAACCCCAGGTCTAGATTAATTGCGCATATCAGGGCTTCAAAAATATCTTCCAAAAATCTATCATTATTTCTCCCCCCGATAGCCTCAACATTTTTGCTAATAATTAGAAATTTGTTTAGATTTATCATTTTAGAAAGGTATGCTAGAGTTTTACCATTCACAAGTTTGGTTCTTATCCGCGTTAGGAAACCTTCGTCTTTGTCGGGATATTTATGAAATACAAAAGTAGCGATAACAAGATTAAGAACTGAGTCTCCCAAAAACTCATACCGCTCGTACGATGTCTTTAAAGATTCTTCTTCTTGATTAGCTAGGAATCTAAGTACACTTTTGTGTATAAAAGCTTTCTGATAACATTTTATGTTCACCGGTGATACCCCAATAATATTAAGTATGTCCTCTCTACTTATTTCAATATTTGCGTCATTGAAATGTTTAAACATTGATTGCAGGTGTATTAATATTATCTTCTTTTAATTTTTTAAATTAGTTGTTTTTTTGCAAAATTTTAAAAGAATCGAATTCGGGTTTATCGCAAATCCCCGTTATATCTTTTATTTTTAACATGCTAGAATGTGATAGATATTTATTATCTACATTTGTATCCGTTATATAAAGTTCAAATTTCTGTATATCATCCTCTCTTATAAATTTATAATTTTTCAGTACAAAATTGTGGTGTTTTCTAGAATACGTGTAAATATTCACCTCTTTATTATCTGGGTTATCTATATCTTCTTTTTCGATGGTTTCCGCGGTAACTAAAATGTCGTAAGGACCATTTACATATAATATGATCATGCTATCTATTACTTTTATAGGATGCTCGTCTGTGAATTCACACATTTCCTCGCGGCTATCTTCCCAGCCTTTATTGGACTCTAGCATATTTTTAATTTTAATATAGTTATCAATGCTGAATAATTGATTATCAAACCCGAACGAGGTATTATATTTCCCTAATGTAAATTTTATATTGATATCATCTCGTTTGTTTGAGGTAATAAAGTCCGTTAGTGGATTAAGTATATTATCCATTATTATATTTTAGATGTATTATTTCTTTAATTAACTTACCGCGGGTTATGGTTGTAAACCTATTTAAAGAATTATACAATATTTAACTATAAATAATGTCTGCCGTCGATTCCGAAGAGCCTCTAACCCCTGTTGATAAGTTTGAACTTCTTATCAAGGACTTCAATAGTCTAATGGAAACGTCTAAGAATATCGCCGCCCGTCTAAAGATTCTACAAAAGGACGTGAATAAAGCAATGAAGTCCGGAAAGCGCACGAAGCGTGTGGTTGAGGTAGATCCAAATGCACCAAAGAAGATTTCTGCTCTCCAGCGCCCCGTTGTAATTTCTAATGAACTATGCAAGTTTCTTGGATTTCCCGAGAACACAGAGCATTCGCGTCAGGAGGTAACCACGACCATTAATACTTATATCAAGACTAACGAGCTACAGGATCCAACTAACCGCAGGTTTATCATGCTAGACGGTTCTCCCGAAGCATTGAAGCTAAAGGAGATTCTTCGTCAGCCCGATCAGCCTGTTACATTTTTTAACATTCAGCGCTATCTTAAGCCCCATTACCCCCTTTCTGAGAAGGATAAGAGGGAGGGTGCTACCTCGGCAGTGCTTAATAAGCCCGAAGTTGTCCTAGACGCCGCCGTAGTGGAGGACACCCCAAAGGTTCCAGATCCCCCAAAGGCCCCTGTAAAGAAGAGGGTAGTGAAGAGGGCATAAATACAGAATTAATTAATATAGCTATAAATAAAGTCTGTAAAAAAAGTTACACAGATGTATATAATTATATAATAGCAATGTATTATATTTTTAACATTGAATATTTAGATGATAAAATATGTATATCATATAGCAATATGTATATCAATTCTCTAATGTTCGGTTGTGTATACAATGTTCAGGATAAAATCAACGAATTATGTCCTAAATTTCTAAGAAATATAAAAAATGTAAATGTACCAGATTCATTCCTGTACTGCATTAAGTAGTAATAAAGAGCCCTCATGGCGCAATTGGACAGCGCATAGGACTTCTAATCCTAAGGTTCGGGGTTCGATCCCCCGTGAGGGTTCTTTATTATTATTATGTAATTATTAAATTAAGCCGAGCACGCTGCCCACTCTTTCGCACGTGATGACGACGAAGCGACAACGTTTGCGACTATAGATAATATTATAAGCGCATCACTTAATATACCCAACTGACTGAGTTTATCATAATAGCCGGTCATTAATATATATCCCACGATTCCGAAAATAATATCAGTCATTGAATTATGTAAACTTCTAGACACCCATTTTTTGGTATTATCTTCATGACATTTTGCAACATAGGTTAGGTACCAATCTTTTATTTCATACATTATGTGCAAAATGTTAAATAAAATAAAACCGTTTTTAACTGTTAAACCAAGATATTTAACGGCAATTACATACCCCATACCACCTCCATATAAATGCATAAAGCTCCAGGCATCAATTAACACGGGGTTATCTATCGAGTCTATTCCAAATAAGTGTGTATTCATTTATTAATACATTATATTATTTTTTATCTTCTACAAGCAAAACCTTCTTTACAATACCATCTATTTATACCAACTATTTCACAGAATAAATGTATAAGAACTCCGGTTAAAAATAGAAGTATTCCCATTTCATAAAATTTATCTTTTGAGAATCTTGCAAGAGGCAACTTTAATTTAAGACCCGGAGAAAGAACCATAAAATCCATAATACACGCCGTTACGTTTCCAAAAAAAACAGTTAACATTCCGACGCTTACAGCTTCGTATATTAATCGAGACATTCTTATTATAATATAAATATAAAAAATAAATTATATTTATAATATAAATGTCAGATAAATCACTTTCCGCGTTATTATTAAATTCTCATTTAAAAACAATACCAAACCCAAAATTTAAAAAACAATTTCTTATTAATTGTTTACGGGCCCAAGGATTTATAACAAGTGAATCCGATGAATATATTCCAGAAGAACTAAAAGAAGAGACCGACATTTGCAAATTATGTAAAAGCTCCTCGATAATATTCACAAATCATGAAGCAATGTGCAATAATTGCGGAACCGTAACAAATGAAATTATGGCCAACCCTTTTAAAACATTCAAACAGGATTTAAATACAGGAAAAGGAACTTTTATAGCGGCCGGGACAATTAATATTACTGTAATGAAAGATGGGAAACCCGTTGTTAGAGACTTAGCCAGAGTAAATACATGGATCGACACGGACCCGACAGAAGATAAGCTAAGAAAAGCTATTTCTTATATAATAGATGTACTAGATACTTTAGAACAGGAATATCCCCCAGTTGCATTTGAAAAAGTTAAACAACAAGTGATAGAAATGTGGTACATGATAATACTTAACTCTCAAGATTTGCGGGGGGATGAAAAAAAAGCTCTAGCGGTGTGGTCTATATATTATCCATTTGTGTATAACGATTTTCGCATAAGTATACAAAAACTTGGCAGACTGTTTAAAATACAGATTGGAGATATTAAAAAAACCAATTGGATAATGAAGAATTTGTTTAAAGACACTAAATACGAGAATTACATCTCCATTAATGTCGGAAGTTCGATTGATTTAGAATTGGATGACTTTTTAACGACTAAATTAAATCGCGCCAAAAGAAATATTAAGCGAAAGGAAGAAGCTCCCCTGGGTGATAAACAAATTTATGGAATAATATATGCAATTGCTCAAAAAGAATCTACTAGAAAGCCTATTTATAAAAAATACACTTTAAAGTTTATGTCTGAAAAAACGGGTTTAAGCAAAAGTATAATATCCACAGAGGCTGCAAAATACGAAGGCTTTGTTAACTAATTTACATAAATTTTCTTAAAAATCCTTGATGCTATAAAATTATAATTAGATTCTGTTGTAGAATACCAATAAATTGAAAAAAACATTTTATCAAACATGTCTAGTTGTTCCTGATCTAAAATACATTTCGTAAAGGCATGATCACATTCGGTTAGACAAAGGATTTGATAAGATGATATATAATCAATACCATAAAAGGCTGGATTGTTCCTGATTTCCGCTTTAAATTCGTCTATTATTTCTAAACATCGTTCTTCTTCCAGATCTTCAAGAGTATCTGTATCATATTCTGCAACTTCTTCAATTTCCTCGTCAAATAGTGTATTATCCGCCATTGTTATAGTATATTACATTAATATTTAATATGTTTAAGTTTATTTGTATTATTCTTTAAAATTTAACATATTAACATGGTAATTTAAGGTAGGTTTAGACTTTTGGCCCGAGATTAGCTCTTCCTCTTCTTCATCGGTAGTGGAGGAGGAATTCTCATTGGTTCAGCTTGGACAGCTACAGCGTTATATATCGCTCTGCAAATCAGTGCAGTAATGAGTATCAGGCTAAGTGCAGTCGCCGCCTCTATAGGAGATATCGATCGTTTTGCCATTTATTATATAGTATCTATTTTTTTATAAAAATAATTAATATCACGGTTTTTCAAATTAATTATTTCTAATGTGAAAGGATTTTCTAATATATATACAATCTTATTTTCCGGTAAAATAATTTTGTTATTTATTTTAATGAAAATGTTATCAGGATTTTCTATAAATAATTTCCCCGGTAAATGGTCAATTTGAATATCGGAACCTGTAATATATTTATCTAATAAATTTTTAGATAATGTATCCCTTTTTAGACTGGGTACAATAACTTCTTTTACAACATTATTGGTATTTGAATCAGTATTTGATAATATGTAAGATATACATTCTACAACAATTATAATCATTAAAGAAATAATAATAAAAATGATAATACTAACCATATAACCATTATTAAATAATTTATTTTTAATATTTTTACGGGTAACCAACTTAAAGATATTTCGTATACTATATTATCAAATAAACATGTCCCACACGATTGTACTCCCCTCCGAATTTGAAGAGTCTTCTATTAAGTTTATGCCCCCTCGAGTGAATAAGATGGGGGGTCAAAGCGTTCTTATTAATTATGACAATGATCAGACATCTGGGGCCTTTATTCTACAAACTTGCCGAGTTCGCATCCCATTTGGCGTTGACCAGTCTAAGCCTCAAAACGGAGAACCGGTAAAGTATCACATCTCAGTTGCGATGGCAAATGAGGAAACGCAGAATTCTCAGCTTCTTCAGTTTACTGAAAATGTACGACACATTGATAACAAGGCTAAGAGTTATGCATCTAGCGACCCGACGTGGTTCGGTAAGAAGCTTAGCGAAGAGCTCGTAGGAGAGTTTTACAAGTCCGCTGAGAAGTTTCCCAGGGATTCAAAGTGGCCTTCTAATCTAAAGGTAAAGCTTCCTATTATCAACGGTGTTCCACAATTTGCTATTTATGACGAGAACAAGAAGCCTATTAAGTTTGTAGATGAGGATGGAAATGTGGACCATTCTTCAATCCCTAGGGGTTCTGAAGCAGTTTGTCTAATTCAATCAACCGGTGTGTGGTTTGTAGGAAAGACACAATTTGGAGTTGGGTATAAGCTTCTACAGGCCAAGATTTACAAGAGTAATAAGTTGTCAGGATATTCTATCGTAGACTCGGAGGATGAGGAAGAAGATGTAGAGAAGACTGACGATGTTGAATAGACAACTAATAAAGACAACTAATAAAGACAACTAAATAATAAAACCCCTAAAAAGTTTAATCAATACATTCCTCTATAGCTCAGTTGGTCAGAGCGTGCGGCTGTTAACCGCGAGGTCTTCGGTTCGAACCCGAATGGAGGAGTATATTGATTTAAGAGTAATAAACCTTTCTAATACAATGTTTTTTAATAAATTTCGTGCATTTATCGCATGGTTTTGAATTTACGCATTGTCCTCCTCCGTTAACCCTAATTATAACAAGTTCACATCGTTTCAGTTCTTCATGGCTAACCCGCTTAAGACCGTCATTGATAGCACTAATTTCCGCGTGCAACGAATTTTTCTCATTAGAATTAGTGTTAAAATATGTATTATATCCTCGTCCTATAATCTTACCCCTATAAATTAACACGGCCCCGTGATTAAAATTCATCTCAGACTTAAGAGCCTGATTGTACGCCTCTTGAAAAAACAAACGCTTCATATTAATCTGTTCTATATTATAATATGAAGTAAGTGTTTTAAGTTGATTATTTTTTAGAAATATTTATTTTGCCATATTATAAGCACTTCTTATGTTATAAGTTGTAGACATACCAAATCTTGAATTATTCTTTTTAATATATTTCATTGCCATATACCCCCCTCCGATAATAACCAGTAATAATATTAAAGTATTTAAACCGGACATCTGTTCTTTTTTTTCAGTCCCGGTATCAAGAACACTTTTTCCAGTAATTAGTGGAAAATTAGTAGGGGTAACTTGGGGGATTACTACATTGGGTATAACGTCTGGTATAACATCTGGTGTAACGTCTGTTGTAACGTCTGTTGTAACAGGGGGTTGTGTGATATCTGGATATTGTGGTATTATACTAACGTCGTCAAGGCTCTTAGCCAGGCCATCATTTTCTGTTATGGATGCGTACCAGTCATCTGCTAATGGTTCACTATCGGTTGATGGATGTGAATTATAGGATAACCTTAATGACTTTTTAGTTCTTCTCTGATTACCGTACATCTTTTATATTAACTTCACATTTTAATTTTTATTTAGTTTCATATTTCTGAATATAATATAATATGGTTAGGATTATGCATATTGTTATAAATTCAGATACAACTCTTCCCATATTAATCTTTTTATTCGGGCCTAGTTCTATATAAAATTCTTTTAATCTATCATCCGGGTCTATGATTAAAAATATAACCGGATTGATTATCTCGTATATTAGTGTTGCAATGTAAGTATGAACAAGAACTGTTATTACCCTCGGGGTTGAAAAGTTATCCGTTATGAAATGTTGTAAGTTTTGACTCATTTATATATTTAAATAAATATTTTTTTTTAAATTAGAATTATTGTATAAAAACTTACGAATCCTGATTGTTATGATAAATAACAAACACGAAGCCACAGAACGTCAACCCGAAGAAGATCGCCAAGCACATCGGACATGGTTCAACCTCTAAATAATACGGGTAAAATGTTGTCATTTTCTTTACTATGTAAAGTACCTTTAAATTAATAAAATTCCTGTACGGTGTGGGGTTCGAACCCACGAGGCCGAAGCCAGCAGATCTTAAGTCTGCCCCCTTAACCACTCGGGCAACCGTACAGGTATTTTATTTACAATATGTTATATCTATTATCTTTAAGTATGTTTATAGAATATTATTAGATTATAAATGGGTTTATTATTTTTATTTATCATATGAATACTGTGAGACCAAAATAATTCATCGATAGAATCTATGTCAAAATTACTGGGAACCTTCAGTGCTATAATATGTGTAAAATTATACAAATCATTAATTATACTATTTATTTCAACAGAATCTAAGAATAACTTAACGGTCTGTTTAGATTTATAAGTCTCTCCTCCCCATGGGGGATCTATAAATATTACATCCTGTTTTACAATAAATTTTATATCATTGTAAGACGTATTATAACATTTACACTTACTATTTCCCCCGTACGTGCTTATATTTTCTTTGAGAACATTGAATATATTATGATCCTTTTCTACACATATTACATTAGAAAAATCCTTCAAGAAAAAAATAGAATTACCTCCTATACACGCAGTTGCATCTGTTATTGTAGAAAGAGGACTTATATATTGCAACAGGATTTTATTTATTTGACGAGCCTGATAAACCGTTGTATATATATTTAAACATTCTTTTGGTATGTTCATTTTTATTATATATATTATTATTCTATATTCATTAAACTGCAAGAAATGAATTTATTATACTTATTGCATTGGTATCTTGTATTATAGATATACACTCTAATCCAGATTTAAATTTTCTAGTGGGGAAATTAAAATCTTCTAATTTATAATATGAGTACATTATTAATAAATAAGATTCTATACATCCTCTCCTATCCAAATTTGACCATATATTATACAAAATTATAAAATCTATGTAATTCATTTTATAATCTTCTAGTCCGTAATTATTACTATACACTCTAAAACACCTTTCTAGTTTTTTATAGTATTTGCCCAGAAACTTATTAAGATCTATATTTTCTTCTTTAGAAATTTCTTTAATATATTCTAGAACTATACTGTCCATATGATTTAAGAAAATAATATATATTTATTATTATAACATGAAAAGAACTCTTGGTCATTTAAAAGACGACAAATTCGATATAACAGGTTACGATTTAAAATCATTAGATTCTTTGATTAATATGATATCCGATTACATTCAAAAGGAGTTACCATCTAAGAGATTAAGAAAGTATTATCCGCCGAAAATGGAATTTCTCCCCGATATACTTGATGAGTTAATAGAACTTAATAATATGATAGGATTAACCAAACTAAAATTTCAGATTTTAGAACAGATTTTATTCTTTGTACAAGATTACGGAGATAATATTATGTTACATACGGTATTAGAAGGTCCTCCGGGTACAGGCAAAACAACGGTTGCGGATATATTATCAAGAATATATGCAAAAGTGGGTATTTTCAAAAAAGTTAAATTTAATGTATTAAAAAGGTCTGATTTAATATCTGAATACCTAGGAGGAACAACTATAAAAACAACTAAAGCCCTAAACCGGTGTAAAAATGGAGTAGTTTTAATAGATGAGGCATATTCGATTGGAAGCACATCAGGTGAAGACATTTACGCAAAGGAGTGTGTAGATACAATTAATCAGTATTTAACAGAAAACGCAGATAAAATTATATGCATTATAGCAGGTTACAGAGAAGAATTAGATAAATCATTTTTTTCATTAAACCCCGGGTTACGGCGCCGCTTTCCATGGACTTTTACAATTGATACTTATACAAGCAAGGAATTGACGGGAATATTTTACAAACAGGTTAATGAGCTAGGTTGGGAAATAAACTGCGAAGAATCTGATATAACAAATGTAATAAATGAAAAAATAAAATTATTTAATGGCAATGGGGGGGACATTAAGACTATAATAGACAAGGCTATTATTCACAACTCGAGAAAAAATTTTGGTAAGGAAAATACATATCAATTAACTTTAGAAGATTTTGTTTATGCAACTGATTTATTTGCAGACACTAAAAAAAATAAAATTATAGAACTTCCAGTTGGTATGTATACATAACTTTCGTTCTGCATCTGTTATTATAATATAGTCACTATTACACAGTATATGGTATCTTATAGAAAAATAGATATTCTTCAATTAACATTGGACGACGAGCTCAACCTTCGTCATAAAACAGACATAATAGAAATAAAAAGCCCTATTTTATTATTTACAGTCGGAGAAGATAATGACTATTTATATTTCGATATAAATAAAGATTCCGAACAACATAATGTTTTTTTAAACCTTAATGGATACATAGATAGATTATTCGGTATAAAAAATATTAAAACAACTATATGTTCTAAAGATAAAATTATTGTTTCTATAGGACGAGATTGTAAGTTATTCGACTCAGTTGGTACAAAAATATCAAAAGACAGCATAATGCATGGAGGTAAAGCTATATATTCTTATACTGTCGTGGGAGGCGTTAATGTTCTTAAACAGCTATTAATGGTAAAATAAATATTTTGTCGTTTTAATATATGAATAAAAATAATAACATTTATTAATTTATGACTACTAAGCTTAATATATACGACCCTGTTAAGATAAGAGACGGTGTTTATTACTCTAAACTTATAATAGAAGATGGAGATATAAATATACAAGTTAAAAAAAATAAGTTAAAAATTGACCCCGAAACTAAGAAGGCAATTCTTGAAATAGATTCTAAAACTGTTGAATATATAAAATGGATATCAAACCAAGTTATGTCAGAAACATCGGTTAATAGCGAAAAATGGTTCGGTAAAGAAATAAATTTAGAGGATTGCGAAACTATTTACAAGGACGCAGTTGTAGACGGAGAAAGATTACATTGTTTCTATGACGAAAATACCAGATTTTATGAAAGTAAAGACACCGAAATTAATCACGGGGATTTAAATAATGATATGTGTGGAATAGCAATGATTAAATGCACTGTTATAATCTTTACAAAAAATTCATTTTTTACTAGGTGGGAAATATCACAATTTAAAATAAAAGATAATGAAAAACTCAAAAAATTGATCGACTACTCTATTATAGATTTAGATGAACATAATACACCATTTGATATAGATAACATAGAAAGTAAAATAAAAAATATTTCCCTTTTTTGATATTTATTTAAAAGTATAATATATAATAATATATACTAGATAGATATGATAATATCATTAGAAGGTAATATTGGTTCTGGTAAATCAACTCTTTTTAATTATATAAAAGAACAAATAGAGTCCCCTAATATAATTTTTCTCAGGGAACCAGTTGATATGTGGGAATCTATTAAGGACGATAATGGTAATTTACTAGAACATTTTTATAACGACCCGTATAAATACTCTTATTGTTTTCAAATGACTGCATATATTTCTCGTCTTATTATGTTAAAAGATGCTTTAAAGTCTTTGGGTCCCGACGGTACCATAATTACAGAAAGATGTGTATTTTCGGATTTTAATGTTTTTGCTAAGATGTTATATTCATCTGGAAAAATTAATAAGATAGAATTGGAATCGTATAAAATGTGGTTTGATCATTTTATACAAGATATTCAAACCCCCGTTTTTGTATATCTAAGGAGTACACCAGAAACATGTTTTAAAAGAGTATTAAATAGAGCACGTTCAAGTGAAATGGGTATTTCCCTAGAGTATCTCAGGGAATGCGAAGAATATCATGACGCGTGGTTGATGCCGGGATTGACGGGTAATGTCACTATCTTAGATGGGAATCAAAGCACCGATTATCATTCTAAACACCTAAATGTAATTAAAAAACTAATACACAACCCAAGAGCACGTTCGCACAAGAGAAAAGTAAGTTTTCTAGAAGACACTTTAAGTTCTTTTAATTTTATATAAAGAAATTGACGATACTTAATTATATGGATAGCCCTCTTCCTCTAGTACTTATAAACAATGTATTAGATTGTATAAAAAAAGTAAATACTGAACTGGGAGATTATTATAAAGAAAATATATACCAAGAGGCTCTAAATATAGAATTGCGAGGAATTGGTTTAGCGTCTGGTACAGAAGTAGTTGTTCCTATACATTATAAAGGGATATACGTTGGGTTTGAAAGAGCCGATATTGTAATATATGATAAAGTGGGTGATAATGAACCCTATGTTGTAATGATAATTGAACTTAAATCACAGAATTCTAAATTGACTACTAAAGAGATTGTTCAATTAAAGAAATACCTAAATAATCTGAAATGTGAAACGGGTATACTTGTTAATTTTTATGAAACCCCTGAGATTATATGTATTACCCCTGAAACTACTGAAAAGATTCCCTATGACACGTTTCGTTGATGTAATTAGTGTTAAATTTAACAGTTTCTCCCATTTTTAATAATTGAACTGAAAAAATTTTAGAACTATCCGCGGGAACCTTCATATTGGTACCGTTATAGTCATTATATATTTTGTACAGAGTGTTTAAAGATAAATTATTTATTAAATACAGCCATGTTTTTTCAGGGGTTTTTAGTTTATTGGTTCTCGGAATTATAATTCTAATCATATCTAAAAATAGCCTATTTTGGGTTATAGGATTTTTACTTCTAAAAGTGTGAGTCATTTGTAATAACTTTTCCAAAATATTAATATCACTCTTTCTTGTTAAGATATTGTTAACCTTTATTATATATGCTCCTTCTTTCCATGTGAATACAACATGAATTAAATTACCGTTTTTTGCAAAAGAAATACATTGGCGCATATCTTCACCAGATGGCCATCCGTATATCGAACCAGTGTCCGTATAACATATTTTAGGGTGAGTGTGAAAATTAATAATCCCATTGGGCGTACTAACAGACGAATTGTCTCCTTTATTTATTTGAGTTTTAGAACTTTTTTTATTACATATTTTTTTCGTACAATGTACATCATCTTCGAACAATATCTTCCCGGCTATTTCAACCGGGTCCGATAACAAGGATTTTTTAATTTTTGTTATAAATTCTTTGGACAAAACCCAATTAACCGTTTCATTGCTTATCTCGCATTTCGGCATGTTCTATAGTATAATATGGTATTATTTTTTTTAGAGTTTAATTTTGGCTTTTAAAATAATAATAATAATCTAAAGAATGTCAGAGACGCTAAATGTTAATGTAATCGTTGCGGCAAAGGAAGAATATACTAAACAATTAATAAATATTCTTCAACCCGATATTTATGAATTAATTAAAAATATATTTATAAATTCTCAAAGAAATAATATAAGGCGAACCCTTTCATACTCAAATTTTCAAAAAGAGCTTAAAAATGTTCCCAATTGGTCAGCTTATACAATAGAAGAGTATCTAAAAAAAATAAATCAGAAGTATCCATATCTCATGGATTTGATAACTGCCATATTCGTAAGTCATGTAAAAATTCTAGCGTGCGTTAGAATAAAGGCAGATGATAAATCTATTAAGATAAAGGTGCCAAATCTCAATAACTTTCTACATAAAATTATTATTATAATATCCGAACAGGTTTATTATTCTCCTGGTATTATGGATTATGACAAAGATAGTTTTTTCAACATAATAAGTAGTTCTATAACAGATGCAATTTCTAAACAGGTTCCGATAGAATATATCTTAAATGAATACCTGTCTGGGGCATTTGACGAAGAAGATATTCCACCTTTACTAAATTCGGAGCCGGAGCCGCTTGCGGACAATTTATTTAATACCGATATTAACGACTTAGAATCTGAGCCCGAAGAAGATAATTTTACTAGAGAAATACCTATAGGGGAGATTAGTAAAATGTCCAGACAAATAAATGATATTAGTTTACCCGAACAACCGGTCATGGAGTCTATTATACCCCAGAATATATTCGACGAAAATCATGAAGAAGTTAAAATAAATAAATCAGATGATATAGAAGATTCTTCATCAGAGGATGAGTCAGACGACGACGAAGGTGAAGAAGATACTAAAAAGACTATACACACAGAACAGCCCGCGCTTTTTTAAATAGAATTTAAATAAATATAAATTGTGTAGTATAATGAATGGCTTAAAATCCGTTATTGAATCACAGAAAAGGCAACAAACTAGATATAATATTCTCAAGTCTGAAATGGTATCTAAATTAACAGATAAGATTACACACTTATCCAAACATGGCGAATTACGCTGTATTTATACCGTGAAAAGTTATACATTTGGGTATCCTAGATATGATGTTAACGAAATGACTAATCATCTATCTATAATATTGGCAAATGAGGGGTTTTGTGTAGTTATAATAGCCTATAATAAAATATTTATATCATGGGATATAAATGACATAAATAATATTAGGGTGGAAAAAGATAAAAAGAAAAGTGAAATAAAAGATTTATTACCTTTATTAAATTTAAAATCTATATAGAAGTATATTGAAGTTTTAAACAATGATAATTCTCTCATTTGATATAGGCATTAAAAATTTGGCGTATTGCATGTTAGATTCGGAAGACGGTAGCATATTAGACTGGAATTTAATAGATTGCTCCGGGACAAATGAAACACTGAGAGTTATAGAAGAATTAGATCAACTTGAACACTTGAGGGAAGCTGACGTAATTCTTCTTGAAAAACAACCATCCTTTAACCCCAAAATGAGAAATATATCTACTGCGATATATGTTTATTTTATATTAAGGATAAACCACGAACAGCAAAAAAATGTCAAAATTCAGTTTTATGCTGCAAAATATAAATTGAAATGCTGTGATATTCAAATAGAACATAAAGCTAAAAGCAAGTACACACAGAATAAAAATCTGGGGATAGTTCACACTAGACATCTTATTAAAACTCATAATGAGTTTTTTGAGAAGAATAAGAAAAAAGATGACCTGGCAGATTCTTATCTCCAGGGTATGTCTTACATTAAATTTTTTACGAACTCAAAAGTGCAAAAAACGCTACAATGGTAAGGTATACTTCTCATTAAATATAAATTGAACCCCCTGTATAATTGAAAAAATGACTGAGACAGAACTCGACCGTAGTAATATTCCCCATTTCTAATAAGAACTCTTATAGTATCAAGTGGATAAAATATACATGTGGCTACCGTTTTGGATATTGCAGTATTCACGAATGTATTATATGTATTATTATCGGTTTTACTCTTTAGATATTCATACATTGGAATTTGAACCAGGAAATTTAAATTAATAAAATATGTAGGTATAAGACCACAATAGAGATGACTAAATGTCTTGGGAACTTCAATTAGTTTACCCGTTTGGGCTTTTTGTCTTAGAACCCATAGTGGTGTTGTAACAGTGCTAGCTATACAAACAGATATATATGCAGCCCAACTATTAAACATTTTATCACCCGGTGAGTAAGTTTTTTGTAGTTTAGTAAGTTCGTAAATAGGGAAATATATTCCCCAAAATGTAGGAATTGTAATCATTCCGTATCCAAGTCCCTTAAACATTGTGTGTCTATTTAAAATTACAGTCTTGTTTATTTGCTTATTAATTCTCATTACATCCAATGGGTTACATATTATACTAGATACAATCCCTGCGCATATTCCCGGTGCTAATGTACTGAATATTAAATCCATTTATTTTAAATAATTTATTTCCTTAAAATGATTAAATTCTTTAAATAAAATATACTATTATATTTAAACAATGAATCCAGTATTAATTGTCGGCGGGGTTTTTATTTTAATTGCGTTTATAGCTCTAATATATTTGATTATGAAGACTCGGTCTAATTTAAGTAATTTGGAAGGAAAAGTTAATAGAAATACAGGAAGGGGCCCAGCCCAGACTGACATGGAAGGGGCCCAGAGTGACATGAAAGCAGACCTTGACACAGTGTGGGCTAAAATGCAAGAAGTATTAGCATGGATATCCGCCGCAGACCCGGTGGTATACGCTTAGTCAGTAGTTATACCATTTAAATATATAAAAAAAAATATAATCGTAATATAAATGAAATCCAAATTTCTTAATATAATTATATTAAGTGTTTTTATAGCATTGGTAGCATGTTGTTTTATAAAATATATGTTTGAAACATTTAAGGAAAAACTTGAAGTAGATCCCGAACAACTAGCTAGAGACATAGAGAAACACAAGGATGATACAAAGGCTGCATACGACTCTGCTGTATTGGCTATAGAATGGGGTGCAGGAACAGGATTTTTGGCACTACAGTCGTGGAAGGAAAGGGCGAGGGTATTATCCGAAAATGCAGAGACCGCATTCAATAAGATACCAACTACGGCTAGTGTGAAGACCAGTGCCGGGGTCAATATGAGAGCGGCTCAGCAATATTCGACCCAGACCCAGGACTTAGAAATTGCAGACTCTGACTTGGTAACAAAAGAAGTTTTTGAGGGTTGTTACGCTATGACATCCCAAATAGCCACAGAGGCGCAGTCAGGTGGGCTCAGTGAGGGGGCAATAGATGCCGCCAATGAGCTAATCATAGAAGGTTATGTTCCAATCGTCGGTGAAGCGGCACAGGTTCCTCGAAAGAACACATACCTCACGTGGAATCAATGTGCTACATATGCAAGAAATTTGAATTATCCTTACTTTGGATTGTACGATCAACACGGTACATTTAATATTAATTTATCTAAGTGTATTATGTTAGGAGAAATAAATGAAGGTGTTCCGCAAGAAAAGTTAAAAGTGAAGGTCGATGATGAAAAATGTTCTCCAGTTGGAAGCGACTTGGGACCGATAGGGACTAATGCTGATCGAAGAGAACATCTTAACCCATATAAGAGCCGCGATACAGCTGATAATATAGTAATAGATGATGGAACGGGTAATATAATTACAACGAAACCAAGACTCGGTGGGAGACATATGATAGCTATTTATAAATCGCGGAGTAGAATAGCGATATCCGACGAACCTGTCGTTGAACTACCAGACGAGGAGGGGTGTTTGCCATATTACGATCCAGAAAAATGGGTGAGAGACGAAGTTGTATATCAAAATAATCCCGGCAACAGAATCGGCACCCAGAACGAGGGATACGCTAGAGGTGAAGACGGACAATACTGCGAATTCAAACAGTATCAACCCGGTATTGACATGACTCCGTGTAATTCTATTGCAGATGCCTCCGCCGGT
>Ga0308007_10000513_pt1 | contig 17811 bp, 17 predicted proteins | sample Neamet71_FD_203152 | JGI IMG/M metagenome (GOLD analysis project Ga0308007, IMG submission 203152) | Marine microbial communities from water near the shore, Antarctic Ocean - #71 | ecosystem: Environmental > Aquatic > Marine > Unclassified | place: Southern Ocean | collected 2014-06-07
CCGTTGCAGCAACTTCCCCGGGTTTGAGAATATTTAATGAAAGTGCATTATTGGGTTGATCTCCAGCCCTATAAATCACGGGAGTTCCAAAGGGAATGCCCGATTCTTGACTCCCTTTTTGATCTACTTCACCTTGATTGGAGAAGTTTTGGACAATAGTGGGCGTTAGGGAAGGATTAATCCCATAATAATCCAATAGCCAACCTGCAACCTTATCTTCTTTATAATCCCAAAGAATTCCTTCCGACAAACCGTTCTTAGTAGTGTTCATCTCTCCCGTTAGTCTGTATGCTATATAATCTCCAGGAAGCATGTACTTATAAATTTTTTCATACAATTCTGGCTCGTTATCCTTTACCCATTTCAACTTAGAGGCGGTGAAATTACCGGGAGAGTTTAATAAATTAGAAGCACATTTTTCTTCTCCTATATTTTCAAAAGCCTTGTTTCCGATATCAATTGCCCTACTGTCGCACCAGATGATGGAGTCCCTTAGAGGTTTACCAGATTCATCAACGACAACCAAACCGTGCATTTGATAAGAAATACCAATTCCGGAGATTTCTTTTGGGGGTATGTTCGCTTCTTTGATCAACCTTTTTGTTGCTTTACAAACATATTCCCACCAAGAATTGGGGTCTTGTTCTGCCCAATCGGATTGTAGGGAAGTGATGGCCATTTCTTCTTGAGGTTCATGAAGTGCAATTATTTTCTTTCCAGTTACAGCGTCGACAAGCGCTACTTTAACTGAGGAACTTCCAATATCAAATCCTATGTAATACATTGTTTATAATGATTCTCTTATGGTTAATTGTGTTTCGATATAACTTTGCATTGGCTTTTCCTTTGTAATGAATTCAGCAGCTTTGGTGCCCAATTCATTAAAATTTGTTGAAATAACTGAGATGCCTTTATAAATAAACTTCTTCATTGGAGTTTCATTATAGGAGAGAAAACCTACCTCGACTCCAGGTTCAAAATTCTCATTCCTACACTGCTCTAAAAACAAACCCAACATTCGATCACTCACACTGATATAAGCAATATTTTTTTCAATATTGAATTTTTTTGAGTCCAAAATTATTTTAAAATTAAAATTAAAAGCTTTGCAATACTTTTTGAAAAAGGTAATTGTTTCCATAGGATGATTGGTAAAAGAAGGATACAGGAAATGTATTTCCTTATACTTTCTAAAAAGCTCTGTAGCACCCTCCAAGGATTTGGAAAAAGACTTACCAAAATCTTGAAATAAATAATTGTTTTCTATACTTGAATGTACATTCCAATCTATCAATAATAATTTGTCATTGCTGATTTTGGAAATTATTTCAGGGACGTTTGCATCGTCGAAATTCATTACGATATATTTATAATATTTCCCAATGCTGTTATTTATTATGGTTTTAAAATTATCAATATTATAATGATGAAATTGAACGTCAGTGATAATATTTCCAGGTAAATTATTAATGAAAGAGTGGTATAAGACTTCTTTATAAGCCTTGAACGTGTCGAGCAAGAGAAGTACTTTTTTAGTTTCATTAGCCACATAATAGCCCTTGTTTGGTACAGATTCAATCACTCCATTTTCTTTGAGTATTGAATAGGCCTTGAAAACCGTATCCCTGGACAATTGGTTTATTTTACATATTCTATTTACAGAGGGCAAGACGTCTCCTTTTTTTAAAATATTTTTTCCGATCGCATTATTTATCACGTCGACGATTTGCTGATATTTTGGAATATCACTTTGGTGATTAATATTAAAAGAAATAAGCGACACATCCATACTGTTCTGTTCCGGTATGCAATATACAATAAATTATCATTTTCACAATATCCTCAAATATTACACTATTTTAATCAAAAGTTATAGCAATCGAAAGAAGTTGTTTTTAGTTTTAATAAATTAAAAAATACATGCTTTTTTGAATAAAAAAAATCCTGCCATAAAAATGAGATATTTGATATTAGCATCATTCTTAAGTGTTGTATTTTCATTAAATGCTCAATGTTTAGATGAATTAAACAAAAGGGGATATTTTGATTCAAAAATTATTCAGTCCTCTGCATGGTGGACAAGTAGCGTTGGTAAGTTTTCAATAGAAGAAGTAGATAGTTATTACGGAACAGGTTCTTTAAAAGTTGAAGTTCCTGAAAATAATAATAATGAAGTTAAAATGTTCACGGCAAATGCTTGCAACTTTTCAGTAACAAAAAATCAATCCTGGAATATATCATTATACCACAGGGTTATTTGAAATCTTGGAACTTAGGAACAGAGCCATCAAAGGCAGATGATGTTGATTTCGTTAATTTGATTGTTGATTCTCTAAAGAATTACAAAAATTTAAATTTTGATAAAATGTATGCCATCGGAACTTCAAATTGATCGGGAATGGTAAATAAGCTTGGAATAGAAACAACTCATTTTAAAGCTATTGCTCCTATAGTTTCTCAGCTCATGAAAAGTAGTCTTCTATTAGAAAAAACACAGCCTGTTTCTGTTTTTCAAATCAATGGTGCTGCAGACACTACAATTCCCATTAATGGGGGACCTAAATTGGGACATGTCTTTTTAGATTCTTACGAAAGTGCTGTTCTTTGGGCAAATAAATTTAACTGTAATAAAGTTCCTGAAATTAGTAGTCTAGGAGAAGACACCCTTTATGTTTTTCAATCATGCGATGGTTATAAAGAAGTAAGGTATCTACGAGTTGAAAATGGACAACATAATTTACATTGGAAAGATCAAAACATACTAAAAGAAGTGTGGATTTTTTTCAAAAGATTCTTATCTATTCAACTTCTAAATTAATATTATTCTTCAAATTGATTGGATGAATTTATGTCTTAAATCAATAAATGATCAATTAACAATTTTAAAGCTAAATTATTTTCCCGTTTCTTTAAGGTGTTATTATTGATCAATAACAGGGTAATTAGATCATCAATACCCCCAGTAAAATCAATCGTTTAGATCTATATGACTGATGAAATCCTTGAGGTGTGTTTTTTAATAGTAGGGACAAATTTTATTGAGTGTATTGGATTCAACATCCACATATTGTTTATTATTAGTTACACTCTAAAAACACTTGTTTATTTAGTTCAAACATATCTTTTGTGGCTCCATCCCAATCATATATTGGATCGACCTTTCTAAACCAAATTTACCCTAATATTAAATAATAGTTGCTGTGAATGACAAAAAATCATGTAAAGTACTAATCCATAATCAATTTGGGTAGAAAAAGAGATAATTCAGGAAAAAGGGATACCAATGCCAATACTAAAAGACTGACTGCCAGAAAAGGTAACCCAGCCCTGCTGACTTTTCCTATGGAGGTTTTTCCGATACTGGATGCTACAAACAAACAAACCCCTACTGGAGGGGTTGTAAGCCCTATGATTAAATTGAGTACTGCAATGACGGTAAAGTGCATGGGTTCAACCTCAACCTCTATAGCGACTTTGAGCAGTATTGGAAATAAAATCAACAGGGCAGCGATGGTTTCCATAAAGGTTCCTACCAAGATCAATAGTAGATTGATTAATAAAAGAACAGCGTATTTATTGGTGGTCCATAAAAGGATTTGCTCAGAGATGCGTTGAGGGATCTGTTCGGTAACGAGGATGAATCCAAACAAATTGGCGAAACCGACCAATATCATAAGCGATGCAGTGGTTTTCATGGAATCCAAAATGACAATGGAGATATTCTTAAGGTTAAGTTTTTTATAAACGAATGTACCAATAAACAGCGCATAAAGTACAGCTACGACAGAAGCCTCTGTGGGAGTGAACACACCACCAATGATCCCAAATAGAATAATCAAAGTCATCGTTAAGGCCCAGAAGGTATCGGTAAAGCTTTTTAGAATTTGTAAAATAGAGCTTTTTTGATATTTGGGATAATTCTTTCTTTTGGCGACAAAATAGGCGACCAGCATCAGTCCAAGTCCCAACATCAGACCGGGGATCGCTCCCGCCAGAAAAAGTTTTCCTACGGACAGTCCACTCAATGTTGAGGCAATAATCATGGGTAAGCTGGGGGGAATAATGGGCCCCACAGTTGAAGAAGCTGCGGTGATAGCACAAGAAAAATCACTGTCATATCCTTCTTTCTTCATGGCAGGAATCATCACAGCTCCTAAACTAGCAGTATCGGAGATGGCCGTTCCGGAAATTCCTGCAAAAAGCATGGAAGCAATTATGTTGACATAGGAAAGTCCGCCCCTAACATGCCCCAAAAGATGATTACAAAAATTGATAATCTTATCGGTCAACCCCCCTTGGTTCATCAAATTCCCTGCGATAATAAAACCAGGGATACTCAGTAAAATAAAAACATCGATACCGGCATACATCTTCAGGGGGATTACTACCATTGGGGTTCCTTTGAAAAAAAAGTAAACCAAACAGGACAAGCCTAAAGAAAATGCAATGGGAAATCGAAAGCATAGACAAACAATAAAAACAGTTATAAGTAGTAATATCATAATTTCCAAAATTTAATTTTTTTCAAAAAGGCCGAAAAACTGAAGTAGCTGATTGAAAGACTCAAAATCAAAATACTTAAAAAAGGAATAAACATAATGACCTGAAGGCTGGGGGAATTTTCATCCAGGCCCATTTCGAGCATGGGTAGGGTGTAAAAAGCACAAAATCCAAACAATAGAAAGCTCATAAACGTTAATATCAGGTCTATGATTTTTTTGAGCTTCTCAGAAAATTCTGCGTAAAAAGCTTCTAAAAAAACAAAATAGTTGCCCCGATAGGCCAAACCGCTGGCAAACGCTATGGCATATATAAATAAAATTCTTGATGCCTCTTCGGTCCAAGAGGGAACATCACTGAGGAAAAATCGCGCGAAAATCTGTAGTGATACGGTAATGACAAATCCAAGGCTGGTTAGAAGGGTTCCGTATTTTAAAAACTTTAACAAAAATATTTTGAAACTCATTGGGTGATTTTTTTTATGGATTTATAGACCTCCTGCATCTCTGGCGATAAACTTTCATAAACGGCTTTTTCGCCATTTTCCATAAATGCAGTTTTGTCCACTTCAATAAAAATCATTCCCTCATCTTGTAATTGTTTTTGAACTTTGGATTCATTATTTAAAAATAATCGATGCTCATATGCTTGCATTTCTATGGCTGCTTGTAAAAAAATAGTTTTGAGATCTTCCGGTAAACTTTGAAACCGTTTTTCGCCAACTAGTGGATATCCCCAAGAAGTAACATGCCCGGTAAGATTGAGATATTTTTGAACTTCGCTAAAACCGGCATTTTTGATCATGGCAAAAGGGTTTTCCTGCGCTTCAATAGTTCCTTGTTGAAGGGAAGAAAATACCTCTGAAAATGCCATAGGCGTGGGTTTGGCTCCCAGCGCCTTCCAAGCCACCACATAGGAGGGAGCGTTGGGAACTCTAATGATTAACTCCTGCAGGTCATCGGGATGCTTGATGGGGCGGTTGGAGGTCAGATGTCTTTCTCCTCTTTGGAAATAGCCCATGGGACGGATTCCAATTTTTTCTATCATCTCCCTTTCGATTCGCTTCCCAATAGAACTGTTTATGAGTTTGTGCATGGAAATGGTGTCTTTGAGCAAAAAAGGCATATCCGAAAAGGTAAGTATTTCAGCAAAGTTGGTCAGGGAGCCCGCAGATATGGTCATATCAATGACTCCTGACCTGATCAGACGAATGGCTTCGAGTTCTTTGGCCAATTGTTCCGAGGGGTAAACTTCCAATTTCATTCGCCCGCCAGAACGCTCTTCGATCAGCGATCCAAAATATACAAAAGCCTTGTGCCAAGTATGGTTTTCTTTCACCAAGAGACTGGCCTTGAAAAGATATTGTGGGTCTTTATCTTTTGTAGAACCACAAGCAAATACCAACAAAATCTGGGATAATCCTATAAACAGGTATTTTGTTTTAGACCACATCTATATTTTAATTAGATTTCCATAAATTTAAATATTAAATAACCAACACTATGAGAAATATTTTTCTTTTTTTAACCTGTCTGCAATTGAGTGGTCAATCAAAGGCATTGTTTAAAAACGATCAGATCATAGAATTAACTCTTTATGGTCAAATAAACGATGTTTTTAAAGATCGTGGTGAATCATCTAGCTATCATAAGGCTTCAGTTATTCATGATTTAGGTGGAGTAAAAAATGAAATCCCTTTAAAAATTAAAACTCGAGGTAATTTTAGACGATCAGCATCCAATTGTAAATTCCCTCCCTTGCTCTTGAATTTTCCAAAAAACAAACACCCAAAAAATAGCTTATTTTATGGTCAAAATAAATTAAAACTTGTAACCTCATGTAAAGGAGAAAATTTTGTAATTCAAGAATATTTAGTTTACCGCTTATGTAATTTATTAACACCATATAGTTTTAAAGCTCAACTGGTCAATGTCACCTATAAAGATGCTGACAAAGATGAGATTATCAATCAGAGTTATGGAATTCTTCTCGAAAACGAAATGAATATGGCTGCCAGAAACGAAGCGGTAGTATTAAGGAAATTACACGTCAATCCGCAATCAATTCAGCGGCAAGAATTTCTTAAAATGGCTGTTTTTGAATATTTGATAGGGAATACCGATTGGTCAATTCAATACCAGCAGAATGTCAAATTAATTCAAAAAAGCCCATCTAGTCTTCCGATTAGCATTCCTTATGATTTTGATCATGCTGGGATTGTTCGTGCGCCCTACGCAAAACCAGCCCCTGCACTTAAGATGAAAAGCACACAAGAAAGACGCTATAGAGGATTTTGTGTTTCTAATATGAATGAATTAGCTACTGTTTTCGAAGAATTTAATGGTTTGAGAGAGTCAATTAATAAATTATACGATAAAAATATTTTATTAGATCAAAAATACATCAAAAAAACAATTTCTTTTTTAAATGAATTTTATGAAACTATTAATGATCCGAAAAAAGCTAAACGCGCTTTTTTATATCCTTGCGATAGATTGGGCACAGGAAATGTTGTAATTAAAGGATTAAAAAAGCAATAAATCTCATCCATTATTATTAAAAAGGGTTGGCGACTAAATTTTTACAAGTCATTTTTAAATATGTCTCGGATGTATTCATAAAAAACCCAACCTAAAACTCTTAATTTAACATCCCACCCCTTTAAAATAAATCTATTTTCCTTTGAGGGATGTGCTGGTAAAATGGGTATATAGCCAAATTATTTTTAATATTTTAATTTCTAATAATTAATCCATTTATTTTATTTACATTTTTTTAAAAATAAACCAAGGTATTTTTCTAAAAACCCATGCCGCAAACCTCCATCTTTTGGTTATGTATATTATACGTTTTTTCCTTTTAATTGCTTTTATAATTTGAACAGCAGCTTTTTCTTTGGTCGATGTCCAAAACATTTCCTTTCCCTGAAGCATTGGAGTTCTTACAAATCCTGGTCGTATATCTGTGACATCAATATTTGACTTACTATGAGCTGCCCTTTGAGCCATACCTTCTAAATAACTTGCTTGGTATGCTTTTGATGCATGGTAGGCAGGGGCTAAACCACCGCCTCTTTGTGATGCAACGGAAGAAATATTTGCTAAATGACCATAGCCTTGTTTCTCAAAAAAAAGCATTCCCCAATTCACCAAACTAGTAAATGCAATTACATTCAATTTGTTAATTTTGTCTTCAAGATCAAAATCTAGTTTTAAATTTAATGTACCTCTACCTGCACTTATAATAAATAAATCTAATCCCCCCAATTCTGTAGTTAATTTTTCTATATCCTCCAATGCATTTGACTTAGTGCAGTCAGAGGTTGCATAATGAATTTGTTCAGGGTGTTCCTTTTGTAATTTCAAAAGTAGTTCATCTCTTCTACCTGTTATTCCAACAGAATAATTATTTTTGACCAATTCTCGAGTAATAGCCTTTCCTATTCCTGAACTTGCACCAACAATTATTGCTTTTTTAGATTTATTCATAATAATTCAATTTATTGGTCTTTGAAATGATTTTATTAAAAGGTATATATATAATATTATAAATGTTATATAAAAAGATACAATATTGGGCCTACTGGAATGGCATTCGATTCATAAATTAGCCCTACACCTTATTAAAACTAAAAGTTAATCCTGCTTTATTTTCTAATCGTTTCAAAAGAAATTCACCCATTGCTATTGATGGAGTTAAAATACCACTAACATTTGAGAGATTATCCATAGCTAAACAAACAGCAGCTTCACCAAGCATCTTTGATGTAGATCCATAACCAGGATCCATATCTCCAGTTACTTCCCCTAAAGCTATAGAACCGTCTTGTAGTGTTGTATAGAATTTCAAATTATAAAATCCTTTTTCACGTTGTTCTTTTGTTGGTCCCTCACCTGGTTTGGGTAAGATTTTATTTGCAATTTTCTTAAGAAAAGATTCTGGTTTCGCTGTCATTATTAATAATGGGAGAGCCGTTAGATATCCTTTAATCCTTCCTTTTAGACCTTTTCCGCTAATAGTAGCCTCGTCATAACGAAAGTCTTTTCCGTAAATATATCCACTCAACGCATTCGAACGACGAACAACTTTGGTGTTGATACCAGCCATTATAAAAGGTCCTATCCAGCTTTTTGAAACTTCGTCATATAGAATGCTATTTATATCTTGTACATCATCTCCATCAAATTTTTCCTTTGGATTTAGTCCATAAGGATTAGTTAGAACTTTATATATTTCCTTATCAAGAAATGCATGTTCCATAACTTTAGTCAAACTAGCATATGTTCCTCCACTTATACCACCTCTGATTCCAGCCACACGCATTTGTATTTTATTTGCTAGCTGTCCCGTTTGGGCTTGCGATTCTCTTTGAGTGAAATAAACACCCATATCTGAGGGGATAGAATCAAAACCACAGGTATGAACAATTTTAACTCCATTTATTTTTGCAGTCTCATGGTGTTGATCTATCATTTTTCGCATCCACTGTACTTCTCCTGAAAGGTCACAATAATCTGTTCCGTTATTAACGCACGAAGACACAAGTTTAGAGCCATATATAGCGTAAGGACCTACAGTGGTACAAATAACTTTAGTTCTAATTATCATTTCTTTTAAACTAACCTCATCATTACCGTCTGCAATAATTATGGGTACTGAATTATCTGCTACTTCTAAACGAACTTGTTTTAACTTTTGTTTGTTGCGTCCAGCCATAGCCCATTTAAGATCGTCATCCACACCATAGTTTTGGAATAAATAAGCAACCACTAATCTGCCAGTAAACCCTGATGCACCCCAAACAATTATATCAAATTCTTTATTTCTTTTCATGTTATAAAAGTATAAGAAATATATTCTAAGAGTTTGAAGAAACCCAATCCTTCAAAATAAATCTATTTTCCCTTTAGGGATGTGCTGGTGAAATGGGTATATAACCTAATCCCATAAATTGCTGAAGACAAAATGTCTATGGAGTTTTTAAGTATACTTTTACCAGCAATAAATTATATATATTGTTGTAGGTAGTTATTCTTTGAAATCAAATTCTTCTTCTTAAAAAATGTATGGCTACCCGCTATCATCAACCTTCAGTTCACGTATGTATAGTTTTGATGTTCCATTGTCTTAACCATCGTAGTAATGAAATGAAAAACAAAGTCTACCCTTTATTTCTTATATCCCTGGGTTACCAGGACCGATATATTTTGTTTCTCCTAATAATCCAGATACGACCGTTTTCCCAGCAAAACTATCATTATAAGTATCAGAAAATGAGTTTACTTCTTTGTCTAAATATTTATGTTTGCACCATGAAATTCGCTAACATTTCTTCTGAAATTATTGGATTAGCTCCTTCACTTTTGGCTACCAATGCTCCCACAGCACATGCAAAATCAATAGCCTCTTGTGGATCTTTATTTTTAAGCAATTTATTAATTAGTGAAGCTAAAAAAGAATCACCAGAACCAACGGTATCTATCACTTTAATAAGATATCCACTGTTATAATAAAACTTTCCGTCATACATCAAGACTGCTCCATGAGGTCCTTTGGTCACACAAATATTGTTAGTATTGGTTTTCTTTGATATATACCGAATATTTTGTTCTAACGAAAGGTATTTTGACCCCTCGTCTTTAAAAACTTCATATAGCTCATCATCATTGAATTTTATAAAATCCGCCTTGTTCATTAAATAACTTATGACTTCTCTGTTATAATAAGGAGCCCTTAGGTTTAAATCAAAAACTTTAAATTTGGCATGTTCAATCAACTCATATAGCGTTTTTCTGGAAAAATCATCCCTAGCTGCAAGACTTCCAAATACAAAGCCATCAGATTGTTTCACTAGATTAATTGACTCTTGTGTGATTTTTATGTTATCCCATGCTCTTGGATACTTAATATCATAAGAAGCGGAGCCCTTATCATTTAGAATTACTTTTACTTTTCCTGTTTTAAACTTGTCACTTATTTCTATGCAGCTAACATCTAAGCCATTTTGGATTATATAATCCAATAAAGCTCTTCCTCTTTCATCATTGCCTACACTACTAAGTATAGCGACTTTATTATCTAATGATTGCAACCTGAGTGCAACGTTTAGTGGGGCACCTCCTATTTTTTTATGGGTTGGAAACACATCCCATAGTACTTCTCCAAAACATGTAAATTTCTTCATAATTATTATATTCGTTCTATATTGATTATAAAGCTAAAGCAACTTTAAAAGCCCAAATAAACTTTTCAACTGAAGAACCAATTTTATTTGACTTTTATCATTATAATTCCAAATTAGACTTTTAAATTAATTATGCTCTAAACTTAAACACTATTCTTTCCAAGTCCTTGATATTTCGTGGAATTCCATGGAGATCAGTTGAATCTCGCCGTCAGTGAATAAAGAAACACTCGTCCTATTGTCAGGTGAAAAAGCAAATTGCTCGGAATAAGAAAATATGCCATTATTTGCAAATACTTCTAGTTGACCCCAATCAACAAGAATTCTTATTTTTATATGATTAGACGCATCGGGTTTAAGACTTTCATTTAACAAAAACTGACTTTTTACATGATAAGCAATTATTTTATTGACAATCTGAAAACCAAACTTAGATGCGGAAGTATTGGTTAAATCAAATTCAGCAATTATTTCAAACTTTTTAGATTTTATTTTTTTTAAAAGTTTGTTATCTGGTTTAACGATTTGAGAATCCCATATTTTTTCACTTTCATAGAGTTTAGATATTTCTTTAATGGGGCTTCGGGTCAAACGCATTTGTTCTTCATAGGTTTCCAATCCAAGCGAAACTGGAAAAGTGGCATTTCTTTCCCAAATAGTTTCTCCAAGACCTCCATTCCAATGATCCATCCAGGCAATTTGTATTATTCGTTCATCATCATCGGGAAGATTTCCTGCAGGAAAAGTTTGCGCAGCATAAAAATCATTTCCAAGCGTCATAATATGATTTTTCTGACCTTCATCAGGAATGAATTTTGTGCCATTAAACTGACCCACTAAATAAGCACCATCGGCATCACAAAGAATCCATTTCATATTTTCTTTGTTTCCATCCAATGGTAATTGAAATAAGTCAGGACACTCAAAACCAAAATCAATATTACTCAGAAAATCCCAGTTAATCAGATCGTCAGAGCCATAAAAAGTAGTACCGTTCTCGTAAAGGGCCATAATCCATCTTTTAGTTGGTTGATGGTAAAGAACTACAGGATCTCGTGGATATGCCCTTTTAGTGGGATTTGCAACTGGATTATTCTTGTAATCATGCCAAGTTTTGCCAGAATCAATACTCCATGCAAGACAGGTTCCAACTTTCGTTCCTGTATAAATTGCAATAATAGCTTCCTTTTCTGAACCTGTAATTCGTTTTGACATTTCCCCAGATACCACAACGGCACTTCCTGAATAAACATGTTTCCCAGATACGTTCCGAAAAGCTTCTTTAGGTAGGTCAGATCCTTGCGGTATTAGAGCCACACCTTCATCCTTCCAATGCAACAAATCGGTGCTAGTTGCATACCCACCGTGCCTAACGGCCTTCCCCCATTGATAAATCATATGATATTTTCCCCCCTGATACACCAACCCGTTAATGTCGTTCATCCATCCTGTTTTAGGACTGAAATGATATTGTCCACGGAAGTTTTCGGTATAAGCAACATTATCAAGATTTTGTTGTGCAAAAACAATTGCACCTATGGCTAAGAAAAGAATCGTGAATATAGTTTTTTGTATATTTTTCATTAAAAATTAGTTTGATTTTTACGTTTAATAAGTTTCTTACTTACCTGTTTAAGTGGAACACCTTTTGTCTCAGGCATCATATAAAACACAAATAATAATTGTAACACCATTATAGGACTAAGTAAAGAATTATTTCCAAGGGGTGAGCAGAATGATTGTAAAATTTATCATGGAAACAACTAGTATGCTAAATAATAAGCCCAAGGATTTCATCAGTAGTATAGCTCTAAACCACATATTTTACTGGGGATATCTGTGTTCTAATTACCCCCATTTATTTGGGTGTTAAATTAAGAGTTTTAGGGTTATATAAACCAATCAGGGACAGCTTTCGGGACAAATTATAAAAGGTTCACAAAACAAATGTCTATTAACCCCTATTAATAATGACGGAGAAGATGGGAGTCGAACCCACGACCTTTTGACTGCCAGGTATGTGAAGGAGGAGAAATCTCATTTTATTCCACGTTCTTTTTGGCAAGGCGAAACAGGATCACAAAAACAAATTATTTTTTTACAGTGGTAACCCTAAAAAAACCTTTCCCTTGGGGCTTCAGTTATTTCTAATAAAGTTTTTACTGATAATCTAACCCAATAAACATGCCATTGATGCTATTTATGAACTAGAAATGGGTAGAGGAACTAATATATTTCTGGGAATAAAGGCGGGAACAACAACCAAAAAAACAGCCTTTTCTGAATGGCCCTCCAAAACATTAAATGAACGTGTACAAATTTTTAGTAAAGAATATATAACTTGGCAAGAGCATACAGAGATCAATATCATCAACTTTCAATCATGATCGTGCTGGTAGTATAGTGCATTTTGTCCTTAAACTAACTGATGCTTTAAAAATGAACACGAAATAGAATGATTTTTGACACCATATATGTAACACTATTTTCTGATATTTCTCTTAATATTCAAGATGGAGTTCTCGAATCTATAATTATTCCAAGTCAAGGATTTTCAATGACTACTTTATGGAAAGGTATATTAGGAATGGTTTTTTTGTTTTTTTTAGCTTTTATGTTTAGCAGCAATAAAAGAGCTATTAATTGGAAAACAGTAGGAATTGGTCTTTCTATTCAGTTGCTAATTGCCGTAGGAGTTTTAAAGATTCCTTTTATTATGGTCATCTTTGAGAATATAGGTAAAATATTTGTTAGTGTTTTAGATTTCACAAGAGTAGGTAGTAAATTTCTTTTTGAGGGCTTGATTGTAGATTTGGACACCTTTGGATTTATTTTCGCCTTTCAAGTATTACCAACAATTATTTTCTTTTCAGCTTTAACATCGGTTTTATTTTATTTAGGGATAATACAAAAAGTGGTGAAAGGGCTTGGATGGTCTCTATCAAAATTATTGCATATTTCTGGTGCCGAAAGTCTAAATATAGCAGGAAATATTTTTTTAGGTCAAACAGAAGCGCCATTACTAATAAAAGCATATCTAGATAAAATGAATAAATCTGAAATGCTTTTGGTCATGATTGGAGGAATGGCAACAGTGTCTGGAGCAGTACTTGCTGCATATATTGGGTTTTTAGGAGGAGACGACCCTATACTTCGATTATACTTTGCTAAACATTTACTTGCAGCATCAGTAATGGCAGCTCCTGGAGCAATCATCATTTCCAAAATTTTATATCCTCAAACAGAGGTTGTTAATAATGACATTAAAGTTTCTTCAAAAAAAATTGGTACAAATATTCTTGATACCATTGCTAATGGTACAACAGAAGGCTTAAAACTTGCAGTAAACGTTGGAGCTATGCTTTTAGTTTTTGTGGCTTTCATTGCGTTATTTAATGGTGTTTTTGAATGGATTGGACATGTTACATCATTAAACTCTTGGATGGAAGCTAACACAGCATATCCTAAATTATCATTAGAAGCCATATTAGGTTATGTATTTGCGCCATTAATGTGGATGATTGGTGTTGCAAAAGAGGATGTGATGATGATGGGACAACTACTAGGTGTAAAACTTGCAGCAAGCGAATTTGTGGGGTACATTCAGCTTGCAGAATTAAAAAACATAAAAAGTTCTATGCATTTTTCGTATAATAAATCAATAATAATGGCGACATATATGCTTTGTGGTTTTGCCAATTTTGCATCTATTGGAATACAAATAGGAGGTATTGGTTCTTTAGCGCCAAGACAAAGAAAAACGTTGTCAAAGTTTGGAATAAAAGCCCTTATAGGAGGTACTATTGCATCACTAATGTCAGCAACTATAGCAGGTATGATCATCGGATAATAACTAAGAAAAACAAAATTAAAGTAATTTTAATTATTCTAGATAGTTTTGGTATTGGGGCATTACCAGACCGACATTTATATAATGATGAAGGTGCAAATATGATTGGAAATATTGCTAAAACAGTTTCTAATTTTAAACTGTGTAATCATTTTTTCTGTTAAATTCTTCTGGAAGTACATCAAATAACTTTTTGTGTTTAGACCGTGGTGTAAAACTTCCTTTTGGCATTCGCTTAAGTTGCTCAAGTGGATTATCAAGAAACACCACTAAAATAAAGTTAAGTCTCAATTTAATACCCCACCCCTTCAAAATAAATTAGGAGTGTACTGCTGAGATAGGTAAATAACCAAAAGGTTATATATTTGAAACATGAATAAAACCACTAAAAGATTAATAGAGCTTACTAACCGACTTGATAAGGAAGCTAAACACTTCGATAACTTGATTGATATACTTAACTCAAACAAAAGCAAAGAAGAAATAATAGAAGATGTGAAAAGAGAGTTACTTCTTGGTCAACTCAAGAGGAATATAGTTATAACTCAGGAATTTGCCAACTTAACGAAAGGTGACACACTTTTAGATACAGTAGGGTTAAGGGTTTTAGCTTATACAGAGGGAGTTTTAAAAGACATATCACAAGACAAGAGGAAACCCCTTAAGCTTTATTAGAGGAGCTAATTTAATAGTGAAATCTTAATTTTTGTTTTGATCTAAATTAAGAAAAGTTTAATTCTATATAATTTGTTTAACATCACCCCTTAAAGTTACGTTTGACATAATACTTGAACAAGAAAAAATTAAATATAACCTAAGAATAACTTTTAAAGTATATGATAAATGAAAATTTTAACATTGAAAACGCTTCCTTAAGTGAAGAGTTAAAAATAAATTTCTCAAATATTATTAACCTTTTAGGTGAAAACATTGATCGTGAAGGCCTAGTCAAAACTCCCGAACGTGCTTCTAAAGCAATGAAATTTTTAACCAGTGGCTATGAAACGGATCCTAAGAAAATTTTAGAAAGTGCTATGTTTAAAGAAGAATATAAGGAAATGGTAATTGTTAAAGATATTGAACTTTATTCACTTTGTGAACATCATGTACTTCCTTTTTTTGGAAAAGCACATATTGCATATATTCCGAATGGTCATATTGTTGGTTTAAGTAAAATACCTAGAGTTGTTGATGTTTTTGCAAGACGTTTGCAAGTTCAAGAACGTATGACAGAACAGATTTTAGAATGTATTAACGATACTCTTAAACCTCAAGGCGTTGCGGTTGTTATTGAAGCCTCCCATATGTGCATGATGATGCGAGGTATACAAAAGCAGAACTCGACCACCACCACATCAGGCTTTAGGGGGGCTTTTAAAGAAATAGAGACTCGAAATGAATTCTTAAAGCTGATTACCTCAAGTTTGTCTTAAGGCTTAAAAAAAAGCTTTAATACCGTTCGACTCAATATTTATTTTATAATTCTAAATCAATTTACATAAGATCATTTAACCTTAAACATACATATTTAAGATATTTTACAAGACTATCATTGCAAGATAATATTTTGAAAAGGCAAAGGTTTAGTTAGGTTTCAGAGTAATCAAAAGGCATCATAAAGGCTTAGGAATTAGTTTCCTAACACAAATAAATACTATTATTAAAACTGAATATCCAATAAAAAATGGAATAACAAAGCTTTGAAGTTTAAACACCAACATAAGTGCCATAAGTAATAATTGAAATCCGAGTCCATACAAAGAAATTAGCGTCATAAACCACTTTGGAAACGGTTGGCTGTACCTTGCGTTTTTATCCATGTAATACATGCTCTTGTCAAAACAAATATATAAAATATTATAAATTTTATAAAATAGATTTACTGTTGACTGACTTTCGCCCTTGAAAGCTTTTGGTTTTGTATTTTCAAAAACTCGACTGGTTGAATCACCTTGTACGGAATTTCGTAAAATTACATAATAGTAGTTATAAAGAGTGCCTTGAAGTTGGATCCCCAAAAAAGCTATTAACATGAAAATTATGGAAATATCAGTGATATACCAAAAGGTTAATAAAAAACAAAAGTTAAGTAATAAATCTGCTATTGAATCATAATAACGTCCAACATACGAAGGTTTTTTTTTAAGACGTGATAATTCACCGTCTGCAGCATCTAAAATAGATTTTAATATTATAAAAAAAGCAGATGTTATCAAGTATCCATTTAACAAGAATCCAATTGCTATAAATCCGGTTATAATAAACATGGTAGTTACATGAATAGCTGTTAAACCCGTATACTGAAGTTTACTAGCAATCCAATGTCCTGCTGAACGTCCGTAATCAGACAAGTCTAAAAATCGATATTTTTTGGGTAATTTTGCCATCTATGAAACTTAAAAAAAATAATTTATTAAAAGTACAACGATTTTTTCGCTTTGTTTTTAAATAAAAAAGGCTCCACATTAAGTGAAGGTATGATTTTAATGATGTTTCTAGTTCGGCTCGAACCGCGGATTTTAATAAATTAGACTCATATCTATAAAAATATTTTTTAGCATGGTTATGCCAATGCAAAACCACTCATTGCTAAAATAAAATAAATAGCTATCGTTTTTGCGCCATCGTAATTTTTAGAAACGCGTTGGCCAAATAAAAGAATTAACAGCGCAACGGACCCAATAATTAGTCCGAGTAATCCAATAAAATTAGAGCCGTTAAAAATAAAATCGATAATTCCTATTAGACATAATATTCCAGAAATTAATTCTAAAACAGTAACTAAAATTAAAGAAAATGTAATTAATGGCGGCGAGAAATGGATTTTCAATAAATCATTCAAAAAGGCTAAGTTTCCCTTGTAGTCAAAGATCTTGTCCATGCCGCTTTGAATAAAAACAATTAAAAAGAAAGCTAAAACGAAAAGAAATGCAATTTTTTCTGGAATCATATATTCAAATTTAAGCTTTTAGAATTTGATGTAACATAAAAACTAAAGTATTCTCTGAGGTATATTATCTTCGTCAAGTTTAGGGACTTATTGTGGCCTTTAAAAATTTTATTTATATTTAAATTCAAAACCGATTAAACGCAAATTAAAAGATGAGATTTTTTGTATTTCTAACTATTGCGATAACAGGATTGTTTTTTATTTCGAATAAGGATAAAAGTCACTATAAAAACGAAAAAAAGAATCGTCCAAATGTGGTTTATATTAATGTAGATGACTTGGGTTGGAAAGATCTTGGTATTATGGACGATGGCTATTTTGAATCTC
>Ga0308007_10000518_pt1 | contig 17730 bp, 14 predicted proteins | sample Neamet71_FD_203152 | JGI IMG/M metagenome (GOLD analysis project Ga0308007, IMG submission 203152) | Marine microbial communities from water near the shore, Antarctic Ocean - #71 | ecosystem: Environmental > Aquatic > Marine > Unclassified | place: Southern Ocean | collected 2014-06-07
TCTGGTCCTTCAGCACGGTTCTTATGATCAAACCAACGGTAACATTATGTTGGGAAGTTCAAATGAAAAAACAAGCGTGATCGGTTTTGCATCCAAAAACACTTCCGATGGATACCGTTATAATACAGATTATGATCAAAACCATATTTTTGTTAAATCAACCTTTTTTAATCACAAAACCCCCCTTGATTTAATCACTTCTTTTTCTTCAAGAAAATTTGGTGGTAATGGCTTTTATGCAAATCCGAACGCCATCGATCAATATGAAGAAACACAGGCGAGTTTGGTGGCATTGTCGACTAGAGTCATTAAAGGGGAATGGATTTTTAAACCTAAAATATATTGGAGAAGAGGACAAGACATGTATGAATTCGTAAGAGGTAAACCAGAAATCTACCGCAACCTTCACATCACCAATAAAGTTGGAGTGGCATTCGATACCAGTGTCATTTTTGACCTGGGCAATATAGGTGTGGGCTTTGATGTTTCTCGCGTAGCGATAAGCAGTAATAACCTTGGAGAACGCGAAAGAACCTTAGTGAATTTATTTATAGAACACCGCTTTTATTTGTTGGATAAATTAATTGATATTACCCAAGGAATCGCAGCCAATTATTATTCCGATTTTAAATGGAATGCTTTTCCTGGGATTGATTTGGGATTAAATTTGAGTCCCAATTTTAAACTATATTCTAACGTAGGTTTTACTTATCGCGTACCGACTTTTACGGACCTTTATTACACTGACAGAACGACAACTGGAAATGCAGATTTAATTCCAGAAGAAGCTTTTTCTAAAGAAGTCGGAATGCGTTTGACCAAACCTTCCTATTCCTTCTCCGTTGCTTATTTCGATCGATCATCTTCAAATTTAATTGATTATGTCAAAAAAACCGAGACAGCACTTTGGAAGGCAGAGAATATTCAAAGGCTAGACACCCAAGGAATTGATTTTGAGTTTTCAACGAATTTTGAATTTAAAGCCATAAAGCATCGCCTTAAAATTGGGTATTCCTATCTTGAAAATAGCTTGAGGGACATCACTTTTGATTTTTCTAAATACGTCATCAACAACGCTTTAAAACACCATTGGGTCACTTCCTATAGCACCACTATTTTTGAGAAGATTACCACAGCTTTGGTCTATAAATATGCAGAAAGAACGGGAGGCAATTCCTATAGGGTTTTGGATTTTAACGCCCAGTGGAACCTCAAACCTTTTGAGCTGAGTGTTTCCTTTAATAATATTTTAAATGAAGTCTATTCCGAAACAAACTTGATCCCAATGCCCAAAGGGAATGGATTGTTTGGGGTTAGGTATACCTTCTGAAAATTCATTTAGATTTTTCAAGTTGTGCAAGGGTTTCATAAATCATTTCTGATTCCCAACCTCGGTATTGAAGTGCTTCCCAAACTTTTTTCTTGCGAATGATTGGGGACTTGCTTGCATTGGCATTCCAATATTTTTCTACCAAATAGTTACAGGTGCTTTGATAGTCTTTATCAGAAATTTCCTTCATGGCTTCCTTGATGTTCCATGGAGATATATTTCTCATTCTAAGCGCACTGTTAATTCGGATTTTCCCCCACCGCTTAATCCTAAATTTTCCTCTTGCATAGCTTTGCGAAAATCGAGTTTCGTTGAGATAATTATCCTCTATAAGTCCACTGATTATTATTTCAATTTCGTTAGTATAAACCCCCATGTCTCGAAGTTTCTGCTTCACTTCTTTGTGGCAACGGTCTTGATAAGCGCAATATTTTTCAATTTTACACTTGGCCTCTTTGGTGGTAACGGATTTTGATTCTGACATAGCTAACTTAAAGTAAAGATAATAGAAGTTTATTTTTTAACAGGATTTGATTTTCACAATAATTCCTATTCTTACTCATTGAGTTTTTTTATTGTATTTTGATAAATTAAAGCTTTAAAATTTAAAAGATGAAAAAAAATTTTTCCTTTTTTTTAGGTAAGATTTCCTTGGCACTTCTTATCAGTTGTCAATCTCCAATTAAAAACGAAACACCTCCCGATGTCTTGTGGTACGATCAACCTGCCGACGACTGGAATGAAGCGCTGCCACTTGGTAATGGAAAACTTGGTGTGATGGTTTTTGGAAATACATCTAACGAAAGAATCCAGTTAAACGATGACTCCTTATGGCCATTAGATCGCGAGGATTGGAATGAGCCCGAGGGAAATAAAAAGGACATAGATGAAATAAGAACCTTATTGTTTAACGGACAAAACGAAGCAGCGGATAATCTTTTTTTAGAAAAATTTTCTCGTAAAAAAGTGGTTCGTTCTCATCAAACTCTTGGAGATTTATCTTTGAATTTCGACCATCAAAATATTACGGACTACCGCCGAGAACTTAATATAAGCAACGCGGTTTCTACAATTTCCTATAAGTCAAATGGTAATAAAATCACTGAGAAGGTTTTTGTGTCAAATCCTCACAAGGTCATTGTTATTGAACTCACTTCTGAGGCAGAAGAAGGCCTCAACGGGTCCATCTCCCTCAGCAGACCAATGGACAAAGGTTTCCCCACAGTAAATACTTTTACGACTCCTCAAAATCTTTTGCTGATGAAAGGGGAAGTCACGCAAAGGGAAGGACATTTTGAAAAAGCACCTTTTCCACTTTTAGAAGGTGTTGAATTTGAAACCTGTTTAAAAATCAATCACGAATCAGGGGAAGTGATTCGTGGGAAAGATTTTTTAGAATTAAAAAATGTTAAAAAAGCGACGCTTTATCTCGTTTCTAATTCCTCCTATTATTTTGACGAATATTCAAAACAAAACAAATTGGACTTAGAATCAATAGGGATAAAAGATTTTGATGACCTTAAAAAAGAACACCTTAAAGACTATCAAAATTTATACAATCGACTTGATTTTCAATTGACCGATAATGCAATGGATGAACTCCCAACAGATCAGCGAATTGAGAGAATAAAAAACGGTGCTGTCGATTTGGGCTTGGAGGCATTACTTTTTAAATTCGGCAGGTACTTACTTATCTCTTCTTCAAGAGTAGGAACCAACCCAGCAAACCTTCAAGGCCTGTGGAACGAGCATATTAATGCACCTTGGAATGCGGATTATCATCTTAACATCAACCTTCAAATGAATTATTGGTTGGCCGATGTGACCAATCTGGGAGAACTCAATCAACCCTTGTTTGACTACATTGACAGGCTCGTTGAAAACGGAAAAGTCACTGCTAAGGAAAATTTTGGCTGTGACGGGTCGTTTTTACCTCACGCTACGGATCTTTGGGCGCATGCTTGGCTCAGAGGTCCACGGTCGCAGTGGGGCCTTTCTATGGGCGCTGGCGGATGGATGATGCAGCACTATTGGGAGCATTATAAATTTACTAATGATATTAACTTTTTAAAGGACCGGACTTTTCCTGTATTGCATGAAGTTGCAAAGTTTTACAGCGATTGGGTCATTGAAGACCCAAGAGATGGAACTCTAATTTCTGCCCCATCTACTTCACCAGAAAACATGTTTATTAACGACCGGGGAACTCCCGTCGCGAGTTGCCTGGGCAGTGCCATGGATCAACAAGTGATTACAGAAGTTTTTGAAAATTATATTGAAACCTGCGAGATTTTACAACTTGAAAGTTCGTTTTTAAAAAAGATAAAAAAACAAAGGAGGCAGTTGCGTCCGGGGTTTGTTTTAGGGAAAATGGGTAGAATCCTTGAGTGGGATCGAGAATATATTGAAACAGAGCCTGGGCATCGGCACATGTCGCATTTGTATGGATTCCACCCTGGAAATGATGTTTCGATTGATAAAAACCCAAAAATATTCCATGCAGTCAAAGAAACATTGGATTATCGATTAGCAAACGGAGGCGCAGGAACTGGTTGGAGTAGGGCATGGCTAATCAACTGTAGCGCCAGACTATTAAACGGACAAATGGCACATGATCATATTCAATTGTTGTTTAAAAAATCGATAAGTAATAACCTTTTTGATATGCATCCTCCGTTTCAGATTGATGGAAATTTCGGATATACTGCTGGCATTACAGAGATGCTACTCCAGTCACATGAAGAAAACACTTTGAGGATTTTACCAGCATTGCCTCCACTATGGGAAACAGGTCATATCAAAGGATTAAAAGCAAGAGGAGGTCTAACCGTCGATTTGTATTGGAGCAACAATCGATTAGAAAAAGTATTAATCCAATCTAAGTTTAAAAGCAACTTTAACCTAATTGATCAGGACAAAAGAATTACTGTTGAAATTGAGGAAGGAGATACGTTTGTTTATGAGCCTGTTGCAGAAAAAAAATAACCATAAAAAAACCGCCAAGTATAAACAAGGCGGTTTTAGTCTATTTAGTTCTAAGGAGTTTTCGATTTTTATCTAAAAGTCGAAAATCCAAATACAGGTAAGCATCACGGGGTACAATTTGCACCCACTTTTTGTGTTTAAAATACCAGCTCATTCGGATGGATCGAAAGCCGCTGGTGATATAGGCAGCAATAAAAGGATGAAGATGTAAATAAATCTTTTTGTTTTTATGCTGACTATGCTTGACAACTTTGTCAAGCTCTGCGTTGATTTTATCAATTAAAACAATTGGAGCTTCCACCTCATTATTCTTATTAGGGTTAGGCTCTTTTGTTTTGATATTCATCTCAGGGCGAACCCTTTGACGTGTGATTTGAATTAATCCAAATCGTGAAGGAGGCAGAATTTTGTGTTTCGTTCTGTCCCTACTCATTTCCTCTCGGAGATGATCAAATAATTTTTTTCGGTTTTCATTTGAATTTAGGTCGATGAAATCAACCACAATAATTCCACCCATGTCTCTTAATCTCAATTGTCTAGCGATTTCACTAGCAGCAATAAGGTTAACATCAAGAGCAGTTTGCTCTTGTGTTTTCGCTTTATTAGAGCGATTTCCACTATTGACATCAATTACGTGTAGGGCTTCGGTATGTTCAATTACCAAATAGGCACCTTTCTTCATGGAGACTGTTCTCCCAAAGGCAGTTTTGATTTGTCTTTCGACTCCAAAATGATCAAAAATAGGCGTAGCTTTCTCTTTAAAGTGATTTACAATTGACACCTTCTTGGGTGCAATGGTTTTAAGGTAATCTATTATTTCAGCATACATTTCTGAGTCGTCAACGTGGATTCCTGTGAAATTGTCATCAAAGATATCTCTTAAAATAGAAGAGGATCTATTGATTTCACTAAGGATTAATGTGGGATATTTATCTACTTTAGTAAATTTCTCACACATGTTTTTCCATCGTTCTAGAAGTTGCTGAAGATCAGCATCGAGTTCTGCGACTTTTTGGTTTTGTGCAACCGTTCTAATGATGACTCCAAATCCCTTTGGTTTTATGCTTTTAACAAGTTTCTTAAGGCGATTTTTTTCTTCATTACTATCTATTTTTTGAGAAATAGAAATACGGTCTGAAAAAGGAATAAGCACCATAAATCTTCCGGCCAAAGAAAGCTCGGAGCTAACTCTTGGACCTTTTGTCGAAATAGGTTCTTTAACAATTTGAACAAGCATCTGTTGTTGGGCTTTCAAGTAATCTTGAATGGCACCATCTTTTGGAATCTCTTTTTCAAAATGAAAATTCTTTAATGTGTAGTCTTTGGTTTTACCTGAGCTTACCTGTTTGAAAAAATTCAATAATGAAGGTAATTTTGGGCCTAAATCATGATAATGTAAAAAACCATCTTTTTCATGGCCAACATTAATAAATGCTGCATTTAGGCCGGGAACGGGTTTCCTGATCTTAGCAACATAAATGTCACCAACAGAAAACTTATTATTATCTACTTCTTTATTAAGCTCAATTAACTTTCCATCTTTGAGCAGTGCAAAATCAACAGCAGAGGAATTCGATCGGATAATCAATTCTTTATTCACTCTGATTAATTTTTAGTAACCGCGACCCAATTGATAGGCGCAGCCGATTAAACAATAAATATTCAGGATTTTCCTGGAGATACCGTGAAATACAGTATCAGATATCAATGAACTTCGGATAATTTTTTAAGTGTTTTTCCAGGCACTATTTTTTCTTGTGGCGGTTTGCTCTTCTTCTCTTCTTACGTTTGTGAGTAGCAACCTTGTGACGTTTTCTTTTTTTACCACTTGGCATAGTCTAGCTTATATTAGTTTATTAATAAATTATTTTTTAGGCAACTTTGACCTTAGTCTTAACTCGATTTACAAATACCTTTGCAGGCTTAAATGCAGGAATATTATGAGCCGGTATTTTTACAGCTACATTTTTTGAAATATTTCTACCAGTTTTTTCGGCTCTAGTTTTAACAATAAAGCTTCCGAAACCACGCAGATAGACATTTTCACCGTTTTCAAGAGAATTTTTTATTTCATGCATGAATTTCTCAACGGTCACTTGAACATCAACTTTATCAATTCCAAGCTGATCTGAAATGTTTGATACTACGTCAGCTTTTGTCATAATTTAATGTTTTTTAGGTTAAACAAAATTCTTTTTTAAAGGCCTGCAAATATATAAATTAAAATTATAAAACGTTCTGTATTACCTTTTTATATTTGTCAATATATTATAAAGGAGAAATCCAAATTTGAATGATGAGTCTACAAAAAAAGCTTCTATTTTGGTATAACGACAATCGACGAGATTTCCCTTGGCGAAAATCCAAAGATCCCTATAAGATCTGGCTTTCTGAAATTATACTTCAACAAACCAGAGCATCACAGGGTTTGCCCTATTTTTTGAAGTTTCAAAATGCCTTCCCTACCCTACAAAGTCTTGCAGTCGCTGAGGAAGAAGAGGTGTTGAAATTGTGGCAAGGGCTGGGCTATTATTCTAGGGCCAGAAACCTTCATTTTACTGCACAAACAATTATGAATGAGTTCAACGGTGTTTTCCCAAATGACTTTAAAAAGCTTATAAGCCTGAAAGGGATCGGCGATTATACTGCCAGTGCCATAGGATCTATTTGTTTTGATCTGCCCGAAGCAGTTGTAGATGGAAACGTTTACAGAATGTTATCAAGAATATTTGCATTATCAATCCCGATTGATTCTTCTCCGGCTCATAAAGTTTTTAAAGACAAGGCAAATTTATTGATGAAGGGCGCATCTCCAGGAGAATTTAATCAGGCAATGATGGAGTTTGGTGCATTGCAATGTTTGCCCAAAAATCCGAATTGTGGCAAATGTATTTTTTCGTCAGATTGTATTGCTTATCAACAAGATAAGGTGGACTATTTCCCTGTTAAATCAAAAAAAATAAAAGTTAGAAAACGTTTTTTTAATTATTTGGTGCTCATAAATTCTGACAAAGAAACCTTAATTGAAAAAAGAATCGGTGCAGGAATTTGGCAAAATTTATACCAGTTTCCATTGTTAGAAACAAATGACACCAATATTGAAATTGACAAGAATGATGTATCCTCTTTTTTAAATCAAAAAGGCATTAAACAAATTAAATCTATTATTAAATACAACGATCTGCCAATAATTCACAAGCTAACCCACCAGCATCTTGAAATTATTTTCTGGATTATTGAGACAACAGACTTGATTCGAGCTGGTGTAAAATCCGATCAGCTTGATGATTATCCGATGTCCAAGGTGCTTCAGAATTTTAGAGAGAAATTTTTCATGAACTGATACTGATTCACTAAATTTGATTAATACTTAACCCTAAAATCTATTATCATGAGTAAAGGAACATTAAACAAGGTGATGTTAATCGGTCACCTGGGAGATGGCGTCAAAATGCATTATTTTGAAGGGGGAGGTTGTGTAGGGAGGTTTCCCTTGGCAACAAATGAAGACTACACGAACAAGTCTTCAGGCGATAAAGTGACCAATACAGAATGGCACAATATTGTGTTGAGAAATAAAGCTGCTGAGATTTGTGAAAAATACCTTAGTAAAGGAGATAAAGTCTATCTTGAAGGACGACTTAAAACAAGAAAATGGGTGGGCAGCGATGACAACGAACGCTATACTACCGAAATTAATGTAGATGAGTTTACCTTCTTGAGCACAAAAAAGACAGCGCAAGAAACGTCAGCACCTCAAACGTCCAAACCACCGGTTGTTCAAGAATCTGGTCCGGAAGAAGATCTCCCATTTTAATAAAAAAACATAGTAATTGGATCCGGACCCTTATAATTTACTGATTTTATTTTTTGACACACAAGGTGCGACCTTACTTCAATTACTTTTACTGATCTCGTTATTGATGGCTTCGGGGCTGATCTCTGGAGCTGAGGTGGCCTTTTTTTCATTATCTAAAGGAGACCTTGAAGCGGATGATGAAAAGCAACGCCAACAATTTGAAAAGATTAAGAAGTTGTTGAATTATCCCAAGCGCCTGTTGGCAACGATTTTGATTACTAATAATTTTATCAATATTGCCATTGTACTTCTTTTTGCTTCATTGGGAGATACATTATTTAAAGGAATAGAAAACGCATTGGTTGTTTTGTTTATTGAAGTCGGGGTCATCACCTTTTTAATCTTATTTTTCGGAGAGATTTTGCCAAAAATATACGCCAATCGTAATGCTTTAAAGTTTTCTAAATTCATGGCATTACCGATCTATTTAGCCGACCGCTACTTTTTGTTTTTCCTCACCGTTCCGATGAGTAAAATCACTCGATTTATGGAAACTAGATTGGCGCGTAAAAACAACGAATTTTCTATTGTCAAACTCTCGCAAGCACTAAACTTAACAGGAGATCAGGAAACGACAAAAGAGGAGCATAAAATCCTACAAGGGATTGTTAATTTTGGAAATACAGACACCAAACAGGTCATGCGCCCTAGAATTGATGTATTTGCTTTGTCTGAAGAAATGAAGTTTGAAGAAATCATTCCTATTATTCTTGAGAAAGGTTTTTCGAGAGTTCCGATCTATAAAGAAAACATGGATTCCATCCTTGGAATTTTATATATAAAGGACTTGTTGCCCCATTTGGAGACTAAGGATTTTAACTGGAAACAGTTACTTAAGCCGCCATTTTATGTTCCAGAAAATAAAAAATTAGATGACCTTTTAAAGGAGTTCCAGCAAAAGAAAATTCATTTAGCGATTGTGGTAGATGAATACGGAGGAACTTCTGGAGTGATTACTTTAGAAGATGTTATTGAGGAAATTGTAGGGGACATTAGTGACGAGTTTGATGACGACGAACTCAGTTACTCAAAACTCGACAACAATACTTTTGTTTTTGATGCGAAAACGAACCTGAAAGATTTTTATAAAGTAATAGAATTAGAGGATTCAGAGATTTTAGAAAGGGTAAATGGAGAGCCAGAAACCATTGCTGGTTTTATATTGGAAGTCGCTCAAGTGTTCCCTAAAATTGGACAAAAAATAAATTTTGAAGGGTATCAATTTATAATCGAATCTGCAGATCGTAAGCGGATCAAGCGCATCAAAGTCATTATACCAGAGAAAGAATGAGAACGGGAATCCTTCTGATTTTTTCTACAATATTTATTTTTACAACAGCTTGTGAAAAATTATACCAGCCAAAGCCAATGGCTCGATTAAGTCTAAAATATCCTCAACCAAAATATATAGAAGCACCGGATTCTTTGCTTTTTTCTTTTCAATACAACGAGATATCAGATCTTAAAATCGGTTCGAAAAGTGCTCCTGATTTGTATTATCCCAAAATGAAGGCAACGCTTTACATGTCCTATATTCCCGTTAAAGACAATATAGATTCATTGTTAAATGACGCTTATCAGTTACCGGGAAAGCACATGATTAAAGCTGATGAAATTCCCGAAAAGGTTTTTCTTGATGAGTATCAAAAAGTTTACGGAACCTTGTTTTCTGTGGTGGGGAATGCGGCTTCACAATTGCAGTTTTTTCTAACAGATTCTACTAAGCACTTTCTTGTAGGGTCACTTTATTTTTACGCACGTCCCAATTATGACTCAATTATGCCAGCAGCGAAATATATCGAAAGAGATGTAATTCACCTCATGGAAAGCTTAAAATGGAGGAAATAAAAATAAATCAGATTAATTAATCACCTCTAAGTTTGAAACGGAATAGGTGTCTCCAGTTTCAAGTACAACTTCTGAAACTTTTTCAGGGTTTAATAAAGTTGCATCATAGATCAGGTAAGCTAGTTTTGTTTCAAAGTCGACTTTGGCTTCCTTAATACCTTGGGTTTTGTTGAGGTTTTTTTCAATAACTGCTGCACAACCATGTGCACAAATCATACCTCCGATAGACATTGATAATTTAGTGGCTTGGGCAAAAACCAGTTCCTTTTTATCGGCCGTTTGCTCAACAGTAATTACCTTTGGAGAAGCTGTGGTGTTTTCACAAGAAACCATTCCTAAAAAAACGAAGACGTAAACGAATAAGATTATTTTTTTCATATCTCAAATGTAATGTTTATTGAGGAATTAAGGTACTTCATCAATGAGAGCTCTTGAGATAATTAAATACAGCACGTTTATATCACAAATACAGCCACATGAGCAAAGATAATCCAATAAAAACCATCAATTAAAACTGGTCAATCAGGTAATATAAGTGGACGACCCAAAGGCTCTTTAAAATAGAAAAACAGTAGCAACGGAGTATCTAGCTTTCCTTCAAGAAGAAGTGAATCCATCGACGGGAGTTAAAGAGCTTATTTGTGACCAGGACATTACAACCTAGAATTAACATATAATACATTGAAATTCTTTAGTGCGATGCAGGGGGTTGGTGTTTTAGAATTACTTAGACTTACTGAAGAGGATATGTCTTTTATTAGTCATTAGGACAAGTTCCCAATACTGGTTTATTGGCTTCTGTTAGGGTATAAGATCCGCCAAAATTGTTTGGTTCAGATGAAAAATCCTCTAAAAATGTATTCTAAACTGATAAAACTAGTGGCATAGGTAAATTCAAAAATAACAGGGATCCAGGTAGGCAATTCATGATTAGTAGCAAAGCTCTAACTAAAAAAGGAAAACTCTAAAAAAGAAACTTTATCAAGAATCTTATCTCAAAGTTTGAAAGGGTCCTAATATATTTGTCGTAGAAATCAAGTGTATAATTGATAGTGATAAAAACAAGTAAGACGCATAAAATACTTGCATACAGTTTTAGATCAAAATATTGACAAAGATGGTTGACAGTTTATAGACATAATGATTTCATAAAGATCTTAAATGTATTTGGTTGAATGATCAGTTTAAAATTAAGTATAGCTTCAGGAAACTTGCCAAATCCGTCATCGACGGTTTCGTATCCTGTAACTTCTATTTCACTTCCTTTATCTACAGCAAACTCTTGAGCCTTAAGTGATGCCTTTATTCTTAAACTTGCTGTTGAAGTAAGGTTAGTTTTTCCAGAAACGCCAGACTGATAAATATTCGGTGCATTATTTTACTGGCAAGACTTTAAAGAATTCAGGACGATCTGTTTCATTTCCGTATTTATCAAAGTAACGAACTTTTAGTCGACGATTTTTAAAGTCAATCCTTTCAATTTTTTCAAGGATTTCACTTCCTTTACCAGTGACTACAATTCGAGATTGATTACTTAAAAAGTATTTTTCGGAAACACGAATAACATCTTCTTTGGAAACAGCTTTAATATTTTTTAAATAGTTAATATAAAACTCTGGATTCAGCTTTTGGGTTTTAATGTTTAGAGCAAATTGCGCAATTGTTTTTGGATCTTCAAGAGACAAAACAAAATTACCGGCATATTTTGCTTTTGCAGTAGCAAGCTCTTTGTCAGTAACTAACTCACTTCCAATTCGATCTACTTCATTGACGAGCTCAATAATTGCACTGTCAGTAACTGTATTTCTCACACTCGCAAAGGCCTTAAAAAGTGCTTTGGTTTTATGGTTCTCTTTCCAATTTGAATATGACCCGTAGGTGTAGCCTTTGTCTTCTCTTAGGTTTAAAAATAAACGCGCTTGTCCTCCGCCTCCAAGAATTTTGTTTGCAATCAAAGATGCAAAATAGTCGGGATTTTTTTTGTCCATTGTTGCGGTATTAATTATTGCAACTTCAGATTGGACAGCATTGGGCATCTCCACAAAATTAATTTCCGTTTCGGAAACATTATTTGGCTCCGGGAAGGAGCCACTCTCTAACACTTGTCCCTTCCAGTTTTTGAATGCCGTGGTAATTTGTTTTTTAATTGACCTGTAGTTTACGTCTCCAACAACAACCAAATAGGCATTGGAAGGTTTAAACCGATCATTGTAAAGACCTTTCACATCAGCGAGTGTAACATTTTTCAATGTTTCTTTTGATACGTATTCTCCATAAGGGTGCTTTTTGCCATAAGCCAATAAACTCTCTACCCTTCTTGCTGCAGCAGTTACACTCTTTTCATCAGATTCAAGATTTTCTCTCAAACGACTTTTTTCGCTTTCAAATTCTTCTTCTATAAAATTGGGATTGATGGCCGCGTCAATTGACATTTCAAGAACTCTGGGAAAGTACCTAGACAAGGAACTTGCAAAAAAGTTTTCAGACCCAAAATTTACTTGTGCTCCTAAGAAATCAATTTCCTCTTCGAAATCATCTTTCGAAATATTTAAAGATCCTTTCCCAAGCATCTTAGATAAAAGATCACTAACTCCAGCTTTTGCTCCTTCATAAAATGGTTTATTGTCAATTCTTAGACTTGCAAAAGCTCTGGGGAGCTTATGGTTTTCAACAACTAAAACAGTTAACCCGTTTTTAACCTGAAAACTTTGAGGATCCTCTAAGTTAATTTCAGGCGGTGGCCCTGGTTTTGGCTGAACACTTCTATCAATTTGTGCAGTTACTGTTCCAAAGGTAAGAATGGATAGAAGGTAAATGTATATATTTTTCATTTTATTTTTTTTCGGGGTTAGACGTTGAACTTTCGGGGAGATAATTTACCACGATCCTCTGGTTGGGGTTTAAATATTTCTTGGCTACTTCTCTAATTTCATCTCGAGTAATTGATCTGTAGATATCTATTTCCGAATTTATTAGGTTAGTATTTCCGTGAAAAACATAATACTGACCGAGAGAGCTCGCAATTCCTTCCATAGAAGTATTCGAATCGACAAAATTCTTTTCAAACTTGTTTTGAAGCTTTTGATAATCTTTTTCAGAAATAAGTTGACTTTGAATTTTTTCAATTTCTTCATCGATTTCTACTTCCAATGTTGCTAAACTATTTTCTCCCATTGGCAAACCGTAAATGATGTAAATACCATAGTCTTCTTGACTAAAATTTAAAGTAGCAACATTCAATGCGGTTTTTTCTTTGTCTACCATTTTTTTGTAAAGCTTTGAACTCTTACCGTCACTTAGATAAGTAGAAATCATGTCCAATACTTTTGATGCTCTGGTCTTTACAGAAGGTGTCCTGTAAGCAGTAATTAGCGCTGGAATTTGAATATTAGAATCAAATACTTCTGTATTAATTTTTTCAGTGATTGGGTCTTCAAGAATAGCAACTCTCTGAATTGAATCACTCTTGGGAATGGGTCCAAAATAATCCTTAATCATTTTTTTTGTATCATCAATATTGATATCCCCCGTTACGATAAGAACCGCATTGTTTGGGATATAATACTTTTTATTAAACGCCATAAACTCTTCCAAAGTAGCTGCATCTAAATGTTCCATTTTCCCAATTGTTGTTTCTTTATAAGGATGTTTTTTAAACAAATTCTTTTTGACATTTTCCAAGAACTTACCATAAGGTCTATTATCATAACGCAGTCTTTTTTCTTCCTTAACAACTTCGTTTTGGGTATTTACACCCACTTGGTTAATAATGGGGTGTAGCATGCGTTCGGACTCCATCCACAATCCCAATTCAAGATTATTAGAAGGGAATACCTCATAGTAATAAGTAAAATCATTTGTAGTGTAAGCATTATTTGAACCACCGTTAGAACTAACAATGTCAAACCATTTACCCCGTTCAATGTTTTCAGTTCCTTCGAAAAGTAAATGTTCAAAAAAATGCGCAAAGCCTGTTCTTTCAGGGTTTTCATCTTTTGATCCAACGTGATAAAGTACTGAGGTGGTTACCACAGGAGCCGAATTATCTTGATGTAAAATGACATGTAAGCCATTGTCCAGATCGTATTCCTCAAAGGATACTTTTTGAGCATATAAAACTTGCCCAACAATTAATATAAACACTATCAATAGGTATTTTGTCATTTTAAATTAGATTTAGAGTTAAAAAATATTGCTAGATGATATGATAATTTATTTTCAATTACAACTTAAAATTTTAATATATTTGAAAGGGTCCTAGTATTTTAATTCACCATGAAGGCCTTAGTCTGTTAATTACAAATTACATATTTTTTTAGAAAATGAAAGTAAGAAAATTAAATATAAAACTTTGATGGATGGGGTTTAGTTTGTCGAGAAGAACTATAAAGTAGATTCGGAAATAATTTATTTTAATATAAAAAATAGAATTTGAAAACATTACAACTCCTGCCAAGCGCTTTTCCTTGGATCGTATTATCTGCTTCATTTTTGGCACTAATTCACCCTCCTATTTTCACATGGTTCTCTGGTAACCTGATTACCTTGGGCTTGGGTGGAATTATGTTAGGAATGGGACTAACCCTCGAGCTTAAAGATTTTAAACAAGTTACCAAAACACCTTCGTGGATACTCACAGGGTTTTTATTACAATTTACTTTGATGCCTTTTTTCGGATGGCTATTAGGGATCCTATTTGAGTTACCTACTTTTTTTGCAGTCGGATTGATATTGGTATCCTGTTGTCCAGGGGGCACTGCCTCAAACGTGATTGTTTTCCTTTCCCGTTCGAATTTGGCACTTTCTGTTAGCATGACTGCTATTTCCACAATGGGGGCAATCGTATTGACGCCATTATTAACAAGTAGTCTTTCGGGTAATGAAATTTATGTAGACGCAATGGGCTTGTTCTACAGCACTTTAAAGGTGGTCCTTTTTCCTGTTTTACTTGGGGTGTTTTTAAACTCACGCTTGCCTAAATTCACTCCCAAAATAAAATTATATTCCCCAGCTTTTGCAGTAATATTAATTACCCTTATTGTTGCCAGCATCATTGGACAGGGAAAAGAAATAATATTAAATTCAGGATTTGCCCTAATATTAGCAATAATGACGTTACATTTAGTTGGTTTTATTACAGGATATGCTTCTAGTAAATTATTTTTAAAAGATGAATCTGTAAGCAGGACAATATCCATAGAAGTTGGAATGCAAAATTCAGGATTGGGAGTGGTTTTGGCCAAAGAAAACTTTATAAATCCTGCGGTTGCAATTCCAGCGGCTATTTCTAGCTTGGTACATTCACTTTATGGTAGTATTTTTGTAGTGTTATTCAAAATTAAATCAGATGAATAGAACTGTAATCGTGTCAGCAAAACGAACGCCAATAGGAAGCTTTTTAGGTTCCTTAGCAACAGTTCCTGTTACAGAATTAGGAGCGTTAGCCATAAAGGCTGCGATGAATGAAATTTCTTTAGATCCCAAAGAAGTGGATGAAGTGATAATGGGTCATGTACTTCAGGCTGGAACGGGTCAAGCACCTGCAAGACAAGCGGCATTGAAAGCTGGAATTCCAAAAGAAGTTCCTTGCACCGCAATCAATAAAGTATGCGCTTCGGGAATGAAATCGATTATGATGGCGGTTCAGGCAATTCAACTTGGGGACGCAGAGGTTGTAATTGCCGGAGGAATGGAAAACATGAGTCTGAGTCCCCATTTCGTTCAAATGCGAAGTGGTAATAAGTTTGGAGCAACGGCTTTAAAAGACATTCTTCAAGTCGATGGATTGGTAGATGTTTATGATCAGGTGGCCATGGGTGTTTTTGCAGATGCTTGTGCTGTTAAACATCAAATATCGAGAGAGGAACAAGATAATTTTGCGATTGAATCCTACCGACGAAGTACTCAGGCATGGGAGGCAGGAAGCTTTTCGAATGAAATCACTCCTGTAGCAATTCCTCAAAGAAGGGGAGCGGTTATAGTTTTTGATAAAGACGAGGAGTTTTCGAATGTAAGTATTGATAAAATTCCCAAACTTAGACCTGCTTTTTCAAAAGAGGGAACCGTTACTGCTGCCAATGCTTCAACGATAAATGATGGTGCAGCTGCTCTTGTTCTAATGAGCGAATATAAGGCAAAATCATTAGGCATGACTCCATTGGCGGAAGTCGTCAGTTATGCGGATGCTGCTCAAGAACCAAAATGGTTTACAACAGCACCGGCCAAGGCTCTCCCGAAGGCACTTAAGAAAGCAAAACTTGATATCGATCAAATTGATTTATTCGAGCTCAATGAAGCTTTTTCTGTGGTTGGATTGGCGAACATAAAACTTCTTGGGCTAGATCCGAATAAAGTAAACGTAAATGGCGGAGCTATATCTCTAGGGCATCCATTAGGCTGCTCTGGTGCAAGAATTTCAGTAACTTTATTGCATCAATTGCAGAAAGGTGGAACGTATGCCGCTGCAGGAATTTGTAACGGTGGCGGAGGGGCATCCGCAATAATATTTAAAAAATAAAAACAGATGATAAAAAAAACTTCGTGGCGTCCTTTACCAGGTTTTTTATTAATTAGAGAAAGTAAAATCGAAGGCTTAGGTCTTTTTACGACTCGAGATTTGCCGAAAGGTTTTGACTTAGGAATATCTCACATTTTTGATCAACGTTTTCCTGACGGTTATATCAGGTTACCATTGGGAGGGTTTATTAATCATCATGAAATTCCAAATTGTTCTGCGATTAATGCGGAAGAGGATAAAGAAATGGGGAAAATAAAACACATTCGTATTGTTGCACTTCAGCCCATTTTGAAGGACCAAGAAATCACGATTAAGTATATCATCAATCAACTGGATGATCCAAACTGGGAATTTGAATACGAGGTTTCTCAATAGAACTAATTTTCAATAGATTAAGATTTTCTTTTAAATAAATAAACCCGCCCTAAATCATCTTCTTCTATAGATAATTAAGAACGGGTTAAACGAATCAAACAAAAGTAAAGTTTATTAAAAATAATTTTAGATTAAATTTAAGGGCTAAAATGTTAAAGAATTGGTAATGGAGGGCTAAATAGAAGTTAAATTCTATTTAATGAATTGACTTATGGTTAATATAATATTTTCACAAAAAATAATTTCTTAAACCAGTTTATTTAAAATAGATACGAAAAACTTTTTTTTCTTTACTATAAAAAGGGTTTAAAAGAAATCTAACATGGCCTCCCCTAATTATTTTTGAATTTAATAACATAAATCCCAGTTGCAATCGTTTCCTTTTGGTAAAATAAATCCAAAAGACAAACACAAACGATTGGCGTCATAAAGATAAAGTCTTAAATTAATGAATATTAGGTATTTAAGAGGATTTTATAATAAAAATAGAGATGCATTTTTTTGGGCTTATCTTTTTTGGTTTAAAAAAATTCCCAAAACACAGCCGATCTTTGAATTTTATTAATTCGTCTCTTTTTTCTAAAAAGTGATTTCTTGATGTAATCTGACTTCATGTGAAGCCAGCTTGCTAGTGTCTAATTCCAGATGTGATATTTCCATAGGTCAAATACAAATTTTATTTTTTGAAGGTATAGGTAATGCTGCCTCAATAATTAATTATTCTAAAACGCCAAGAAAATTCCAGTTTCTGTGATGGATGTCTCCCTTAAATCCAAGTTTTGATTTTTTGGTATTGACATTCCAATTAAGGATATA
>Ga0308007_10000522_pt1 | contig 17669 bp, 15 predicted proteins | sample Neamet71_FD_203152 | JGI IMG/M metagenome (GOLD analysis project Ga0308007, IMG submission 203152) | Marine microbial communities from water near the shore, Antarctic Ocean - #71 | ecosystem: Environmental > Aquatic > Marine > Unclassified | place: Southern Ocean | collected 2014-06-07
CATCAACCGATACTTGCATATTGACTTCTCTTTCAAGCTTTGCGCTGAGTGCACTTGCCAGCGTGTTTTTTTGTGTGTTGCTAAGTTCAACAGCAGAAACCACACTAACTTCTATGGTCTTCTCCCTATTAGCCTTTAGCATTTCAAACTGTTTAGAAATTTGTGGTAACAATTTTAGACGCTTATTCTCAGCCAAAACTGATATAAATCCTTGCGTTTTTAAATTTATTTCGTCACCACATATTTCTATAGTACGCTTTGCCTGCTGCACCAAAGTAATGCTTGGTGAATTAAGTAAGCTTACTACTTTATCATTCTGACAAATAGCAGCTACAGTTTTTAGGCTGTCTGACCAACCCTGTAGATCCTTGGCATTAACAGCATACTCAAAGGCTGCTTTTGCATAAGGTCGAGCTAATGTGCTCAGTTCTGCCATATCACACCCCTCTTAAAGCTGCGATGCTAAGTCATTGACTAGAGCAGTGTTTGCTTTTTCATCAATGTTAGCTTTCAGAATTTTTTCTGCGCCAGCCAAGGCTAAGATTGCAACCTTGCTTCGCAACTCTTCTTTCGCTCTATTTACTTCCATATCAATTTCAGCTTTAGCGCCAGCTTTTACTCGATCGGCCTCTGTTTTAGCCTGACCTTTGGCTTCATCAACTATTTGACTCGCTCGTTTATTAGCTTGCTCAATAATTGCTGTAGCTTTTTTCTTGGCATCTTTAAGTTTTTCTGACACCTTGTCTTGTGCAGCTTCGAGGTCACGAGTAGCCTTATCTGCTGCGTCTAGACCATCTGCTATTTTTTGCTGCCTTTCTTCCATTGAACTTATTATGGCTGTCCATACAAAATTCTTGCAGAACCAAATAAAGAACAAAAAAGAAATTGACTGTCCGATTAGGGTTAGGTTTATATTCACACCAACACCTCGTAGTTTTTGTTGTCAGTTAAGAGCATGGATATCAAAATTAACCTGCTACGCCTGGAGCAACAGCAAAGATTAGATACATTCCAATACCAACACCAATCATTGGAATCGCATCAATCAAGCCTGCTAACAAGAACATTTTTCCCTGGAGCATTGGCCCCAGCTCTGGTTGACGAGCTGTGCCTTCCAGCAACTTGCCGCCCAATAAACCCATACCTACTGCGGCGCCTAGTGCCCCAAATCCAACCATAATTGCAGCTGCGATCATGATAAGTCCCATTTTTACTCTCCTAATAACTAAAGTTAGTTGAAATAATTAGTGATTCTCGTGTGCCATACCTAGGTATACAACGGTTAACACCATAAAAATAAACGCTTGTAAGGTGATAATCAAAATATGGAAAATTGCCCAACCAAGCTGCAATACTCCACCAAAAGCGCCTAAAACTAGACTGCCACTCATATACATGATGGCAATTAAAATAAAAATCATCTCGCCCGCATACATGTTTCCAAACAACCTTAATCCAAGCGAGAAAGGTTTTGCCAGCAAACCAACTAATTCAAGAGCAAGATTAATGGGTACAAACACGGCCTGTACGATTAGATTTTTTGCAGCGAAAGGCTGCAGCGTCAGTTCGCCTACAAACCCACTAATGCCTTTTACTTTTATGCTGTAATAAAGAATCATGCTAAATACTGCCAAAGCCATGCCCAAAGTAATGTTTGGATCAGTGGAAGGAACTATTTTTTGAAAAGGGACTCCGCCCATCTCAAAGAGGTGCGGAATAAAATCAACGGGGATTAAATCCATAAGATTCATAAAAAAGACCCAGACAAAAATAGTAAGTGCGATGGGAGCAATCCAAGGGTTATGTCCATGAAAGCTATCTTTAACTGTGCCATCTACAAATTCAACCATCATTTCTATAAAATTCTGAAAGCCAACCGGCACACCACTTGTCGTTCGGCTGGCAGCCAACCTGAACAAGAAAGAAAATAATAGCCCAAGTCCAATGGACCAGGCTAAGCTGTCAACATTAATGGCCATGAATCCCATTTCCGCGGCTTCTTGACCAGTATGCGCAAACCCCCACCCATTTTCCGTTTGACCAAAAGTTAGGTTGGTCAAATGGTGTTGAATGTAGCTTGTTGACGTTAGCTCTGTATCACCTGCCATTGAACTCTCTCAGAACAACTAAGTTAATATACGTTTTGATTTACAGCTTTAGCAGCGCAAAACCATTGAATAATTATCATCAAGCAATATGTAAGAAATAATACCCTCACATCCAGCGGACTAAGAAAACTAAACGACAAACCAAACAAAAGTGCGGTTAATAATAATTTTCCCGAGGCTCCTTTCTGTATAGCCTGTACTATTTTCGGGGCTTGTTTAGCCCCAATATATCGAAAGGCCAGGAGAGAAAAATAGGCTTGTGGCACTATTTGTATTATCCCGCCAATCAATACTGAAAAAGAAATCGTTGTATCTAATGGTGCTAATGCCACCACTGCAACAAGCAAAATCGTTGCCTGTGTCTTTGCTATTCGGCCTACTGGCGGAGCCTCTATAGTAGCTTTCATGTGTTACCAGTCTGTTTCGAACAACGCTTTACTTCCAAAATCGCCCGCAATTATAGGTAGTACCAAGAGGAGTTTCAAGATATCTTTGATCTAAAGTTCCTAGATAGTAAGTAATTTTTTTTATAACGAATATTTGTTTTATGTATTTTAGTAATAGGGACGCCTAATTAATGTGTTCCAAGATGCCATCTAGCTCATCTAAACTGTTATATTTTAAAACTAGTTTGCCTTTGCCCTTCGCATTATGTTGAATGGCAACTGCCGCTCCAAGTTGGTCAGACAGCTTTTCTTCCAAGCGTTTTATGTCAGGACTTAACTGGTCGTTTATCACACTTGCTTTTTTTCCCTGCAATAAATTCCTAACGTATGACTCCGTTTGTCTCACAGACATATTTTTTGCAACCACAGCTCTGGCAGCATCCAGCTGGACCTTACTGCTAAGACCTAATAACGCTCTAGCGTGACCCATTTCTAAGTCTCCGTGTTCAAGTAGTTTCCGTACTTCCACTTCCAGAGACATCAAGCGCATAAGATTAGTAACTGTACTGCGAGACTTACTAACCGCATCGGCCACCTGCTGTTGAGTCAGCTCAAACTCTTGCTGTAAACGGCAAAGAGCCTGGGCCTCTTCAATGGAATTCAGATCTTCTCGCTGAATATTTTCGATTAAAGACATCGCTAGAGCTGCATCGTCTGAGACATTTTTTATTAGCGTTGGAACGACCTCAAGGCCCGCCAATTGTGCAGCGCGCCATCGCCTTTCTCCAGCAATTATTTCATATTGTTCGTGCCCGATCTTTCTGACCACCAGGGGTTGCATGATACCGTGTGCCCGTATTGATCCAGCTAGCTCTTCTAAAGCCTCTGGAGGTATGTCGTGTCTAGGTTGGTATTTACCCCTTATCAGGGACTCTACTGGGAGTATCCGCAGTATTTCTTCACCTGTTTGCTCGGAACCTAGTTTTAAGTCATCTTCTTGGCCTGCGGCCAACAAGGCTTCAAGGCCTCTTCCTAAACCTTTTCTTTTTCCCATATCTCAACCTGTCTGCTCGTTATTGGTTTTTTTTGTTTTACCTCGTCTCAGTATTTCGCCTGCCAAACCAAGATAAGCAACTGCTCCTTTAGAATTTTTATCGTACACGAGGGCGGGCAAACCATAACTCGGAGCCTCTGCCAGCCTTACGTTTCTAGGTATAGCCACCTGATACATAAGAGAGCCAAAATGCTGATTCAACTGTGCTGTTACCTCGTTAGAAAGGCTGTTTCTGGAATCAAACATTGTTCGAACTATTCCTTCTAGTTTAAGTTTTGGGTTAAGAAACTGACTGATTTTTTTTATAGTTCCAATTAGGTCAGATAGACCCTCAAGTGCAAAATATTCACACTGCATTGGGACAATAACACCATCGCAAGACACCAAAGAGTTGATTGTTAGCATACTTAGTGAGGGCGGGCAGTCAACTATAATGAAATCGTAATTGTCTTTTACGCGCGACAACGCATGTCTCAATCGACTTTCTTTGTTTTTTAATTCCAGTAGCTCAACTTCTGCTGCTGTTAAATCTCCGTTTGCAGGAAGTAAATCGTATCCTCCAGATTCACTTCTCTGGACAACCTCTTCTATGCTTGTCCCCTCAACCAAAACCTCAAGAACGGAAGTTTCTAAAACTGACTTGTCAATTCCGCTGCCCATGGTTGCATTACCTTGCGGGTCCATATCAACCAGCAAGACTCGCTTATTATAATTAGCTAGGGAGGCGGCAAGATTAATACTGGTTGTAGTTTTACCCACACCACCCTTTTGGTTAGCAACGGTAAATATTTTAGCCACAAGCTTTCCTCGAAGGTGCTTAGTTTGACGATTCTATTTCAATGAGGTGCCGGTCGTTTTTTATGCCCGGCACGAATAATTCATGCGAACCGACGACCTTATAATGTTTTGTTAACATACTCAACTCTTGTGTCGGAAGAGTGCCCTTCATTGCGTAAAACCGACCTCCATCTGACAAAAGGTGGTTGGTAGTTTTCGTCATATCAGATAGGGATGAAAAAGCCCTGCTCGTAATAGCATCGAAAAGTATTTTGGGTTGGTATCTTTCTGCACGATTCTGAATCTCAGTTAGATTATTCAGCCCCAGTTGGTTTTTTACTTGAAATATAAATCTTATTTTTTTTCCGTTTGAGTCAAGCAAAGTAAACTGGCGGTCTGGATAGAAAATTGCCAGAGGAATTCCTGGTAAACCAGCTCCCGTTCCAACATCCAAGACTCTTTGGCCTTGAATGTAAGGGGCTATACTAAGACTATCAAGTATATGTGAAGTCATCATGGCTTTGGGGTCACGCACAGCAGTAAGGTTATAGGCGCTATTCCATTTTAAGAGGATCTGCAGATACTCTAGCAGCAGCCTGGTTTGGTGGGCATCGACCGAAAGGTTGAGTTCTCTTAAGCCAACCTCAAGAAGATTTGCTAGTTCTTTTTTCATGTATTATGCGATCTTTTTTGTTGAATTTTTTTTTAAGTAAACCAACAAGATAGCCGTGGCTGCTGGAGTTACACCAGGGATTCGAGCTGCTTTTGCTATGGTTTCCGGCTGAGTATCTGATAACTTTTGTTTTACTTCGTTAGATAATCCGCTTATCTGATTAAAATTGAAACCCCTTGGAATGAGCGTGTTTTCTTGTCTACGGAGTTTATTTATTTCTTGTTGTTGTCTATCAATATAGCCAGAATACTTCGCTTGAACCTCTACCTGTTCAGCAACCTCTGTTGGTAAACAAACAGATTTATCAAACCCCGCTATATCTTGATAAGACAGCTCTGGCCGCTTAAGTAAATCCAACAAACTATATTCTCGGGACAAAGGAGACCCTGTTTTATCGTTAATTTTTTTTGCCAACGGAGAGTTTGGTTGAACCCAACTTCTTTTTAGCCGTTGTTGTTCGAGATCAATTGCCTCTTTTTTATCACAAAAAGCTTTCCATCTTACCTCTCCAACTAAACCAACACCTCTTCCTGCTTCAGTTAATCGCAAATCAGCGTTGTCTTGCCTTAAAAGCAAACGATATTCTGCTCTACTTGTAAACATTCTGTAGGGCTCTGTCGTTCCCATAATAATAAGATCATCGACTAAGACACCCATGTAAGCCTGGTCTCGACCAAACACCAAAGCGTCCTTGTTTTGGGAAAATAGTGCCGCATTTGCACCCGCCAACAAACCTTGCGCCCCTGCCTCTTCATAACCTGTTGTTCCGTTGATTTGACCAGCAAAAAACAGGCCACTAACACACTTAGTTTCCAAAGAGTGCCTTAGATCCTGAGGGTTGAAAAAATCATACTCGATAGCATAACCGGGCCTTGTTATGTGCGCGTTTTCAAAACCCTTAATTGACCTGACCAGCCTTTCTTGAATATCAAAAGGCAGGCTAGTAGAAATACCGTTAGGGTAAAGTTCGTGCGTAGTCAGCCCTTCTGGCTCTATGAAAATTTGATGTGATTCTTTGCCTGAAAACCTAACCACTTTGTCCTCAATCGAAGGGCAATATCGTGGGCCAACACCCTCGATAACTCCGGAGTAGATAGGCGACCTATCCATACCGCTTTTGATTATTTCGTGAGTCTCTGTGTTTGTGTGTGTTATGAAGCAACATACCTGCTTAGGGTGATTTGATATGTCTCCTAAAAAAGACATGACCGGCTCCGGTTTATCTCCCCACTGGGCCTCTAGTTCAGAAAAATCAACAGACCTTGCATCTATGCGGGGGGGTGTTCCTGTTTTTAGTCGAGCAACCCTGAAAGGGAGCTCGCGTAGCCTATTTGCAAGGCTAATGGAAGGTAGGTCACCAGCCCTTCCACCTGGATTGTTTTCTAGCCCAATGTGTATTTTTCCACCCAAAAAAGTTCCTGTAGTTAACACCACAGCTTTACCAAAAAACTTAAGGCCCATTTTTGTAACAACGCCACAGACAGAGTTATTATCAATAATTAAATCATCTACTGCTTGTTGAAATATCTTTAAGTTTGGTTGGTTTTCGAGCGCCCTTCTAATGGCTGATTTATACAAAATTCTGTCGGCTTGCGCTCTGGTGGCTCTAACTGCTGGGCCTTTGCGCTCGTTTAAAACCCGAAATTGAATACCACTTTTGTCGGTGGCTTTAGCCATAACGCCATCTAAAGCATCTATTTCTCTCACGAGGTGGCTTTTTCCAATACCGCCTATTGCCGGATTACATGACATCTGCCCTAGTGTTTCTATGTTGTGAGTTAAGAGTAATGTTTTTCTACCCATACGAGCAGACGCAAGGCATGCTTCTGTGCCAGCATGCCCCCCTCCAATAACAATCACATCAAATTTTTCTTGATACCGCATAACAAACCTAGGTTACGTTTACTAAAAATATAAATCTATTATAAAGCAAAAATTATTAGGGTGTACGCACTTTAAAAAAACCAATAAAAATACGAGATAGTTCCATCTCATAGTTATATATACTTATATATACTTATATATATATCTTTATATATATTGTTATTATTAAGGAGGAGTTTTTCTGTGGAAAACTCAAATAAAAACATCAAAAACATCAAGTTAAGACATATTGGATCCTATTGATATCTTAAGCATAAGGTGTTTTAAAGCAGGTCTTAAGTTGTGGGTTATATGGGTGGTTATCAACACCGCTTGTATTACCTTCTTTTATCCACAAAAACACTAACTGCATATACATATGTTTTATTGGTAATACGCACAACTATATACATGATGTATAAGTTGTAAGGTGGTAGGTTGTTTCAAAAGATATAAATAAAAATACCGTTGCCAAGATAAATGTATTCTTTCGTTGATCTAAGAGAGCTTTTTCATTAAAATCCGTCGTCCTAAGAAATATTGGTTAGTAAACGGAATTCTGTTATGAAAAGAACATTTCAACCAAGTGTAATTAAACGAAAAAGAACCCATGGGTTTCGCTCTCGTATGGCCACAAAGGCCGGAAGGGCTGTGATTAACCGTCGTCGGGCCAAAGGTCGTAAAAGCCTCTCCGCTTAAACTCTTTTTTGAGAAACGGCTGACCTTGGTAGATTAATTCTTGTCTCCAGAAAGGTGGTTGTTAACATTAAATATGCCTGAATCAAGTTTTGGAAAGAAACAGCGGTTACTAACAACCAAGGCTTTTCAGGGTGTATTTGATAACACACACTTCAAGGTTTCTCACGCCGCATTTTTGTTGCTAGCACGCCGTAATCGCTTAACACACCCTAGGTTGGGCATGATTGTGGCTAAAAAAAACATACGTTTTTCTGTTGATAGAAACAGAGTTAAGCGAGTCGTTAGGTCTTCTTTTCGCTTAAACCAACAAAACCTTTCCTCTTTAGATATAATATTCCTCGTGCGAAAGGGTATGGATAAAGTATTACCTAAAGATCAAACAAACTTGGTTTTAGGTGGGCTCAACCAGCTTCAAAAAAAAATGCAGAATGTTTTATGATGAGAACTCTATTCATCAGGTTGTATATTTTACCAATACAGTGCTATCGCTACGTTCTCAGCCCTATACTTGGTAATAACTGTAGGTTTTCACCAAGCTGTTCTGCTTATGCAGAAGAAGCAGTTAAAGCACATGGTGTTATTAAGGGGACTTTTCTCTCATTGCGTCGCCTTATAAAATGTCACCCTTTGTATTCTGGTGGCTATGACCCCGTACCTAAAAAAGATAAAAAAACTGGATGAAATAAATATGGATTGGCAGCGTTCGTTTCTCATTGGTTCAATGTTGGTTGTGATATACATGCTTTTTTTGGAGTGGGACGGCTTTCAGACCAAACAAACACCCATGATCAATAGCGGCGGTGCTTATGATTTGGTCGTCCCTGAAATTCCCGCAGCTTATTCACCTCAAACAGACCAGTTGGTCGGAAAAATTAAAGGAAACGAGGTCCCGTTAGTTGTCCCAAACATAAACGACGCAACTAGCTTCGATGATGTGCAAACAAAAGACCGTGTGGTGGTTATAACAACAGACGTGTTCCGCGTACATATTGATACTCATGGTGGCGACATAGTTCGAGTTGAGCTTCTAAAGCACCTAAAAGACATCACAGACAAGGAAACCCCTTTTATTTTGCTGGACAGAACTGCAGCATCGACCTATGTCGCACAAAGCGGCTTAATCGGTGTTAATGGCACCGACACAGACAAAGGTAGGCCTATTTTTGAGACAACAGCTAGTCAGTATCAGCTGTTAGAGGGACAAAATTCTTTGGACGTGCAGCTAGTATTAGAAGAAAATAATATAAAAATCGTAAAAAAATACACCTTTAACCGCAAAGATTACTTAATAGGTCTTGAATATCAAATATTTAACCAAAGTAGCTCTTCTTGGGAGGCTGGTCTTTATGGTCAAATAAAAAGAGACAGCCAAAACCCAGCCAATGTTACTGCAATGGGTATGCAGCCTTTTCTTGGCGCAGCTCTAACTACCAATGAGAAAAATTACCATAAACTAAATTTTTCAGAAATTAATGAAGAAACATTTAAAGATAAAGTGGTAGGTGGTTGGGTGGCTATGGTTCAACATTATTTCGTCAGCGCTTGGATTCCAAACCAAAAAACAAACAATAACTTCAATATTCGAAAAATTGGAAACCAAGACACTTATCTTTTAGGCTTTACTTCTCCTCAAATTAAGATAAACCCGGGCGAACAAGCTTCAATTAAAGCAGATTTCTATACGGGGCCTAAAGACCAGTATCGACTAGAGGAGATATCACCATACCTAGACTTAACGATAGATTACGGGTGGTTGTGGATGATAGCAAAACCGTTGTTTTGGGTTCTGCATCAACTACATCAAGTTTTTGGAAACTGGGGCTGGTCGATTATTATGCTAACGGTTTTGATTAAGGCCGCCTTTTTTCAATTGTCAGCTAAGAGTTACACTTCTATGGCTAATATGCGCAAGCTTCAACCGGAAATGCTTCGCCTAAAAGATCTATACGGAGATGACAGACAAAAAATGTCTCAAGAAACCATGAGCTTATATAAAAGAGAAAAAGTTAATCCAATGGGGGGTTGTTTGCCAATTTTGGTTCAAATGCCAGTTTTCATAGCACTTTATTGGGTCTTGCTTGAAAGTGTTGAACTAAGACATGCTCCTTGGATTTTGTGGATTAACGATTTGTCAGTTAAAGACCCGTTTTTTGTGCTTCCGTTAATCATGGGTGCAAGCATGTTTATACAAATGCAACTTAATCCAACACCTCCGGACCCTATTCAAGCAAAAGTAATGCAGATTATGCCTATAGCGTTTACTTTTTTCTTCATGTTTTTTCCAGCGGGCCTTGTTCTGTATTGGACGATAAATAATTGCCTCTCAATTCTTCAACAGTGGGTAATAACTCGAAAAATAGAAAATGCATGATTTCAGGACCAAACAATATAAAATTATAATAAGGTCTTATGGAGGCCGTCTAGGCACTAAAGAATAATGTATCCGAGCACTGATAGCGACACTATAACCGCCACAGCAACTCCACCTGGCAAGGGTGGGGTAGCAATTTTACGTATCTCTGGCCCTGATCTCTCTAAGTTTTTATCCCATATGCTGTCTAAAGTCATCGAACCGAGACAGGCAACCTACGCAAATTTTCTAGATGAACAAAAAAACACCTTAGATCAGGGGATTGCAATCTTTTTTCCTGCTCCTCGGTCCTTTACTGGGGAAGACGTTCTAGAGCTACACGGACACGGCGGCCCTGTCGTCATGGATTTATTGCTTAAGCGTAGTATGGAGTTAGGCGCACGCTTAGCCCGTGCAGGTGAATTTTCTGAACGAGCATTTCTCAATGATAAGATAGATTTAGCTCAAGCAGAGGCTATCTCTGATCTAATAAACGCTTCTTCAGAACAAGCCGCTAGATGTGCAGTGCGCTCATTACAAGGCGAATTTTCTAAACAGATAGTTTCTTTGGTAGAAGCGCTCATTTATTTGCGCACTTATGTTGAGGCAGCGATTGACTTTCCAGAAGAAGAAATTGATTTTCTTGCCAACCCAAAAATAGCAGAAGATCTTAACGGTCTACTGAGCACGTTGTCTGAAATTAAAGCTAAAGCCTATCAGGGTGCTTTGGTGTCTGAGGGCATGACCGTTGTGATAGCTGGACGACCGAATGCAGGAAAATCTAGTTTACTAAATGCTCTTTCAGGCCGTGACAGTGCAATTGTGACACCTGTGGCGGGCACAACTCGAGATGTTTTAAGGGAGCATATCCATTTTGACGGGATGCCAGTGCACGTAATAGACACTGCAGGCCTGCATGAAACAAACGATCTCGTAGAAAAAGAAGGAATCAGAAGGGCCTGGGAAGAGATTGAGCAGGCCGACAGAGTTTTATTTGTCATTGATAGTTCATGTGATTATTCACTAGAACTACAAGAAAATTGGCCAGAATTCTTTAATCGTTACCCTGATCGAAAAAACGTAACTTATATACTCAACAAGGCTGATATTTCATCCTTGAATCCAGGCATTTCAGAACACAGCTACCCTACAGTTACGCTTTCCGCTAAACATCACCAAGGAATAGATGCGCTATCTGAGCATCTCAAGCAATGTATGGGTTATATGGGGACCAGTGAAGGCAGTTTCGTCGCTAGGCGACGTCATATTGAAGCACTTACTAGCGCAGAAGATTTTCTATTATCTGGCAAAGAACAGTTATTAGCAGCTGCAGCAGGTGAGTTGTTGGCTGAAGATCTTCGTTTGGCTCAACAGTCTCTATCCCTAATAACAGGGAAATATAACAGCGACGATTTATTAGGGCAAATTTTCGGAAGCTTTTGCGTTGGAAAGTGACCAGTTATATTTTTTAGGTCATTAATTTTTCCTTAGGATAGTCTGAGACTATTTTTAAAGTATAGACAAGAAATCCCCAGACAATCATCAAATTATCAACAGCTTATCCACAGACTTAACCAAAATATAGCTCCAATTGGAGATTTATGCTGTCTATAAACACAGCATAGATGATTTTATAACTCTTTGTTTTTAATACACATTATTTGTCTTGATATGTTTTAGTTTTTTACTGAAAGTTGTGGATAACTCTACTTTTTCTGGCTAGACTAGGATGTAAGAAAACATACGATTTATATATATAGTTCGTGAATTCAAACTACTATTTCAGGAGGCAAAAACTTGGCTCAAGTCACATGGAACAAATGTTTATGCCTTCTAGAGGAAGAGCTTCCAGCGCAGCAGTTTAAAACCTGGATAATGCCCCTTCAGCTTGGTTCTTCGGGCCCAATTGTAGCTAATAGCGATGTTGTTTTGTTGGCACCCAATCGTTTTATTCGAGACTGGGTGCTGGATAAATTCCTCGCGCGCATCACAGAAATCTTTCAACAGTTAAGCGGAGAGCGCTGCGGTATTAAAGTAGAAGCATCCTTAATCGATATAGTTTCTAGTAGCCCCAAGCCTAGTGAACAGGTAATAATTACGCCGAAAATTTTGACAAGCAGATCTTTACCTGCAACAACGTCAATAGAAATTCCAACCGAGCGGCCAACCGAAGCCATAGAAGGTGGTTTAAACCACAAGAGTTTTCTCAATGCCACATTTACTTTTGATTCTTTCGTAGAAGGCAAGTCTAACCAGCTGGCTCTGGCTGCCGCTCGTCAAATCGCCGATAACCCTGGAGGTTCTTATAACCCCTTGTTTATTTATGGTGCAGTAGGTCTTGGAAAAACCCATTTAATGCATGCAGTAGGAAACGAGCTTCGTCGACAAAAACCAAATGCAAAAATTATATATTTGCATTCAGAGCGCTTTGTTGCTGATATGGTTAAAGCTTTACAATTGAACGCTATTAACGACTTTAAGCGGTTCTATCGATCTGTCGATGCGTTATTAATTGATGATATGCAATTTTTCGCTGGCAAAGAGCGCTCACAAGAAGAATTTTTTCATACTTTTAATGCGCTATTGGAGGGAGGTAAGCAAATGATACTTACCTGTGATCGTTACCCTAAAGAAATAGATGGGCTAGAAGAGCGCTTAAAGTCTCGTTTTGGATGGGGACTGACTGTTGCAGTGGAGCCGCCAGAGCTAGAAACGAGAGCTGCAATTTTGATAAAAAAAGCTACACAGGCAAAGGTAAATTTACCAACTGAAGCAGCATTTTTTATTGCACAGAGAATTCGTTCTAACGTTCGAGAGCTAGAGGGGGCACTAAAAAGAGTCATAGCAAGCGCTCACTTCACTGGTAGTCCAATAAATGTTGATTTAATACGCGAGTCTTTAAAAGACCTGCTTGCAATACAAGACAGACTAGTCACTATTGATAATATCCAAAGAGTTGTATCAGAGTATTATAAGCTCAAAATGTCAGAGCTTTTATCAAAAAGGCGAAGTCGATCGATTGCTCGACCCAGACAGGTTGCAATGGCCCTAGCAAAGACATTAACAAACCATAGCTTACCAGAAATAGGTGAGGCTTTTGGAGGTAGGGATCACACAACTGTTCTGCATGCCTGCAGGAAGATAAAAGAGCTGGAGGAAGAAAACTTAGATATGCAGGATGACATGAAACATTTGTTGCGAGCCCTAACAACATAGTTGTTAAGCCAAACTTACTTGTGGAATTTTCTAATCCATTAAAAATTGGAATTACTAATTAATGAAATTTAAGATAACCCGAGAAGATTTTTTGCAGCCACTTCAATTAGTGGTTGGTGTCGTAGAGAGAAGACAAACATTGCCAATTTTGTCCAATGTATTAATAGTGCTGAAAGATAACTGTTTGTCTGTGACGGGAACCGATCTTGAGGTCGAAATAGTGGGCCATATAAAACTTCAAGCAGCAGAAGCAGATGGAGAAATTACTGTGCCTGCGAGAAAGTTAATGGATATATGCAAGTCCTTGCCCGAAGCAACAGAAATAACGTTCAATGAAAAAGGTGGAAAGGTGCAAATAGTTTGCGGCCGTAGTCGCTTCACCTTAGCCTCTTTGCCAGCAGCTGAGTTCCCAAGCATAGATGAAGGAAATACAGGAAAAGATTTCGTCATCAAAAATTTGGAGCTCAAACAACTAATTAGCCGTACTTCTTTTGCAATGGCCCAACAAGATGTTCGTTATTTCTTGAACGGCATGTTGTTAGAAGTAGACGAAAACAGAGTTAGAGCTGTTGCAACGGACGGACATCGCCTGGCTATGATGGATTCCAGTAAAATCGAGATCAATAGCGAAAAAATACAAGCTATTATGCCTAGAAAGGCAGTGATCGAGCTCTCTCGTCTTCTTCCGGATGATGGAGAGGCGACAGTGGAGCTTAGCGATAACCATATGAAGGTTGTCACTGATGGGTTTCGTTTTACTTCTAAGTTAGTCGATGGTGCTTATCCTGATTATGATCGAGTTATTCCTAAGGATGGCGACAAGAAAATGATAGGTATGCGTGAAGATCTTCAGAGTGGGTTTAGCCGAGCTGCCATCCTTTCTAATGAAAAATATAGAGGAGTTAAGCTCCTAGTTGCTAAGGGACTTTTGACACTTGTAGCTACTAATCAGCAAGAAGAAGCCAGAGAAGAAGTTGCTGTAACATATGATTCTTCAGACCTAGAATTAGGATTTAATGTTAGCTATGTTATTGATATACTTAATATTTTGTCCGGAAAAGAAGCTTGTTTTACATTTTCTGATGCTGGAAGTAGTGTTTTAATTGAAGATCCTGCACATCAAAATGCTGTGTATGTCGTCATGCCAATGCGCCTTTGATTAAATTCACATGTTTTTAAAAAAACTTGGTATACACGGTCTAAGAAATCTCTTGAATAACGAATTACAATTGTCTCCGACATCTAATTTTTTCTATGGTGCAAATGGCAGCGGAAAAACTAGCCTACTTGAAGCGGTTCATGTTCTTGGCCGCGGCAGATCATTCCGGTCTCGCACACTTGAACCCATCATTAATGGAAGAGAAAAATCATGTACTGTGCATGGTCGGATAGAAAAAAATGGAATCCCCATGTCACTTGGTGTTACCCGCACACGAGGAAAAGAATTTCAGTTTAAAATCGATAATCAGAATATCACGAGTGCATCCTCTCTAGCGGATATAATGCCGCTATTGGTCATGAACTCCGATACTTTTAGGCTTCTAGATGCAGGCCCACAGTATAGAAGGCATTATATAGATTGGGGGTTGTTCCACGTGGAACATGCTTATAGAGATGTACTCAAAAACTTCAAACGAGTCCTTAAGCAGCGGAATTCATTGTTACGGTGTGATAGAATAAACGTTGATTTATTAAAAGCGTGGGATGCAGAATTCGTTGCATTAGCAGAAAAAATAGATAAATACCGTAAGACTTATCTTGCTAGACTGATTGAAAAAATAAATTGGGTTATAGGAGAAATTACAGAACTAAGCGGCTTTGAATTTATATATTACTCTGGTTGGGATACTGAAAAAAAATTGATTGATGTGCTTGACGCGGATCAACGAAGAGACCTTCAAATGAGAGCTACCACTCATGGTCCGCAGAGATCGGACTTAAAAATAAGTTATAACACGAGTCCAGCAAGTGAAGTTTTATCAAGAGGCCAAATAAAAATTGTTGTAACTGCAATGCAAATAGCACAAGGCTACTTGTACCATGAAAAAACTGGCGATCAGTGCCTCTATTTGCTTGATGACCTGCCATCTGAGCTAGATTTGCTCCATAGAAAAAAAGTAGGTAAGTTATTGTTTGGCTTAGGGGCACAAACATTCGTAACTGGAGTCATTAAACAGGATGTACTAAGCACCTGGCCCGAAGAGGATAAGCATATAAGAGTGTTCCACGTGGAACATGGAAAAATTATCCAAAAGTGAATTATGACATTTATATTTTTATAATTTAGGATGTTTGTATGAGTAAAGATCAAGTCTACGATTCGGACAGTATTAAAGTTTTAAAAGGTTTAGATGCTGTCAGAAAGCGCCCAGGCATGTACATCGGGGATACAGACGATGGTACCGGCCTTCATCATATGGTCTTTGAGATAGTTGATAACTCTATAGACGAAGCTCTAGAAGGGCACTGCTCAGAAATTATCGTAACTATTCATCAAGATGAATCAGTAACAGTTTCTGATAATGGCCGTGGAATACCTACAGAGATACATGAAGAAGGAGTTTCAGGTGCCGAGGTTATCATGACGGTACTGCACGCGGGAGGAAAATTTGATGAAGATAGCTATAAAATATCTGGGGGTTTGCATGGAGTAGGCGTTTCCGTAGTAAACGCCTTATCAAGAGCCGTTAAGCTCACCATCCATCGCGGAGGGCAAATATATGAGCAAACTTATAAGCATGGCGTACCTGATGCCCCATTAGCAGCAATTGGTAAAACAAAAGAAACAGGAACCGCGATACATTTTGTTCCCTCAGCTGAAACTTTTACTAATATCGAGTTTCATTATGAAGTATTGGTGAAAAGACTGCGTGAGCTGTCATTCTTAAATTCCGGCGTTCGAATCGTCTTAAGAGATGAAAGAACAGTAAAAGAGGATATATTTGAATACAAAGGGGGTTTGAGGTCTTTTGTAGACTACCTCAACACCAACAAAGCAACTATAAATAAAATAATGCACTTTTCTATATTTCGAGATGACGGTGTTGGAGTAGAGGTTGCTTTGCAATGGAACGATACCTACCAAGAAAATATACTATGTTATACCAACAATATTCCACAACGAGACGGCGGAACTCATTTGGCTGGATTTAGGTCAGCACTCACGAGAAGTCTAAATACATATATCGAAAAAGAGGGAATAGGAAAAACAAACAAAGTTAGCACTTCTGGAGATGACGCTAGAGAAGGGCTAACAGCCATTGTCTCTGTCAAAGTTCCCGATCCGAAGTTTTCCTCTCAAACTAAAGAGAAACTAGTAAGCTCTGAGGTCAAGGCGGCGGTAGAGCAAGAAATGGGAGGACATTTCACCGATTATTTGCTAGAAAACCCCCAAGAGGCCAAGTGCATAGTTGTTAAAATGGTCGAGGCAGCAAGAGCGCGCGAAGCAGCGAGAAAGGCCAGAGACATGACGCGCCGTAAGGGCGCCTTAGATATCGCAGGTCTACCTGGCAAGCTCTCGGATTGCCAAGAAAAGGATCCGGCTCTTTCAGAGTTATATCTTGTTGAGGGAGATTCAGCTGGAGGCTCGGCAAAACAGGGGAGAGACAGGAGGACGCAGGCAATTCTTCCTTTAAAAGGAAAAATATTAAATGTTGAAAAAGCAAGATTTGATAAGATGTTATCTAGTGTTGAAGTTGGAACACTCATAACAGCGCTGGGTTGTGGAATAGGGTCGGTAGAGTTTAATCCAGATAAGCTTCGCTACCATACCATTTTGATTATGACAGACGCGGATGTTGATGGATCTCACATACGCACATTGTTATTAACTTTTTTCTTTAGACAGATGCGTGAATTAGTCGAGCGAGGCCATATATATATAGCACAGCCACCGCTGTATAAAATTAGCAAGGGCAAACAGGAGCAATACCTTAAAGATGATCAAGAGTTAATAGAATTCTTGACTCAATCGGCGTTAGATGGATCCAGCCTACATGTTAATGCAGATGCTCCAGGAATTTCCGGCAGCTCGCTTGAGGAGCTCGTAACAGAAAACCGTCGTGTTACGAGTGTCATTGAAGGGATGTCTCGAACATATCCCCTAGAAATATTAAAAGCACTAATTTTTCTGCCCAAAATAGAAGTATCTGAGTTGAAAGATAATACATCACTCACTAAAATGGCTAAACTGCTCACATCGATGATGGATGAAGCCAAAGTTTCTGGCAGTAAACAATACGATATAGAACCTGCTGCCGATGATAGCCAAACTTCTTTCTTGAGAGTTGTAATAACAGCACATGGCGTCCCAACCACATATTCTCTTAAGCATGATTTGTTTGCGTCATTAGAGTATGCAGCGATTGTGTCCCTTGGAACTAAGCTGCAAGGGCTACTGGAAAAAGGTGCTTATATAATGTCGGGTGATACAAAGAGACCAATAACTGACTTTAGTGAAGGCATAGAGTGGTTGATGTCAGAGTCCAAGCGCGGCTATAACATACAAAGATATAAGGGCTTGGGTGAAATGAACCCTGTTCAG
>Ga0308007_10000532_pt1 | contig 17526 bp, 14 predicted proteins | sample Neamet71_FD_203152 | JGI IMG/M metagenome (GOLD analysis project Ga0308007, IMG submission 203152) | Marine microbial communities from water near the shore, Antarctic Ocean - #71 | ecosystem: Environmental > Aquatic > Marine > Unclassified | place: Southern Ocean | collected 2014-06-07
ACCAACTTTTAAATCTAGAATTTGAAATAGGCTTGTTGCTATAGGATCACCCATAAACATTTTCTTTTGCGTTACCATTAGTGCTAGCCTATATGCGATAGCTTCCGCTTCTCTCCTATTAAGAAGAGGGTTTCCATCACTATCCACACAAATACCTGCGTATACTATTTGAATATTCTGACCTACATACTCTTCTGTAAACGTTGCAACTAATCTATCACCCTCTCTATGTAGTCTATAAGGAACAAACTCTCCTCTAGCTTTAGTAGTAAGCATTTGTTGATGGTTGTTTATACCATTACTTCCCAGCCCACTCATAAATGATGACATAGATCTACTGTGATTATAGTGATCATTCCATGAAATTCCTTGAACGTCTGACCAATCTGCCCCTGTACTTATAGATGTGATTGAATCTAGATTACACGGTAATTTAATTGTACGATCATCACTAACAGTTCCTACGTATGTATACTTTGATTTGTTACTATTTCCTATTTCTTTGTAAGAGTTATACGCATGTTCAATATAATCTCCTTCTTGCATTACGATATCAAAGTAAGCCTTTAATAAAAACTTACCGTACATGAAATCGTACGCACCTATATTTGGTACCTCTTCTTGCATTATATAGTATTATTTAGCATAGGTAGCGCCCCTGGAAATCCTAGTGTCGCTAATTTACTATACTTATTTAACTCTTTAGATAATTCTTGTAGGAAGGTAAGGTTTATTGTGATCGATACAGGAGTAATATAAACCTGTTTAATTAGATCAGAAACTTCTTCCATATCCTCTTTAATCATTTTGATAGATGTCTCAAAGCTTGCTGCTGTTCCACATGAGCACATAATTGCTGACTCCTCCGATTCCTCTGGTCTTTCCATCTCCATATCAACCCTAGCCAGTGTAGCACATTTAAGTAACTCTAGAGCCCCCTTAAATGATTTTGCTCTTAATCTTGCCCAGTAGTCTCCGATGTTCTCGTAACCTTCTGCATAAGCCACCTGAGCCATACTAGTGGCGTGACATGCTATTTTAGAATTAAGTGTGTATAAAAATTCAAATGCAGCTTTAGTTTCTACGCTACATAATGAGTTATCTTTCACTTTATTTTCTTTCTCCTGAGATGTATAACCTTTTGGCCCTTTCTCATCTTCTAATACTTTGTCTACGCTCATGGTTCAAATATAGTTAATTTATTGTTGTGGTTGTGCTGTTGCAACAGGAATTGTTGTATCCGTTTGCGTATTTGGTGCAGGAGCTAAGTTTAAAGCCCTGTAATAATTGATATACTCTTTTGTAATTGTTGTTATGATCTTCTTCTGCAATGCGCTGTTAGCAGGGTATTCCGTAGTATCTACTGAATAATCACTGATTGCCTGTCCTGGCTTATCTAGAACTCCTCTAAACTTAATAAATTTTAATGGATTATATGCACCCCAATTAAAGAACCAAACTGTCATAGTTTCTTTATTAGTTACTGATGCTAAATCTACCCACGCGAAAGGTCTATGTCTAGACATTATCCTTATCTTATGGTCTCTGATGTCACTTGGGTGAAAGTAAACATCGAATGATACTGCCATATCATTTGTTCCAATATATTCTACAGCTTTATCACCAGCTATAGGCATAACCTTCGGAATCTCTATAGAAGGAATATTATCTCCAGGAACGTAAACAGCGCAATCACCATTCATTGCCATACAGTGTACAGGAATACTTGATATAGATTGTACAAGGTATTTGTAATCTACCTTCATTGTTAACGCATCTGCTTCTACTATAGCAGAACGAGCTAAATCGATTTCATCCATCAACTGCTCTATACTAATCTCTTCATCTGCTATCTTACCTGATAAACCATCTGTGATGTGGTTTCTAATTGCGGACGCTATTTGTCTGTGTGTCATAATAAATTAGGTAATAAAAAAGGGGAAGAGAATATTTCCTCGTCCCCTTTTCAGTATTAATGAAATTACTTCTTATAAAATAAACGCTGCTGCTGTTGCTACTGCTTTTATTTGAGTTGTAACTAATGCTTCAGTTCTTTCTTCTACTACTGTTAAAGCTGTAGAACCGTTAACTGTTGTATGAGCATCTGATCCACTTACTAATACCACACCTTTAGCGATATTTTCGATAGCTTGACCTGCTGCTAACATACTTACTTCATTTAAGAATAAAGAAAAGCTAGTTAAAACTGGAGTACCTAAGATAGTTTGACCATGATCAGCATATAAAGATAAATCTTCACGTCTGTAAGAAACTAAAGAGAATGAAATGTTAGTATACATACCTCTTCTGTCAACAATACCTTCAGCATTATCTATTCCTGTAATAGATGTGTTAGCGTTTGTAGACATTCTGATAGACTCTTCTAAAAATTTCCCTTGTCCTCTTCCTTCAAAACCTACTGAATTAATAGTCGAAACTAATAATGGTAATGGTTGTTGGAATGGAACTCCTTGACTGATTCTAGTGATTAGTACACGCTCGATAATTAAATCTTCGAATCCTGCTAATGCAGCAATCTTAATACGTGTAATAGTTCCACCTGCAGTTAAAGAGATGTTATGTTCACCTGGTAAAAAAGCTGATACAAATGCAGGGTAAGCCAATACTAACGCTGCTGCGATAGCTGTTGGAGTTACTGCAGTTAATGGAGCTGTTGTGATAGAAAAGTTTCTAGTATCACCAAATCCAGCAGCAGTTACTACACCTGCAGTTGCTCTGTTTGAATTTGCTCTTACTTCGATTCTTACTGCATCACCTGCTACCAATCCTGCTGGAGCTGCAACGATATAATCTTTCGAATCCACTGAAGCCACTACAGCTCTGTGCATTTTTACTTTTTTCATATTTCCTAATGGAAATCTACCGTAACCTTCAACTACCATTACATCAGTAAGAGCTGTTGGTACACCGCCTACGATTACTGCTCCTGCAGCATCATAAAACTTAATTGGTTCTGGAGTATTTAATACTCTAATTTTTTCACTTGTTGTCATATTACTTTGTTTTTGTGTAACTTACACCAGTATAGTAAACACAGTTTTTAATTAAATTAAAAGGCAAGCTGGTCTCCCACCTATTCTGTAATAGTACTTATTAAATTTTAATTATACAAATTATTGAGGGATAGATGTGTTAACACCCATGTATGTACCTGTTCTAGGATTAGACGTATTCTCGGCTAATAACATTACTGCTATCTTGATAATCTCAGCACACACGTACTCTGGGAACTCTAATGGAGCAGTATTATCCAGAGGTGATTCACTTTCTGCAACCGTCATTGATACAACTTCTGGTTTCTTCAGGTAATCAAAAGACACACTAGTTACCGCACTTTCTAAGCTACTTCCTACAAATACATATAAATCTCCACTAGTATTAGCACTACCTTCAGTAAAACTGTGGTAAGGTCTAGAAGACGCAGGCTTTAAGTAGGCATTATTAATAATACCATTAGCTTGATTAGCTGTAAGTCTTTTAGCGACTAGTGTAGTTACTTGCCCCGCAGGTACACAACCTACAGGAATTTTCGATACCGAGGTTACATTGGTCCCAAGCATATGCCAGTAATTATCAGGCAGGCTAAACTTAAGGTACTCTGATCCGTACTTCACACCTTTTATAATAGGGGTTGCTGTAGGGCTTCCTGCAAATGTTCCTGCAGTAGAAGAAGCATTAACCGTAAACGTGCTGTCTACAGTTAATGCTGATAAATCATCTGACAATTGTTGGTCCTTTGCGAACGCATTATATCTCCTATTACCATACTCTTGTATAGCTTTGTTTATAACATAAACAAATTCTTCTAGGTGGAAAGAAGGAGACCTTGTCTTTCTCTTCTCCATTAATAACGCGATGTAAGATCCTTTAATTGTCATGGTAATTTGTATTATTTATTTAGTAACGCTTGCTCTGTCGAATACATATCCTCCATAGAAACTCCGTTATCTGTAAAGTATTTAAGTAGTTCTACCTTCTTATTTCCTCCTGTATGACCTAACTGTTTCGCTTTGTCTTTCATGAAGTTATATGAAGGCTCTACTGGTTCTAGGTTAGATCCTTCTGATTTAGCATCCTCCGCACTTGAATTAAATCCTTCTAGTTTAGATGCGCTAATTTTACCTTGCTTTTCTGCAAAGTAAGTAGGATTTGTCTCTCTCTCTAATAATAATAGTACATCTTTTCTAGTCTGTAAGAATGCAATCGCTGCCTTCTCATTAGATCCTAAAATGTATTTACTGAAGTTAATTACACCACTCTCGTTTATAGTAATAACTTTATCTCTTTTTGCTTGTACGTATAGTAATTGAATACCCATACCAGCATCCTGATAAATATACTCTATTCTAGAAGGTGATTGCTTAGCAGTATCTACTAAGAATTGTTTTACAACAGCTACAGGTTGTCCTGCCATATCTGATCCTAATAATAATGCTCTATTCATATAGTTCGTAGAAGGATCTTCCATGATATACTGTAGTGCCTTATATAAGTGGTCTACTTTAGTATTAGCCATTTCCGCCTCTCTCGCTTCTATATGTACATAAAATTCTGCATTAGTTAATAAAGCTTCTTTAAGTGACGTTGCCATGTAAGGTAACTTTTTGATCCAGCTCCAGTTAACTCTATCAACTATACTTCCTTGTAAATCAAATGTTTTACCATCAAAGATCTCAACCTTAGTATTGTTACCACCTTTTTCTTTAGTATCACCAACAACAACGAAGTAGGTTTTACCTTCCTTCTCTTTCTCTGTTAGTCTTTCTACACCAGCCCACCAACTTGTACTCCTGTTCCATGCGGGTTGTACCCAACGCTTAAAAGGTTTAGTTCCTGTTCTGTACATAGATTTGATTTCTATGATACTATCTGACACGGTACCGTTTTCCAACTGCTCCATGTTATTAACTAATTCACTCATATTATCGTATTTTATATTATTAAGATACAATGATACGAATAATTATGGTTAAATCAAAAAAATAACGCCGTAGAACTTAATCCACGGCGTTACATTATATTTTTAAATCTATTATAAGATTACTGCTTCTTCTAAAATGAATGCTGCATAAGGATTGAAAATTACTGCCGAAGAGTATCCTGCAATATGGTAAGACGATCCGTGAACTGATGATGAAATAACACCATTAGTACTTCCGTCCTTTCCACCTAATCCTAATAAAGCTCCTTCAATAATTTCAGCACCTTCTAATGTAAACATTGCAACATTAGGTCTTCCTGAAGTTTGATTAGCTGTAGCATCTAAAAAGATTCCGTAAGCTCTATCTTCTTCCCATTGAGATAATGATTTATCTACCATGAAAGTAATAGTATTTCCTTGGAATTCATAAGAATCAAAAGTAGTACCTGCTTTAAGGTTTCCACCTTTAGCTTTAGAATAGAATAAACCGCTATCAGAAACTGGTCTGAATCTTAATTCTGAAGTCATTAAAGTACCAACATGATCATACATTCTTTCGTTACACACTACTGCGTAAGTGTTTCCTGTAGATTCTTGAGACTGTGATCTCATAGAAGATAATACGTTATCCAACACATCTAAAGTTAAGATAGAATAAGCGAACTTATTACAGTATCTTTTAATTTGAGTGATGATACCGTCTCCCATTGGGATATCTCTACCGTCTTCTTCTTGATCTAAACATTTACCGTTAGCATCAAAGTTAGTCTCTGTCCATAAACAACCATTCTCTCTTGAGATCATGAAATCATCTAAACAAGTCTTTTCTTTAACATTTAATTTAAAGTAAATATCTCTTTCTTTTTTCTTATCTGGTGTAGCAAAGAAAACTTCATCCAAGATTGCAGCATTACCTGAGTAAGATACTGAAGATCTGTGTAATCCGATGTGGTTTCTGTGTAACTCAGAGTTATGTACATATCTAATGTAACCTCTCTCAGATAATTCTGGGTGGTAGTTAGTGATGTATCTAGATCCTTTACCTTTTGCTCCGTAAGTGATATCGATTCCTCTGTTTAAGTCATTACCTGCGATAATTACTGTATACTCCCATACTTTAGTAGACAATTTAACTGCTGGTGCAACAACACGTAATAATTGACCATTATCTAATCTGATAATATCATGTTTGTTGTAGTACTTTTCTTGAAAACCAATAGTAACAGGTTGTTTACCAACACCAGCACCAGAGATATTTCTAGTAATACGTACATCTTTAATTACGTTAACATCAATTTCCCACTCAATGCTCATAGCTTTAACTGGCATAAAAGAAGAACTTTTCTTTTTAGAGTTATAGTACACATTTTGCAAAGCATGCGTTAATGTATTAATAGATAAATGTTTGTACATTGTAGAAACTAAACCTAACTTGTGCGACTTATCCCCTAAGAAGCGACCAAGATTTTCAACCGTTACAGTATCAGAGATATTCTGATTTACTGTTACTCTGTCAATTACTCTCATATTATTTTTTTATTTTTGTGGAGGTCATCCCCCCTTGATTATATTCTATAGTAGTAAAAATATTTATAGAATCAAAACTTAGTCTGCATGAATGTCATAAAGACCTGTAGCGTTCGGAGCCTTTGGTTGGGCAAGTTTACCTTTTGGTACTCTTCCTGATTGTGATTTTGCACCTGCTTCGCCTGATAATAATGACGATCTACCTTTTTGGTAAGCCTTAGTCACCTCTGACTTGTAGTGTGTTTCCATAGTATCAAAAAGGTTCTCACCGTTGTGAAATAGGTACGCCGCTTTTAACAAGTTCTCTGGTTTAGATAGTAATTCACTAATAAATATAGAATCTCCGTTTTTATCCGTAGGGATAACCTTAGATAGTAATTCATTCTTATTATTATCATCAAGATCCCAGTTAGCTAGTGAGTCCATCTTGTCCATAGCTGTAGCAATCTCTACACTATTATCATGCTCTCTAGTCTGAATTTTAGTGTCGTGATCTGCTTTGATTTTATCTACAAACTCTTTTTGCTCTGTTTTGAATTTGTTTCTGTTTGTTAATACAGTCTTATCAAAAAACTTAGTAGCCTCTAGTTCTGCAATTCCTTCTTCAATTTCCTCGTCCGTTGCATTTGGATTATCTTCTAGAAAAGATATAAATAGGATCTCCTTATCTGTTAAGGCATCGTAATCAGTCTTATCAACATCAGCAAATAGATTATCCGCTTCTTTGTTTCCTGCTATAACAGATTCAATATGAGCATCCACTTGTTCCGTGGTACCAAACTTCTTTAGCATTGCTGCTTCATCTGGCGTCATCTTAGATGCATTCGCTGCAATCTCTGTCATAACATTAGCTCTAGCCTCTACAGATAATTCTGAAATGTGTTGAGGTGATACCTCTCCGTTTTCACCAACTGTGTTAATTATTCCATCTTCTACACCGTAGTTAGATAAAAATACCTCAATATCAGTGTGTTCTGGATTTGGTGCTGGTGGTGCATCTGCCGCAGGTGCATTAGCCTCTGGGGTATTATCATCTACTGCTGGGGGTGTATTATCACCTGTCCCTGTTGCATCGGGTGCCTGAGCCCCGAAGTCATCGTCATGTATAGACGATAAGTCATCATTTTGATTCATATTCTCTTATTTTACTTTATTATACTTATTATACTCGTACGCGCACTTATTATATTTGACTCTCAATACTATCTCTCAAGTACATGATATTATCTACTACTGCCCCGAACCATACTGCAACCTTTCCTGCAGGTATTGTATATGTGTTGGCCCCATTGAAGCTAAACTGCGGTGCGAATGTAACTATCTTTGCTGATCCATTGTTAGAGTTATCTACAACTAACCAGTGTAATGATCTATCCTCAGAATTTGTAATCCCTGTAAACGTCACAGGTAGTGTATTCCCTACAGGTACAATGTACATAACTCTCGTGTGATCATGCATAAGGTTTAGTGAAACTGATGTTCCTCCATCCTGGATGATTACCAATCTACTATCTGTATCAGGAGCGTTAAATAATGTAAGAAACTTATTGTTTCTTGTACTTTGTCCTAATGTTGAATTTACTATTTGTGTCATAACTTAATTTATTATTTTATTTGAAATGCATGATCTTGTGGAATCCCTACATTATGGTAATTTTTCATATCTCTCGCAGGTACACAACCGTTCATACATGTAGAGTCTTGTATTATCTTTCTAAGACATAGCAATAGTGCTTCGTTACTAGCAGGATCTGCGTTATCATCATTGGATAATACGTCTACAATACCAGATAGTATTACACTATGTAGGTATAGTTTATCTAACTCCGGACTGTTACCTTTATAAGGTTCTAATCGAGCTAAGGTACAAGATATTCCTGCGATTAATTTATTCGCCTCAAATATCTCGTTTATATAATCATCCGTAAATCTTATTAACATTTTCCTGCAGTATTACAATTTTTGATTACTAGATCACATACATCCCTTACTGAGGCTAGTATGCAAGCTGCATCATGGTACATACCAGAATTGAATTGAATCCAGGCACCTAATCGCTTTTGTACTAATTTCATGTATAAATCTATTTCTGACATACCGTATTTCGGCTTATCACAGCAAACACAATTTTTAATTAATTCTTTTCTTATTGCCATATTCACATCTACTGTTACAAGATGCTGACTTTCTATAAAGTATATAGGATCATTTACACCTATAACTCCTGTGTTATTCCTCATTAATGTTTTCCATTCGTCAAACGAAGGATCTACCCTCCAGTTAGTAACATCTGGGTAATCTATCCCACCAGGTACCACAGTTAATGTACCACCGTTTCCCGTAAGATTAATATAAAATTTGTTAAGGGCTTCATAGAATACTATGTCTCCTACCGAAGATCCTGTGATAACAGGGTTTACGTAATTCCATGTCTTTACTGCAGCTACATATGATGTATACCATCCATCTTTGAATAGCTTACCACCATCTAGGTTAGCAGGCTTAACAGAGTATACAGCAGGAGCTTGGTATAGAGCCGCGAACTGTGTTGTTGCTGGAACTAGACTTCCTCCTACAGATAAAAACTGTTTAAGAATTGTGTACCCAGGCGCAGGGTATGCGTTATTAAGTAAATAGGCTCCTATAGTACTAATGTTTTGTATGTACGCTGGATACTGGAATGATGCTGGTGTATATGACCATTCATTCGAATTGTTGTACCCAGGTATCTGGTTAATGTCTGAATCATCCGATGAGGTAACTAATAATGTCTCCAGTAATTGTCCAGAGCATGCACCACCGTTATAAGTAAGAAAAGTTTTCTTCACCATGTCAGTACCGATCTGGTGGGGTAGTATATTATAATTCACATTATAATCCACAAGAGATAATGTTCCTGTAGTATTATCCCAATCTAAAGACGTAGTCTCTAATGTTGGATCTATTCTAAATACTGTGTCGTTTAAACTTCCACTTGTTCCTACTGTTTCTACTGTTCTAATGTCCATTTGGCTTGTAATTTTCTATGAATAACTGAATATTTTCTACTGATCCGAAGTACTTAATCCACCTAGGTTTAAATATTTGGTGTTCGTTAACACTAACGACTGTCTTACTATCTAGGTGTATCTTATAAATCATTTCTAATTTCCGCAGCTTTTCCACTACCTTTATTCATTTGTTCCTCCTCTAGCTTTAACAGTGCTTCTGTTTTAGCTTCATCATTATCAATTTCTTGTTGTGTTAGATCTGTCTTGTCCTTAAGTGCTTGTATCTTACCGTCAACTAATTTTTCTTTAATATCTAATTCTCTAGATCTATAACCATCACGTTCTTTTATTACTAGATCGTATTTAGCAGATAATGCAGCTAGTTCCTGTGCCGTTGTTTTGGCTTGCTCTTTAGCTTGTTCCGCCTCTTGTGACAGTTGACCTGTTTTATCATTAAGTAATCTAAGTCTCTCAGCACTCGCCTCAATCATGTTGATGACTGCTGTTGGTGAGTCTTCCATAATAACCTTTACTAAGACATCACTTTCGATTAACCCAGATTGTATAAGATTTGGTACTGCTGCCTTAAGCGATGCAATTCTGTTCTTATCTCTAGAATCATCTACAGGATTTATAACAAAATCCGTGAATCTAAAATTCTCTGGTAGTATCTCAAAGTACTTCTGACGATCTCCTAAAATGTACTGCCCTCTTTTACCTGTAACATATGCCACTCTCGCAGAGTTAAGCAAATCTGTAAGCATTGCTGCCTCTATTGATTTTACTAATGTAAACAAATCTTTAGTAATAAGCATTACATTCTCTTGACCAATCTTAACATTAGATACTGCATCCCTTTGTTCAGCGGCTGTATACATAGACCTATTGATCCCTGTCACCATATCCGCTTGCTTCTCTAATGATTCTAAAATCAAGGCAATCTGTGTTATCACATTACTTCCTAATGAGCTTTCAAAGTTACCTAATGGTTGCATGTTAGCCATACCCTCTTCTGAAGAGTCATAGAATTCCATTCCTTGTTTTCTGTAGTTTATGAATTTAATCATTCTATCTGAAAACTTAGGCCCGAACATCTTTGGTAACGCGGCTAAATCTATTCTTGACCCTGATACCCCTGTATTAGCTACTAGGTTATCACGGAAGAACATTGTAATATCGTATGAATCTTGGATATCTTTTATCGATAACGCTACTGAGTAAGGATCACCACTTCTATCGTTATAGAATAACCCATTTACTGATAATGTTGTAACCCAAGGGTTCTCAACACCTCTAGGAGCGTGTAGATCTTTACCCATGTTCACGTATAAGTCTTCTCCTATTCGGATTCCCTTATATCTATCCAATCTGTAATAAACCTTTTTCGGTATACCTGACCCCGCTCCTTTACCAAACAGAGTTACCTCTTCTTTGGTCATCGTTATTTCCTCGGTGTTCGTGTATATCTCTGGGTCTTCTACAGTTAATTCGTTGTTGGCTAACCACTCTGTGATATAGACAACGTGTGTATTCTCTTTATATTTATTATTAAACCCATCCATTCCTAGATGCTCAAAGTTATTACCTGCTTCGTAGTTGGCAGGATTTAAGTATTCATGATTAAAGTTGGCTGCAGCTCCATTATTTCCTGTTCTGTATAGTCCTTCTTTATCTTCATCTGTCAAATACACACCCCATAGATTTATAATCTCTGTAGCTGTCATGATAACCCTTTCAACACCTGCTGTAGCGTTTGGTTTAATTCCGGTACTCATGAATTGAGCACTATTAACTTTATTTGTAAAGTAGTTCTCAGGTTTTATTACTGTCCTTACTGGATCAGAACCTTTTCTTATTACTTCAGTTTTATAGTAAGCCTCACCAGCTAGTAATAAATCCAACATGAATAATTTCTTACTCTGTACATGGTTTATTCCTGGATCAGTACTAAAGAACTTTATTAGTGTGTCTGCAGCCTCTGTTATAATGCTGACGAATGCTTTATCGTTATCCGCTTCTAGCTTCTCAAGATTAAGAGCTGCCGTCTTATTTGGCTCCCCACTCTTACCTATCTTAGCAGCTAAACTATTATTTACTGATTTTACTACACTGTTGATCAGTAGTATCTTCTTACTCTCATTATCGTGGTCTAGTGATTTCCCATCCTTAATAGATGTAGAAAATGTAAACTCCTCTGAGAGTAGTATCCCTAATAGAATATCTATTCTGGGTTTTATTAGTGAAGTCATCCTCACTGCGATTGGTGTCTCTACACCAAAAGATTCCTCCAGAAACTTAAACTCTTCAGCATCTCGCTTCCCTGCGTATAAGTTTCTGGCGGTTCTTATATGTGATTTATCTGTGATAAGAGTATTAATATGGTGATCAACATTACTTCGTAGGTATTCAAACGCACTCTTCTCCTTTTCAGAAATAGTAACATCGTTTAAAAAATCTACACCTTTATACTCTCTCATATCTTTTTAATTAAAACGTAAACAGTAAATCATGTTCATGAACAGTCTTAAGTTCATCCGTGATTAAACTCCCGCAGAAAGGTTCAAAAGCCACTTTATCACCAACATTAGTTGATGTTGCCTCTGGTCCTACTGAGATCACAGTACCTTTTTGGGTAGCCATCTCTCTTGGATTAATTCCGTTATCATCAATAATACCATCTTTCATGATACCTTCCGTGTGTAACTTAACTAATACTCTAGTACCTAATGGTAATGTATTATCTTCCTGCATATCTAAAATCTTTGTTGTTTTTACTATTAAATTACTTTTAGCTACGACCTTAGCGTAGATAGTGTCATCATCAGTGATCACAGGGTAACCTGCTAACTCATTGAATACTACTCCTGTTCCTGGTTCTAGTTCCCCAGTACCATCCATAACTACTTCACCAAGATAGTGACTCACCTGCAGTTTACTAGCTATTGTTCTAGTTCCTGTGATAATTCCACTCTCTGTAAGTTCCGTCTTTACTATCTTTACTAGTGTGTAAGCCGCCTTTGGCTTAATATCTAACAACTTCATCTTATCTCCCATATTATATTAAAATTAATTAACTATTCCTATATTTACTACATGATATTATAGCTTGTCGCCAAAGATAGCAATAAAATTAATATAAACAAAAGAGGGCTGTTAAACCCTCTTAATATTATTTGTTTAGCCTATTCTTTAGTATTAACGCCCTGGACTCTATTGATCCTCCTTGTTTGAAGGTAGGTGAGGCTTGGGGTGATGTTTGTCTGTTTTCTTGTAAAGCCTTATACCCTCCTAACCCTATAATCCCTGTGGATACTGGAGCGTTATTCATAACCTTTGTTAGTATTCTTATATTAGCGGGGTTCGGGGCTGTAAAACTTCCCATTCTATCCTTGTTTCCGTATTTAGCGAGATATTTAGATACATGCCCCTCCGTTATGGGACTATAGATATCTGGTATAATCCCTCTATCAACCATACCTTGTCGGGTCTCTCTAAGATGTGCATATCTCTCTACACCTATTTCCTCCAGGCTGCGCGCGTTTGTAGCGTCCCTTGATTTGAAGTATCTGTAGTTCCTGTTAACTTTACTAAACTTAGGATCCACTTTAGACACACTAACACCATTCTTTACCTTTATCCTTGCTAATGCCCCATCAAACTTGATAGGTTGTACAGCTTTGGGGTGTGTAGGTATACCCATATCTACACCGTCAGAGTACATTTTTCGAAATGTTGCATTGTCAACCCCCAATGACTCTTGTACATCATTGATTGTACCATGAAACTTTTTCATTTCGTCTATGTACTTAGGTGAGATATTTGTAGCTGCTCTTTGGATTAAATGCCCAACCTCGTGTTCGTAGACACCGCCAGGGCTTAATCCATATTTCCTTTTAATTAGTCCTATCTGGGTAGGATCTATATTTATACTATTATTCGAAGATGCATAGTGTGATCCTTTACCCGGGTTAAAGGTAAGCGCGGGTTTATTTCGAATTATATAATCCGAGTCCAGTCCAAGCTCCCCAAGTCTTCTCTCACCTTCGGCAGATTTAAACCTGGTATTGTAATTTTCAAAATGTTGGTCTTGTATCTTTTTTATTGTATTTTTATATCGTATAGGGGCGATTTTATTATTCCACTTCGTTTTAAATTGTTTAAATTTGGTGGGAGGAGTCTTGACACCCTTGGCGAATTTGTATATATTCGGGTTATTCATATCGAACATACCGTTGTTATTACGTAAGGACTTCATATTAACCTTTTTCCCATTCACAGCGAACACAGTATTATCTGGTATATCAGCTCTAGACCCCATCTGGTCTTTCACATTACGTATCTCCGCCATCACCTCTTTATTTTTGGGGTTCTTCACGAAGTTAGAATACACATCTGTCGAGAGGTACTTTTTAGTCTTATCATAACCTTTCGGGCCCTTCCCGATACTATTTAACCACGCTAAATTCTCTTTGTGATTACTAGTGAATCCGGGGAGTATTGTCCCATCATCTATAACTTTATTATAATCGAGGAGCTTCCAACTTTTACCTTTAGCATCTGTGGAGATCCTCTTTACACCTGGAGGTACACCTAATTCATATAATCCTTTCGAACCGTCACCTAAAACATGTGTATCGGGACTATAAAATACAGGGCTATCTATCCCCGTGTACGTTTGTGCGTTTGCCTTACTACTTGTTAAAAATGTGGGTTTACTATGGTTAAATGTATTTCTAAACCTGTTAGCCCCTCTGTACATAGAGTTTTTATACATTAACTCAGCCTTATCATACCCTCCCGCGTACTTGGCTGCCCCTTTGGATTTCATCTGTACAAACTGTTCTGGGCTCCCTTTGAATGTACTCCCATCTGAATAACGCATCCAGTTACCTTCAGCTATAGCTTTAGCCTCTATCTCACCATATTCCTTCATTAACGGCTTATTCATAGGAATCTCTTTATTCCATTTACCCCAATTAATTTCTGATTTAAAACCATTAGCCCCGCCTGGCAATGCTGTTGGTGTATTTGGAACATCTATTTGTTTATACCCTCGTAACCAATCTTCTTTATAAAATCTAACTGCTATATCATCAGTTTTAAGATTTCCATATTTACCCCATACATCATTATGCTTTCCCATTTTTGTTAAATCTTCTAGCATTTCAGGACTATCTTTAAAAGCGTCTGTCATACGGCGTTTATTCCAAGCATTTTCTGCCCACCTTCTTTCTACCATATAGGGTCCTTCATAGCCACCAGGACTACCTATCTTAATTAATTCGTCTGGTGTGAGTCTATTAGGATTTAATGGCACACCTATATTAAAATGAGCATCCCCATAAGAAGATCCTATTTTAGCTCTGATTTCTCCAGAATTAATAGCATCTAAATAACCTGCTTCATCACCTATCATTCTATAAGCAGATTCAGAATTAGGTTTAAATGCTTTTGGATTTAATTTATAAGCGTTTTTTAAAGCAGTTTTTTCAGTTAAGTACTTACCTGTCTTATTAACAGCGTTCATGAAATCATCCACATTAGCGCCTCCTTTTAATTTCGCCACCTTAATCCCCGCCAAATCTAATAAACCCATCCCAACTGTCAAAGCAGCTTCCATGTTTTCTCCTCTAGATATTTGTTCAGGTAATTTAGAAGCATTATAAACAGCATCCACTGCGAAAGCGCCTCTAACTATATCTTTCACAGCAACATTACCTACTACCTTCTTAGCTAAAATGGTTTTTACTTTATTGCCTACCATCTTACCTGCTGTGGATTTTATCACACCTTTAGCTAAGGATTTAGCCACAACTCCTGTAGCCGCAGCTACTGGTATAAGAGGTATAGCGCCTATAGCATTAGTGAATCCTCCTACTATATCTCCTTCCTTAAATGAATCATACGACTTAAATCCATGATCTCCCCACGAGTAAGGGTTGATAATTTCCAATGCTCCTGTAAGGAAGTTATCCCCCTCAACATCGCCATAGAATTGTAGAGGGTTAGCCCATTTATGTAATTTCGTCCTATGTCTTTCATACTCAGTTAAAGGAGGGCCAGGATTACTCATAGTAGGTATAACCATGTTATTACCATCATCAACCATCTTCTGTCTGGCTTTCTCTTTGGCCTCATTAGCCGCCATCTTCTTTATAATAGAAGGTTTAACTACATTAGTACTTTCCGCCCTATTTAGTTGGGTATTATCTATTTGTGGGGTATGCTTTAAATTTGGTATAGCATGTAGATCTTCTGGTGCTCCAACTACCTCACGTCTATTTTTTAAGTAGTTCTGAGTTCTTCTGGTTAGTGGAACAAAATTAGGTTTGTACGGTGAATGTGTACTAGGTACAATAACATCTTCCGCATCCTCTTTTACAGGGGTAGCCTTGAAAGGACCTCCACCCCCTTGGTACTTCTTTATATTTCTTTTCATAGTCTAGTCTTTGTTATTAAGTTTCTCAATACTACTGGCCCTCCTAATCTAAATGAAGGTTTTTGCCATCCTGCACTAGGACCTACCACTTTCTTTAGCATCTCTTCCGTCATGTCTTCACTTGCAACATGATCTACAGACCAAGGTTTAAAATTATCCACTGCTCTGTACTCTACATCCCAGGTACCAGGAACCTTACCATTAAATCTAATCTTTTTATAACCCCCGACACTTTTGAGCTTTTCAACCGGCTTATCTATTGTCTTAATCTCCGTAGGCGTCTTATCAGTGTTCATAGGCTTTACAGATCTCTTAAACCCTGTAGATCCTTCAACGACCGCTGGTTTATCTAGTCCTCCCGCATGTAACCATTCGTTTAGTTTAACGTTTTCATCTGCATTACCCTCATAAGTATCTCCCAGTCCTGCGTCTATAAACATCTGCTTTCTCGTTGAGTAAGAACTATCTTTACCCATAGCTTTTAAGTTGTCTGCTACTGATCGTTTTGGGTTTGGGTTGGACCTAACGAAAGGTGTTATGGTTTTGATTATACCTAAGGTCTGCGGTCTTCCTACAGGTTTTGGGTAGATAGCCAGGTAGGTGGAGAAGGCCTTGTTAGTTTTTATTTTACCTGACGTCAAGGAAGATTTAAACTTTGCCTTAGAATCATCATCCCACACGAAATCCCGTACTTTCTCCGCATCTGATGCCCCTAACCCTATAGTATTCATCACGGTATTGTATGTGGATACTGGGGCACCTGCATTAACGTGTTTCAGTTTAAACGCATACTCCAGATCCCTAAGCTCACTTACACTATAATTATTGCTGTCTCGAACTTTGTACCCTATAGGCTTTATAGGATATTTATCGTATTTTTCCGCATCTGTCATACCTACGTACCCAGCTTTAAGATCTTTTAACCCAGGTGATACGCCCCATTCCATAGCATCAAAGACAGAGTTAGGAAGAGGATTAGAAACAAACTGTCTAGGTGATTTCACGGTACCCCCACTACTCCAGAAAGATTTTGAACTTTCTAAGTCATCCTCATTCTCACTAGATAGTCTACGCGCAAGCTGGTTTTCACTTGCCTTATACAAAGCTAAACTATCTTCATACGTTGGGGTATAACCAACACTTCCACCAATTTGGTACTTCTTTATATCTCTTGTGCTCATACTATTTCTTAAGTTTGTTTAGTATACTTACTCTATTAGAAAGTGCGATTATCTCCCCACCTTTACGATTACTAGGCAACTTCCCGTATAAGCTCTTATACGCAGCAACTAGTTTCTTATAGTATGTACTATTTCCTTGGGCGTCGCCATTTCTTAATGCATTAGGTGATTGCCATGAGTAGAATACGTTATTCTCTAATGTGTTCGGTATAGTGTTACCATACGTGGCTTTTATAATCGTAGGATTTCCCTTACTATTATACTGGAATTTTAGCCCTTCTGGTAGCATGTCATTCACTTCTTTAGTATAATCTTTATTATCCTGCCAAATCTGTTTATAAGGTAAGTTAACAGTAGCTTTTTCTGTCTTACCTGTTCCATCTATTTTTCTATCATATACGAACACATCTTGATTTAAACCAAAAAGGTCTAAGGATTTACCATCAC